>Ga0256914_1004726_pt1 | contig 10092 bp, 11 predicted proteins | sample HulkmetaG_FD_191571 | JGI IMG/M metagenome (GOLD analysis project Ga0256914, IMG submission 191571) | Hydrothermal chimney microbial communities from Main Endeavour vent field at the Juan de Fuca Ridge, Pacific Ocean - Hulk | ecosystem: Environmental > Aquatic > Marine > Hydrothermal vents ...
GTGAGTTTATTTTTATAGAATGTATGAATGTCTGTTTTAGTTTAGTTAATTTTGTACTGTTTATGTTTTTGAGTTTTGGTGATGTGGTTTTTGTAATGTGATGAGGTGGGCGGTTTAGTGAGTTTTTATGTAATATTTCTTTGTGCTTTTTTAAGTCTTTATTATGTCTGTAGCTGGATCTTTATATTTTCACTCTTTTTTTATATCTTATATTTTTTTATTTTATTAGTGTTTTTGATTTTACGAATATTAAAATTAAGATAAAATGCAGTCAAAATTAATAAGGTTTACTTGATGCAAAAAAGAACTAAAACCACAATTACAATGGAGATAATAGAAGAGGTTGGAGAGTTAGCAAAACAAGGGCTTAACAACAGCATGATAAGCAATTCTTTAAATATTGCACCGCAAACACTATCAACAAATAAAGAATTAAAAGAATCTATTCAAGAGGGTAGGCTACAACTAGCCAAAACTATATCAAGTACAATTTTAGAAACTTTAGAGAGTGATACTAGCATGAAGCAATTATTAGTTAAAAGACTATGCTTATTTAATCCTCACATAAACATTAAGAAGCCTAGAACAGCCAAAGAAGCTTTAACCGCTTTGAGCAATGCTATTGAGCTATATGCAAGAGGAGAAATCAATGAAAGCCAACTAAGAACAATCGAAGCAACTCTAAACAGCTTTATAAAAGCAAGTAAAACAATAGACTTAGAAGAGAGATTAAGTAAGTTAGAAAAAATTATCAAATAAGGGGTTTGAACCCCCTACCCCACTATTTTGAGTAATTTACTCCTGATGTTATGATCTCTTTATGTCCTAAAACCTCGTCGATCGAAAGATTATACATTTTACTAGCAACTTGTGCGTAATCATCTCTCATCTTTTTAAAGCTTGATATCCCCGCTATTTTTAAAATTGCGTTATTGAACACTCTTGAGTATTTTGAATTGATCTGATCTACTTCTATGCTTGTAGTGTCTAAAAGCTCTCTAAGCTCTGTAAGATATTTTTTAACCTCTCGATATGATAAATCAATGAAATATGCTCTAACATCTCCTGCATCGTTCCCTTTTAATAATCCTGAATAATGATAAATACCCCTGTTGTTTGTAGTTAATTCTAAAGTTTTGAGAATCTCTGAAAATCTCCTACCCGTCACAAGCCCTATTAAAATCGCTAAATAGTATGCTCTTACTTTTTCCTCTTTTTGATTTTTAGCAATAGTATAAGTTCTCTTGTCGATTTTCTCTTTTATCTCTTTTATTTTTAGTGAAAGTTCGGCATGTGATTTAAAATGCTCTTTACTCTCTTTTTGTGCTTCATAATATATTTTCTTTTCTCTCGTGTCTCTTTTTTGAATAGACTTATATACTCCTCGTACTGCGAAAATTTCAAGTGCGTTTTTCTCTTGCCTTCCACCCTCTTCTATTATGATCTTTTTAAATTTAACTAAATTGTTTCTAATGCTAGAAGTGCTATATAGAAAATAAACAGCTTGACTGTACTTAATATACAAATTATAAATCGCCTCTTTTGATTTGTTTTTTGTATGCTTATAATCTGCTCTGAAAAGCTCCAGAATCTCCGAAAAAGTGCTTACCCCGTATGTTAATATAAAAACCTCTCTTCGCTCTCTTATAGCCCATTTCTCGTGTGCCACAACTCCTGATCTATTGTTTGCTTTGCTTTGTATTAACTGTTCTTTTTTTTCTGTTGCCGTCATGATTAATCCTTTGTTTTTTAATATTCATAGTTTACAATAAATTGAGTCTATTGTCAAGGGGAACTATGAATGTTAAGCAATAAAGTTATAATATGTGTAAAGGAGTAACTATGGAAATAAAAATAAATTCTAAAAGTGGACTATATGAAGTTTGGAGCGAGAATAAATTACTAATAAGCTCTGATAATCTAAAGGGAATTGTGTTCAGCAAAAAGGAAATAGAGATGCTATTTAATGGGTATCAAATTACGATAGAGGACGAGGAGAGAATATACAATGTCCTAAAGTGGATAATGTTCTTATAGAGAGGGTTTTAACGCCCTGCTCTGTTGTTTATTCCTGTTGGATACTCTTAAGTAGTATAAGGTTGGTTGTTTAGTTGTTTTCATGCTTGAACCTCTTTAGACTTATTAAACCTCTGTTTTTCTTCTGCTTGTTTAAAAGCATCTAACACCTCATTCATACTTTTTTTAGTGTAGTATGTGTTTCCTATCCTCTCTATAAAATCAGCCGATATTAACGGTCTTATTATTCGTCTTGTTGCTTCACTTACATGTTTTGATGATGAAAAGATTTTTCTAACTGATAAGAGTCGTCTACTTTCTAAATTATTACTATCCACGATAACTGCACCCTCTTTAAATAAAGCTCTTATAATCTCTTGATTATTGTTGATATCTACTACTTTAGAAGATAAGTTAATACCATGTTTTTTAGCCATCTTTTCAGCTTCTTTATCTATCAGTGCTTGTTGAATCTTGTTGTTTATGTTTAACACTTTTTTATCTGTTTGATAAATTGTTTTTACTATAGCGTTTCTCTCTCTTGTGGGTATATTTTTTAAGATGTGATATAAAAAAATAGGAGCTAAAATCGCTACTATTTCAACTGCTATAGATAAAATTAAAAAACCGTAAACAGTCCGATTTATGGGAGCTTCTTTATCTGCTATGCCCTGCTCTATCATTTCAGCTAATTTAATCTTAGTATCTCCATTCATCATAGCATCAAGTGTTTTGTCTCCCGTGTTGCTTTGAGTTGATTCAAGGACTTTATAAGCACTTGAAGATTTTATGCTTTGAGATATCTTTTCTTTGTTGATCTGCATATCTTTTGCATAATCTCCGATTTGCATAGCTCCACTATAAGACATGTAAATCATGGATAGCGTGATAAATAAAGCACTCCAAAAAGAGAGATTTATACCTCTTTTAGCCTTTTTATCTGTAAGCTTTAAAGCAAAACTTTTAACTGCACTATCTCCTTTTTTTTGCTTTATACTCTCAACACCTTTAACAAATTTGAGCATATAGTAAAACGATGGAACACTAATTAAAATAATAACTATATAAAATCCTAAATTGTTTGTACTCCATTCCATATCTATAAAAAAACTTTTTGCCAACATTACTAATAAGCCCAGCGTAATAACAGTTAAAGATAAAGCACTTGTAACGATAGATATATTTCTAGCAGATTGAGTGTGTTCTATAATCTCTTGATGTACTTCACTCATTCCCTTATATGTTCCACTCTGTGCTAATGCTCTTAATGCTTTCAAGCTTTCACTCTCTTTTATGCCCTGTTTGCTCTCTCTCTCACTTATGAAGTGATCTACTATAGGGGCGTTCATTACCAACCCCTTAATGATGATGTTTTTGTCTTAATGCACCCTCTTTGATCTGATTGAACTTTATTGATTATGCTAAAAAGCATATCTTTAGGGATTGGAGATGATCTTCTGTATCTAATATCTAAAAGCTTACTAACAATATCTTTTCTTCCTTTTATAAAATACTTAGAGTTGTTCCCGCTCATATTCATCTTATTTAACAATTCTTCTATTTGTTCCCCTGTTTTAACATACATACTCTGATTTGCTAAAACATTTAAAAAACTTAATTTACCTTTATTGTAAATGTAGCACTCCTTTGGAGTTTGACTATTTCCGAAAAGACTAAATGCGTTCAAATTTGTAGTTGTTAATATTGCTATTACTGCTATTGCTTTTATTGATTTGCTTGTATAATTCATTTTGTGAACTCCTATTTAATTTTGTGTTCATAAGTAATTTTTATTACTTTGGTTGATGAGATTTGAAAAGCCTTATGTCAGTTAGCTTTTTTTATCTCACGCCTAAAATCCCTTTATCTGTTTTTGCTTTTTTATATAATCTCTTATTAATGATCTAACAACTTGGGGTAAAGTAATCTCTTTATCGCTAATAATTGATTCTAGTTCATCTCTTAAAGCTTTTGGCATTCGTACAGTTATAGAACTGTTATTTACAACTTGCTTACTGATAATATCTCCTTTCATTATTTTTTTTTATTAAGAAATAAGTCTAACATAGCTTAACTTAGATAGACATTAATTAATGAGTTAAATAGCTATGTAATCTACACTTTAAAATCTCATAAAGAGATTGAGACTTATATCTGTGAGTGCTTTTTGTGCAATCTAGCTGTGCAATCTCATGTCGTTTTAACGCCGATATTGTCGATGTTCAAAAAAAGAACAAAAAAAAATCTGTGCAATCTCTGTGCAATCTCTGATGCAAAAAGTTTTATAGATAAAAAAAAGAGGTGATCTTATAGAAAATTAGTCAATTTTAATTAAAAAAAAGCAGGGAAAAGAAAAAGTAGAGCGTTAAAATAAAAATCTAGTCAAATACTAACTAAAAGAGAGAGAGGGGAAATTAAACACCCTCTAACAACTTTCTTTAGTATCTAAACTCTTTTCTATTCCTGTAACCTTTGATCCTATCTTAGATAAATATTCCAAAGACTTCTTATGTCTTGATCTTGTTTTTGCTTCTTCTGCTTTTGTTAAAACAATCTCTTTATGAAAGGGATTCATTTCTTCGTAATACTTATCAATCATTTCTCGTTTTATATCAACTATCTCTTCTGTTGTTGCTTCTTCTGTTGTTGCTTCTTCTAAACTAACCATCAAGCTAGATAGAATTGAAGCTTTTTTATTATCAAAATACATCTTCAATAATTGATTCTCGTTATGCTCTTTACGCTTGAAATTTTGTGAGAATAGGGCATGTGTTCTTTTGTCTTGAATAGCTTCATATTCTTTAGTAGTGGTTTTTGGTATATATTTTTGATAACCTCTTTTTGCTCCATACGCCTCCAGATATTTAGCGGTTGCTGTAACACTCCCAGAAGATCTCAAAAATGCTTCTTGTTCGTCCAACACTTCTTCAAGCAGTTCATTATACCCCGACAAAAAGTCTATATCTCCCATGAACTCGTTAAAATCATCTCTCTTGATTTTTAATTCTAAAAGTGTTTTTCCTACATTGAACTTGTTAGTTCTAAGCGTTGTTAAAATCTCTTTTTGTAATATTCTAAGGTCTTTATGGTCAAGATTTGCGATGTCTATTTTTTCACCTGTTAGGGTTTCCTCAAGAAGATATGATCCTCTCTTTGTCTCCTTTTTTATCTCTGTTTCTTCTTTTTCTTTTTCTTTCTTCTTGCTCTCTTTTATAATCTCTTCTACTTTCTCTTTAAACAGAAAGTTAACTTCTCTAAAAGAGTTAAAAGTGGGTCGTTTTATATCTAACTCTCTAAGCGTTGTTGATATTACTCCATTATGTTTTTTTAATGTTACTAAGAAAAGTTCTTCGTTTCCCTTCATTCTCATGTTATGCCTTTTTTGTTTTTTTTGTTATATCTTGAAACAAGATAATCAGATAGCGTTAAAAATTCTTTATATTGTTTTCTTCGATCCATAATTACAATGGGGCGTGTTCTGAAAACTGTATCTGCTGTAATTGTTGCTCTGTATGGAACTTTTATATCTTCTAAGTATAGAGAGAATTTAATAGCATGTGCTTTTCCAATCTCGTTATTATCAAAGTACAAATCTACACTTGTAAAATCTGTTTGAACAATTATGAGCAATTCATCTATATTTTTGTATCCATTTAAGATTATATAGTTGCAAGAGGGCAGAGGGGTTGTTACACTCCACCAAGCATGATAAATATAGTTCCAATAGTCGATATATCTTACAAATATTTTTGCATGATCTGAATCAAATTCATAATAAATCGTTGGAGCTAACAACTCATCTTTATTTGGCATCGTTGCATAATACTTTTGTATATTCTCAAATGTTGCATCAAATGCAAAAATAGGCTTACTCATATCTCTATGCTTTGGATAACAAAAACTCATTTACATCCTTAAAGTTTTTATATGTCTTGCGATGATCTACAATTTTGATAAGAGTTGAATTACAATAAAGTATCTGTTCATCTCCTATAAATTTGCTTGTTGTTTCTGCTCCTGCTTTGTCATTATCAAGATATAGCTCTATAAGCTCAAATTTGCCCTTTATGGAGTTGATCGCTCTATCGTACAATGAAACACTATTTAAGATAATAAAGTTGCTTGTTTTGGCTTGTGGCTTCATTTGGAGATAAGAGAGATAATCAATAAAGCCCTCAAAAATCTTAATGCTCTTTGAGCTTGGATTGTTGATAATTGTTGTTATATCTTTAGTGCCGAATGCTGTTTTAAAAGATCCACCTTGAGGATTATTGGAGGACACTTCAAAGCCGTGGCTATCGTTTTCAAATGCTACTCCAAAGAGGTTATTAGTCTTATCTTTTGTTTTAAGTGTGTAATATATTTCTTGTACTCCTGTAACTTCTGTAATGCCCCTATTTTGAAGATAAGAGAGTAGGGCTTTGTTCTCTATTTGTTGAACCTTTTTAATCGTTCTCGTGTCTTTTTGTGTTGATGCTTGAGTAGTTTGAGAGTAGGGCGTGTTCTGCTCCTGAGGAAAAGAAAAAGTAAAGGGTTGTAAGTTTGCATAAGACATCAAAACCTCTTTTGCTTCTTTAAAGTTAAGCTTCTCCACTTCTTGCACTAACTTAAATATATCTCCACCAGCGTTACAACCATGACACTTGAACTTCTCTGAATTATCTTTACCAATAAACACATTGAAAGAGGGGGTTTTCTCACCATGGATAGGGCATAAATATTTAGTTCCCTTGGTGCCGTGGTGCTGTGGCTGTAAACTGTATCTATTTTGCAATAAATCAGTTATAGAAATTTGTTTTATTTTGTTGTTTATGTTATTATTTTGTAGTGTGTTGTTGTTACTAATTGTAGCATCTGTTTTCATTTATTTTTCCCTATATAGATATAAGAAAAACCCTTAGAAAGTAAAGAATTAATTTACAGATATAACAAAAAAATAAGTAATTTATTGTTATATTGGGTGCTAATTGAGATCGCTCAAAATCCAATTAACACCTAATTGTCCTTATAGTATATCTTTACAAAGCTAAAAGGTTTTTTAGGTTGAAAGATGTTGTAAAACATCTAAGACTATTTTAGAACGAGAAGTGCTTTTAACAGTTTAAAAGAGTGCTTCTTGTTCTCTTCTTCCTACTTCCTCATTATATTTATTGTCCTGATCTGCTAATTTAAGCCGTTGATATTCATCAAATTGATCTTTAGTTAAAGTGTAATTAACTTCTGCTTCAACCGTAGTCACCAACTCATTATAGATATCATCTCTACTAATATTTACACAATAAGCATTATTGCTTTTTTCGATCAAAACTCCCTCTATAGCCATTAAATCAGCTTTAAAATTATTTCTGTTTTGAGCTTGATAACCTCGTTCTGTAACAAATTCTTTGTATTCTTTGTAAATCTCTTGTAGTTTTACCCATGTAGCTTTAGGTTTAGAAGTTGGAATAAATCTATAGTTATTTTCTACAATAAGTTGAGAAACGGGGTTAGTATCTTCGCTATAAGTTGATAATACTTTTTTTACTTCATCACTAAGATATATTTTTTTATTTTTAAGGACTTCCTTAACACCTTCAATAACCCAATTTAATAAACCACTCTTATTATTTAAAATTTCATTATGTAGATTGATATTCATTTCTTTATTTAGCTTTTTACTAGAAATAAGAAAAGGGATTATAATCAATCTCCTTTTGATTGCTTCTGTACGCTCACCACCAACAACACTAAGACGATTTATGCTCCCCAAAAATTTAGCATAATTAAAAACTTCAAAGGGATTGCCGTAATTCAAACGAGCCGATAAAGTCTCCCCGCTAGAATAAGTTTTAACGATATCGACATCGACTTTACTCATGTTATTTTCATTTGCTAAATTCATAATCTTACCATCTGCAATTTTTGCTCTTATCTTCTCATCTGTAGATATTTGTGTGAGAGAGTAGGACGACACATTATCAACTCCGAAAAGTCCTTTAATAACTTCCAGAACTACACCTTTTCCATTACCACCAGTTCCAAACATGAAAGGCAAAACCTCAATTTTTAAACCCCTAATAAGTAAGTTTCCTATTATTTGCTGTAGAGTCTTTTGAGTATCTTTACTCGGTAGCATATCATCTAAAAAGATTTGCCATTTATCGTTTTTTGAATCCGAGACATAATCAAAATTCATAATATAATCAAGATGATACTTTTCATCATGCTCAGCTAAAGATACCTTTCCATCTTTGCTATTTATCTTCAAAACTCCATTTCTAAGATTAAGAAGTTGCATAGATGGATCACTATTATTTCGTTCTGATTCTCCTAGCTTATTGCACAAATTGCTATATATTCCTTGAACTATAGTATTGCTGCAATGAGCAATTAAGCCTCTCTTTTCTACATAACTAAAAATAAAACGAATCATTTTACTTTTAACTACAGATTGCCAATATTTTCCATTCCATAAATAGAAGAGTTCATTCTCTCTCTTAATAGGAGCCCCATAAACACTCAAGCTTCTAATAATATCATTCAAATAAAAAACAGAAAGGTGGTCATTCTTTATTGCCGAAGCACCTTCCCCCATTATTGCTTTAAATTTAGAATCAAAATCTTTAAGAGGGGTGACTCTACTACTAATGGTGTCTAAGCTATAAATATGGTTATTTTTTTGCATCGTCATTATGCTCTCCCATAATAAGTTCTGCATATAATTGCATCAAATGTTCCATAACTTGAACCTGCTTTCTGCCGTCCCGCAAACAAGCTTCTTTAAACTCTTCAGCAACCGAAGGCGTAACTCTAAAGTGAATCCTCTTCCTATCTGCTTGTGGTAGCACATGTGTTATCTTAAAATTTCTTATTTTTGATTCAAAACTATTTTCTTTGTTCAAAATAAACTCCCTTGTGTTGTTTTTAGATTATTATTATACAACGACTAAGTTTAATACTGCATTACGACCGTCTAACATACGACTCTTTATTTTAGACTCGCTCATTTTTTTTTATATTGCTTTAAGGTTGAGAGAAAATATCATTAAAAACTAATAAAAATCTAATAAAATTATTAGATTTTCTACTAATTATTAGATCATTATTAGATTTATTTTTGAAATCTACTGATGATTAAGCCCTAAATTTAGGGATTTGACCCCCAAATTATTAGATTATTAGGTTTTTTTTACAAACAACTTTTTTTTTCTATACTCTCTATACTCTCACTACTACAACCTTAAACGCTGTTTTCTTAAGCTTTATACATTTAAATAAGATTTGTTTTTAAAAATATCTAATAATCTAATAATTTATATATCAAATCCCTAAATTTAGGGCTTAATCATCAGTAGATTTGCTATTAGATTATTATTAGATTATTAGATTCTATTAGATTTATTAGTTTTTTATTAGTTTTTTTATACTTTTTTTTTTTACTTCTTAATTTTTTCTTAATTTTTTATACTTTTTTGCTTAAGCTATATTTGTTAAACTTTTCAAGCTCTCTAACACATAGTTAACTTTTTTAATGCTCAACCGTTTTAAAATCCTGTGGAAAAGAAAAAATAAGGGGTTTTACTTCTCAAACGCTCTAATGTATAGAATCTCTTTTAAAATTCAAATTTAGGCTCACTCAACACTTTTAAATAGTATGTTTATTAAATATTCTTAGACTCAAATTGTTCCCAAATAACACATATAAATAAAAAAAATAAAAAAAAATAAAGGTGGTTATGTATCATATTTATTAAGCCAAACACGCTAATTTCTTAAGGATTCTTAACTATTGGGTTAAATAGATCAAAAAGGGGCGGTATTTCAATTGTGGCTATATTCCTACTAATGCGATCAAGAAATCAAAAACACTAATAAAATAAAAAAATATAAGATATAAAAAAAGAGTGAAAATATAAAGATCCAGCTACAGACATAATAAAGACTTAAAAAAGCACAAAGAAATATTATACAAAAACTCACTAAACCGCCCACCTCATCACATTACAAAAACCACATCACCAAAACTCAAAAACATAAACAGTACAAAATTAACTAAACTAAAACAGACATTCATACATTCTATAAAAATAAACTCAC
>Ga0256914_1004727_pt1 | contig 10092 bp, 7 predicted proteins | sample HulkmetaG_FD_191571 | JGI IMG/M metagenome (GOLD analysis project Ga0256914, IMG submission 191571) | Hydrothermal chimney microbial communities from Main Endeavour vent field at the Juan de Fuca Ridge, Pacific Ocean - Hulk | ecosystem: Environmental > Aquatic > Marine > Hydrothermal vents ...
TAATTTTACATAGAATAAGAAGTGCTTATAATGTTGGCTCAATGTTTAGGACGGCCGACGGGATTGGTGTGGACAAGGTATTTTTAACCGGATTTACCCAAAGACCATCTTTGCGGGAATATGAATGGCAAACCAAAGCGGAAAAAATGTTATCTAAAACCGCTTTGGGTGCCGATAAATATGTTGCTTGGTCCGGGGTAAAAAATATTTCTGCTCTTATTGAGAAGTTAAAAGGAGAAGGGGTGGAAGTTGTGGCATTAGAGCAGGATGAAAAAAGTGTTAATTATAAAAAATTTAAGCCGGCCAAGAATAAAAAAGGGGTGGCGCTTATTGTTGGTAATGAACCGAGGGGGATAGATAAACGAATTTTAAAAAAATGTGATAAAATCGTGGAAATACCGATGCGAGGGCAAAAGAAATCTTTAAATGTGGCGGTGGCCTTGGGGGTGGCCGGATATGAAATTTTTCGAAAAAATGAATAAAGAGATTTTTTAGTCCCGATTTTTATTTCTTGATAAATTTAAATTAACAATCATTAAAAATGGGACTCGGAAGTAGTCCCATAATTATTTTGGGATTTCTTGTATCTTTTTGAAAATGTGCTATATTGAAAAACTAAATATTTTTTTAATTTTCCAATGACCATTAGTGATTAAATGGTTAAGAAGGATAGATTTTTGTTTTAAGTTCCGGTTGTTATGTCAAAAAATAAATCAGGCAAACGAGAGGAGGACTATCAAAAATTTTGGGGAATTTATTTAATCCCGGCAAATTTTTTGTCGGCTTTTTTGTCGGCTTTTTTGGGTGGAGTTGTTGTTAGATCTTTGTGGTCTTCCGAGTATCTTTTTTTGTTTTTGATGATGTTTCTTTTGATAATTTTATCTTTTGTATTTTTTGGAAAAAATTTGAGTAAGAAAATATTTTTTGTTTTGTTTATTCTTTTGGGAGTGGCGGTTGGAATTTTTAGGACTGATGTTGTGTTAAGACAGTCACAGAATTGGCTGGAGGGGCATTATCGTGGACAAGGAAGGGTGGTGAGATTTTCAGAGGTGAAAGATGAATATCAAAAAATTTATTTGGAAATAGTTGGAGCAAAAATGGATGGGCGACAACGGGCTGTTTCGCAAAAAGAGATTGTTATTTTTTTCGCTCCAATCGGAGTTGATTATAGGTATGGCGATTATTACGCCATAGAATGTGATTTAAAAAATCCTGAAATTAAATATAAAAAATTTAACTACCCCAGATTTTTGGCAAGCAAGAAGGTTTATCAGATTTGTTATCAAGCCAAAGTGAGGAAAATAAAGAAAGATGAAAATAATTTTTTGATTGGAGTGGATGTGTTTTTGCATAGAAGGATATATCGGGGAGGAGAATTGTTGGCGGAAAAAATCAATGAATTGTTTGCCATGCCGGAGAGTGGTTATTTGGCGGGATTGCTCTTGGGAGGAGATAGTCGTTTGCCGGAGGATGTGGCCGATGATTTTAGACGAACGGGAATGACACATACGGTGGCGGTTTCCGGTTCCAATATTACCATTATTGCCACCGCTTTGTTGAGTGTTGGTTTATTTTTCGGTCTTTGGCGTCAACAAGCTTTTTATTTGGTAATAGGGGGAATAATAATTTTTGTCGTTATGATTGGAGCCCCGGCTTCCGCTGTTCGGGCGGCTATCATGGCAATTGTTTTATTTTACGCCAGTCAATCCGGTCGGTTGGCGGATTCTTTGCGAGTTATTGTTTTAACGGCGTGCTTAATGGTATTTGTTTCTCCGCTATTATTATTGTACGATGTTGGTTTTCAGCTATCTTTTTTAGCCACTTTGGGTATTGTTTTGTTTTATTCTCCTTTAGCGGAGGCTATTGGCATTGAAAATGATTTTTTAGATTTGAAATCAATTATTTTAGTGACTGTTGCCGCTCAATTGGGAGTTACCGGTATTTTGGTTTATACCTTTGATAGTATTTCCCTGTTGTCTTTACCGGCTAACATTTTAATTTTACCGTTTATCCCTCTGATAATGGCGGGAGGATTTGGAGCAACGGTCATTTCTTTTATTTTGCCAACTTTAGGAGAGATTTTGAGTATTCCGGTGCAAATGTTTTTGGAAGGCGAGGTTTACGGTATTCACCACTTGGCAAAAATTTCTTGGGCAAGTGTAAATTTCGGCAATGTTGCCGTTTATTGGATGGGTGTTTATTATTTTATAATTTTGGTATTATTTAAATTTTTAAAAGATAAAATTGGCAAAACTGTGATTTAAAAATTATTTTTTTAAAAAAATGAATTTTATTTTTCAACAAAAAGTGTTGTTTATTTTGTTAATATTTTTTATTTTTACAGCCGGAATTTTGGAAAAAGGTTATCGTTGGAATTTACGAATGGCTCCTTTGGAAGTTTCTTTCCTGAATGTTGGGCAAGGAGATGCTATTCTTATCAATTATCAACGGAGGTATCAAATTTTAATTGATGGAGGGCCGAGTGGGAAAAGTGTTTTGAAAGAATTGGCAAAAGTGATGCCGAAATTTGATCGCAAAATAGAGGTTGTTATCAGTACTCATCCGGATAGAGATCATTTTAGCGGCTTGATTGATGTTTGTAAAAAATATCAAGTGGGAGTCGTGTTGACTAACGGACAAGAGATTGATGACGAGGTGTGGCGGGCTTTTCGGCGGATGCTTAAAGAAAAAAATATTTTAACACAAACTGTTGGTGAGGGGTCGCGAGTAAATATCGGAAAAGATTTTGGTTTAAAAATATACAATCCGGATAAAATAGAATTGAATAAGCGAGCCAAAAATGATAATTCAATTGTTTCTCGACTAGATTATGGAGGTAACAGTTTTCTTTTTGTTGGAGATGCCGGTTTTGATGCGGAGGCGGATATGATTTTTGATCAAGAAGATTTGGATGTTGATTGGTTGAAAGTCGGACATCATGGTTCTAAATCGGCTACTTCAAAATTTTTCTTAAGCAGGGTAACGCCACAGGTTAGTATTATTTCCGTTGGAGAAAATGATTACGGTCATCCAACCGTGGAAACCATAACCAGACTGAAGGAAAATAATTCAAAGATATTACGAACTGATCAGCAAGGAACAATCAAAGTTGTTTGTCCATCTATAGGAGAAAAATGTTATGTTAATTAGGGAATTATTTTCAAAATAAATAGGTTTGTTTAAAATTTTTAAGAGTTGTAAATTACTGAAAAAGACTTGACATTTTTTTAAAGATTGCTATAATACAATACTAACCTAAAGAATGTTCGTATTGCAAAAACAATAAAAACACTGTACTGCCTCTGAGAAGATAGTGAAACTTTTTCCCTCCTACGTTTCGTTATTGATCTCAGTGGTGGTACAGTGTTTTTTTGTTTGGGATTTATTTTTATTTATAATTCATTCTGTGATTTTAGATTTCTTTTTGTGAGCCGTTAAATTTATTGGCTGTTTTTTCAAAGCCGTGTTTTAGATAATAACTGAGAAGTGTGGTGGTGTTGGTGAGGATATCAGTAATAATTTCTTCTTCGTTTTCGTCAAATTTTCCCAATACAAAATTATGTCCGCTTTGATGATTGACCGGACAGTTATCTTTTAAAGAGGCAATACCTATTCGGAGACGATGAAAGTTTTTTGTGCCCAAATGATTTATAATTGATTTAACGCCATTGTGTCCGGCCGGACCGGCTTGAGTGGATAGTTTGAATTTGCCCAACGGGAAACTGAGATCGTCGTGAATAATCAAAATATTTTCCGGAGGAATAGTGTAATAGTCAGCTAATGATTTTACCGAGTAACCGGAACGATTCATAAAAGTTTGCGGTTCAGCCAGAATTATATTTTTATTTTCAAATTTCATTTTGGCAATGTTTGCCTGGTGTTTTTTATTGAAGTCCAGTTTATTGGGATAATCGGGGTTGTCCAGATCAAGGTTGGTTAACCAATTTTCCAAAATTCTAAAACCGATATTGTGTCGGGTGAAGGTGTATTCTCGTCCGGGATTTCCCAGACCGACTATTAGCAGAGTTGATTTTTGCATAGTAAAAATATTATTTGTTAAATAAAACTTGCCCTTGAGAATTAAATATATTATTGGTGGAGTTATTCATTTCATCAGAAAAGTTGTCGTTTTGTTGCTCCTCTTTCTTTTCGATGAAGAAGTTGATGGTCTCTCCGGTTAGGCATAATAAAACATCCGGAGAATTTGTTTTCTTTGTCTTTTGGGAAGAAGTTTTATCCTTGGAAAAAGAGTTAGAGGTGGGGTGGTAATAGGTAATATGTAAGTCCAATTTTTGCGCTAAGTCATTCAGTGTAAATAATTTTTCTTTGCCGGAATAACTTATGATAGCGTCTTGATTTAAAGGACAGTCTTGGGCGTACTTACCGTCGGCATAATGTATATTTTTATAATTCCAGTCGGAAATTATTTTTTTAAAAGAGGTAAAATCAGTGGAGCGTTTGGTGTAAATTGATATTTTTGCTCCTTCTCTTTCTATTTGTGATTTTTCTTCTTTAATTTTTTTCAGGTTAAAAATATTTTTCGCCAGATTTTGAATTTGGGCATAAGTTTTTATTTTTGGTATCAGAACATAGGCCGGCACTCCTCCCAAGTTGAGGTGAGTTGATTTTAGAAGAGAGTCTTTGCTCCAAGCATCCAAAACTTGAGTGGTTGTTTGGTGAATATTGATGTTGCGTGATAATTTCAGCAGAGAAAGCATTTCTCGTTTGTCAATATTGGTTTTCAGGTGATTGCCTAAAATATTTAACAATTCGGTAACTTTAAAGGGGTTGGTTAATATTTTTAAAGAAAGAGCTTTCTCTCTGACGGCGGTTAAAATTTGTTGTTGACGGTAGGCTCGACCAAAATCACCTCCCTTGGTGTGTCTGACTCGAGCGTATTTTAAAGCCGTTTCCGCATCCAAATGTTGCCAACCTTTTTTAATTTCAAAAGTTTCATAAGAATAATTTGGTCCGGGGTAACGAGTATCTTTAATGTCATAGGGAACATCAATATTAATGCCTCCGATAAGTTCAATCACTTTTTGAAAACCGGCAAAGTCAATGACAACATAATAGGGTATTTTTTGTCCGGTAATTTCCTCTACGGCGGAACGAATCAATTTAACCGCTTCTTGAGAAGATTTTTTTTCATTTCTAAGACCGTAAGCGTAAAGAGCGTTGATTTTGGTGTGGTATTTTGTACCCGGTATTTTTACATATAAATCCCGGGGAATGGACAGAAGGGCTGATTGATATGTTTGGGGATTGATTGATGCCAGCATAATCGTATCGGTCAAATATGTTCCGCTTTTACGACTACCACCGTCTAATCCCAATAATAAAATATTAATTCGTTGCTGGGGCAATGTCTGTTCGTTTAAATCTTCTTTTTCTTGTTCTTTGGTTTTATCCGAATTGTTATTATCAGTCACGATGGTGGTATTCTCCGATTTAACAACCGCCTTGTTCAGATTTTTGTTTAAATTAATCAGAAAAAAAATGGTGTAAATAACAATGATTGACAAAAGGAGGATGAAAATTCTGATGATAAAACCGGTCCAAATAATTTTTGTTTTTGGCTTAGGCATAACGGAAAATATTAGAAAATACTGATGATTAGATAACTGATGCTTGTTAATAGGAAGGAAATGTTTAATTTGCTAACCAAAAGAATTGTGAGAAGAACGGCTAATAGGCGACTGAGGTAGGTTAAAATTTGTTTAAAGACAATAAATTCATCCAAGTTTTTATCTTTTTTGGCGGTTTTGTAGGTGTGGTCAGCCAAGGGAACGGAAAACATTATGGCGAACATAGCTGCCAATAAAGATAGAGCGTAAATGGTTATTTTTCCGCTGATAAAAGTTTTAATAGCCCAAGAGGCGGCCAACATAAAAGCGGATATTTTGATAATCAGTAAATAATTATGTTTGGCGACAATTTTGCCAATAATTAAAGTGAATGATATTGTTCCAACACCAATTAAACTTCCCACAATTCCAACTGACATGGAATCTTGTAAAATTAGAAAAACAAATAACGGCCAAAGAATTTCCTCGGAAAATGTTCCGAAAGAATCAAGCATTATCATTATGAATAAACGAGTGTGTTTTCTAAAAAATTGTATCAAATCTTTTAGAGAAAAGTTTATGTGGGGATGTATGTCACGGGAGTGTAATAGAACTACTATTGGTATGATGAGAATTATTACCGCCAAAAAAAATAGGGCTTCAAAACCGAAATAGATGGAAATAAAACCACCTAGAAGAGGAGCGATAATGCTGGCTATACTCCTAAGTGATAAAAGAGTACTAACTTGAGTGGCACTTTTTTTTCCATTAGATGAAAATCTGGCAAACAAAGAGTATAGTGGAATCCAATAGAGAGTTGAGATAAATGCCCCAAAAATTGCTAAACCATAAAAAGATATTATGGAAATATTTTTTTCCAAAAACATTATTCCCAGTAGATAAATTAAATAGAGGGGGAGGCTTATCATCATAGTATGTTTTAAGCCCACTTTATTACCTATAGCTCCCGCTAAAATTGAAAAGAGGGTGGCAAAATAATAATTTACGGCAAAAAACCATAAAATTTCCGGTAAGGAAAAACCGATTTTCAAAAAATATATCGGAATAAAAAATCCAATCAGGGAAGAAACAAACCCTCTAATCATATGAGCAATGTAAAGAGGATAAATACCTTCTTTAAATTTTTTTAACTGTTGAGGAAGGTAGAGATAACTGCGATGATTGCTGTGCATTTTATTTTTGTATTTAGGAATTTTAAAATCTCAATTGATAGATTTATTATAGCATAAAATGAGTGTTGGTACTATGGAGATAATTTGAATTTTAATGGTATCGGTGTTGTTTTAAAAAACCGACAAATTTTTGTCGGTTTTTTAAAATTGAAGTTTTATTTAAGTTGTTGGGCCGGAGGGATTCGAACCCCCGCATGACGGGACCAAAACCCGTTGCCTTACCGCTTGGCTACGGCCCAGTGATAAAAAGATTATTTTAGATGAATGCCGGTGTGTCTTATGTATTGGTGGCAATCATAAAATAAATAATCAATCTTCAATTATTTTTCCTCCAACTGATTTCATCGCTTCATACAACAGATCGTCATTTGTCGTGGCGGTTTGAACGGAAGTGTCTTTATCGTTGGCAACAGTTTTAATATTGTCGGTGGAGGAGGATGTTTTTTTTTCAGGTGCTTTTTTTCGATTGCGAGCAGTTGACTCAGTGTTATCCGTATCGTTGATGAAACTTTGTATTTCTTCCTCTGTTACAAACTTAACTTTAAGAGGTACTTTTAAAATTTTAGCAAAGATTTTTTCAATTGTCAATTTATTGGTTTGTTCTGACAATTTATCTTTGTGAAAAGAATATTTTGTTTTTATTATAATTTCTTGCCCGATTATTTTTGTGGGAGCACAATTTTTTAAGAAAGCTGAAACGGAAGAATTTTTTGTTTGCACTTCCGTTAGAATTTCACTCCAATTATCCAGAAAAGTGTTAATGCTCAACAGAGGAGAGAGTCCGGAATCTTGAGTGGCGGAAGAGGTTTCTTTTTTCGGAGAATGATTTTTATTTTGATCTTGAGAAAGAGTGTTGTCAGATTTGGTTGAACTGGTTGTTTGGTTTATATTTGTTTGTTGTTTTTTCTTTGGAGAGTGATGAGAAGTGTCGGTGGGGTTGATTTTTTTTAAACCATTTTCGGGAGGGAGGGGATTTTTTTGGGAGGTGTCTTTAGGGAAGATTTTTTGATTGCTTTGAGTCTTTTTTTTTAAAGAATTGTTTTGATCAACCGCTTCCTTTAGGGGAGTTGTTTTTAAAGAATATTCCACTAAAGCCATTTCCAGTGGTAGTTGAGGGATGTCCGATTGGTTGTTTTTGCTTTGGGCTGTTTGTAATAAAGAGATTAAAAGAATGACATTTTGGATGCTAAAAGATTTTCCCATTTCTTTGAGGCGAGATATTTCTTCAGTGGTTAATTTTTTCAAGAGTTCTTCATTGGCTTCCGGAGATATTTTTAAGAGCATTAAATCTCTGAAATAATTTAATAATTGATTATTGAAGGTTTTGATATTTATACCATCGGTTTGAGTTTGATTGATTATCTTAATAATTTTTGGCAGATTATTTTCGGCAATACTGTGTACCAAATTTAACAAGGCGCGTTTAGAGGATGAGCCAAGAGTGTTTTCAACTTCTGTTGTAGTTATTTTTTTATTACCCAGGGCGATGATTTGTCCCAATAAAGATTCGGCGTCACGCATTCCGCCGTTAGCTTCGGTGGCTATTAAGTTTAAGGATTCGGCTCCTATTTTGACCTCTTCTTTTTTAGCTATTTGTTGTAATCGTTCAATAATCTGTTGTTTGGTGAGCGGTTTGATGTTAAACCTTTGGCAACGGGATAGAATTGTTTCCGGTACTTTGTGCAGTTCGGTAGTGGCTAGAATAAAAATGGCATGACCGGGTGGTTCTTCCAGAGTTTTTAGCAAGGCATTAAATGCTCCCATAGATAACATATGTACTTCATCAATAATATAAACTTTGTAACGAAAGTTTGTCGGCGGTACATTAATAGCTTCTTTTAGTTGTCTGATATTATCTACTCCGGTATGGGAAGCGGCGTCAATTTCAATCAAGTCCATAGCTTGATTCTTCAGGATTGTTTGACAGTTAGAACATTTATTGCAGGGCTCCAAGGTAGCGATGGGATTGTCGGTTTTGGTGATAGGATCAAGGCAATTTACCGCTTTGGCGAAAATTCGTGCCGTAGTTGTCTTTCCGGTACCTCGCGGACCGGTGAATAGGTAGGCCTGACTGACACGATCGTTTTTGATGGCGTTGGTTAGTGTTTTGATAACATATTCTTGTCCACTTATTTCTTGAAAAGTGATAGGACGATATTTTCTGTAAAGTGTTGACATATTGAATTTTTAGGGGTTATCGTCTTTAGTATAGCGATTAGTAAATGAAAGTCAATGATGTTTTAAGGGATGAAGGTTGTTTGGCGGAGTGGAAAAAAATAAACCCTTGTTTAGCAAGGAGTTTTTTAAATTCTGATTTTTGGTAAGTAGTAATTAATATTCAGTAATTGATAGCGGGCAATCGGTTGAAACCAATTAGTGAGAAAAAAGAGGTGCACAATGGTGTTGTTAAATAAATAACTTTGTGAAAGCGGGAGAGGGTACTTAAATAGTTGTTTTTTTAGAGAGAGATTATTTTTTAAATACCAAGAATTTATACCCAAGAAAATTCCAGCCCATTCCAACCACCGAAGCGACTATGGCTGAAATGGCCGCCCAAGTTTTCGGATCAATTCCAACTGTTCCTTGCAAGCTGTTTGTTAGAGTGGCCACGGAAGCGTTGATTACCAAGCCGATACTACTGACTAAGATAAACTTACCAAACTCTTTCAAAGTGTTTTTTTTGTCGTTATCTTGGAATGACCAAAATTTATTCCAAAGATAGCTGTTGATATTGGCAACAATAAAAGATGTCGCTTTAAAAGAAGCGTAAAATAAAGTAGGGATAGTCGCGTTTTCTTGAGGGAAAAATATGAAAATCAACACGGAAAGAACTCCGATGTCTAAAGCGAAATTGGCCGCTCCGGTAGCTCCGAATTTTGCCAGTTGAAAAAAGAATTGTTTTATTTTGGATAATTGATAGCCGATATAAACACCTACTACCGCCAGAATGACAAAAAAGAGAGCGGTTATCAAATATGGCGGTTGGTTGGTAATATTAAAATCCCGTAGAACAATTGGCAGGAGTAATCCAAAAATCAATCCGTTGATGCCTCCAAATAATAAATCTTTTCCGGTCAAATGTGTTTTTTGTTTCATATATTTTAATTATTTGAAGTTATCGGTACATTGGCTTCTTGTTTTAATTTTTCAATATCGGTTTCCCAGTCATCAATAAGATTATTGTTTTTATCCGATTTTTTGTTAGCTGTTTTTTGAGCTTGAAGTTCTTTTTCTTTGGCTATCTCCCTTTCCAGCTGCTCAAGAGCGCTGGAGCTGTCTTGATTGGAAGTTGCATCCTGTTCGTCAGTAGATTTATTTTCGGCACTACTTTC
>Ga0256914_1004728_pt1 | contig 10091 bp, 5 predicted proteins | sample HulkmetaG_FD_191571 | JGI IMG/M metagenome (GOLD analysis project Ga0256914, IMG submission 191571) | Hydrothermal chimney microbial communities from Main Endeavour vent field at the Juan de Fuca Ridge, Pacific Ocean - Hulk | ecosystem: Environmental > Aquatic > Marine > Hydrothermal vents ...
AGCTACTTAAGAACATCAAGCATTTCAAAACTTTTTTTCTTTGTGGCTGCGTGTCTTAGTGGTTTCTAACCGGGCTACCTTAGTAGTAACGATAAAACAGGGTGACTGAACCTCCGTCCACGCTCCAGATTCAGGCCATCAATCGGTTGGTGTGTAACATGCGTAACGAATTTTGATGACCGTTGTCGTCCCGGGCCCGAAACCCCCGCCTCCCAGCACTCTCATCGGAGCAACTTTATGAAACAATCGCACCACGAGCATCTTCAGCGCATCGCCAGCTCCTTTGGCGTCGATGATTTGAGCGGCGCAGAGCTTTCGCGGCTTATTCGGCTGCTCTCCACCGGATACGAGACCATCTTCAAGGCGCGCATGAAGGAGGAAAGTTTATCGGGCCCGCGTTGGCGCATCCTGCTGCAACTTTATTTGGCCGAAGAGATGGGCATGCCCGGTGTTTCGCCGAGTAAACTGGCCCAGGCCCGCAATGTCTCGAAAAACACCGTCAGCACCCTGTTGCGGTCATTGGAGGAGCGGGCGTTGGTGACGCGGGCCATTTCCTCCAGCGATCGTCGCAGCTTTGTCATACATCTATCTGAAAAAGGTCGGCAACTGGTGCGAGAACGTTCGCCACAGCACCTGGAGCTGCTCAATGAGCTATCTGGCAACCTTTCGTTACAGGAGCGGGCGCAACTGGTAGCCCTGCTGCGAAAGCTCTATAAATCATTGATTCAGCATGGCGGTTTGCCCGAAAGCTACTGCCGCAGCGATGAATCGTGATGACGATGAAATCACAAGCATTTCCATCCACACAGAAGCACTAAAAATATCCATCAGGAGACATTATTTTGCAAGGTTCGATGAGTATGGCCCGTCCTGGGCGGCACGGCTCAGGGCAGCCACAAAAAAAAGTCGGTTTCAAGCCCCTGATGCGGGCTGTCAAATATACAGCGCACTATCGAAAAATGCTCTTTTGGGCCTATTCAGCCCTTTTAGTCAGCGTGGGCGCCCAGCTCATGGTTCCGCAGATGGTGCAAAACATTCTGGATGCGGTGACCAATGGCATGATTGCCAACCAACTGGGCCAGATTCCCAGCCAGTATCAGCAAATGGCGCTGGAGAAGATGGGGTGGTCTGCGGAGCAATTTGAGCATTTTGCCAACAATGCCGAATCGGCTATCTTTCTGGCTGCGAGCCTGATTTTAGTTTTTGCCGTTGCCCGGGCCGGATTCGCCTTTGCCCAGACCTTTCTTTCGCAGGCCATGAGCCAGAATGTGGCCTATGATTTGCGCAATGAACTTTATGCCAAAATTCAGCGCCTTTCATTCAGCTACCACGATCGCAATCAAACTGGACAATTGATGGTTCGGGCCACTGACGACGTGGAAAAGGTGCGGGCATTTATCGGGCAGGGAATGATGCTGGCGGTGCAAGCGCTGGTCTTGCTCACCGGAACGCTCATCATTCTGGCTGTGACCAATCTCAAGCTTACGCTGGTAGTTTTGCCCATTTTGCCTGTGGCTTTGGGCATGTTTATGATTTTTGGCAAAGTCACCCAACCACTTTTTACCGAAGTGCAGCGGCGTCTTTCACGGCTGAACACCATTTTGCAGGAGAATTTGGCGGGAATCAAAGTTATCAAGGCCTTTGCCCGCGAGCCGCAGCAAAAGAAACGTTTTCTTCATGCCGCAGATAGCTACATGGATCAGCAAATTCGTGTGGCCCGAGTCTTCAGTTTTCTTTTTCCCATCGTTTTTTTGATTGGCAATCTGGGGCAAGCTGCCGTGCTTTATTTTGGCGGCAAGCAACTCATTTACAACACGCTCAGCTTTGGCGAGTGGCAAAAATTCAGCCTGTACCTGGTTTACATCTTCTTCCCGTTGGGGCAACTGGGCTTCATCATTAGTCAGATGAGCCAGGCTTCGGCCAGCGCCCAGCGCATTTTTGATATTACCGATGCCCGCAACGACATCACCGACCATCCCGATGCCCAAGACTTACCTGTGACCCGGGGCCATGTTCAATTCGAAAATGTCAGCTTCCGCTATTTCAAAAATTCCAAGTGGGTACTACGAAACATCAGCTTCGAGGTTGAACCGGGCCAGACAGTGGCACTATTGGGAGCCACTGGCAGCGGTAAAACCACCATCATCAACCTCATTCCTCGCTTTTATGATGTTGGTGAAGGGCGAGTGTTGGTGGATGGACATGATGTCCGCGATGTCACAATTGCCTCGCTGCGTCGGCAAATCGGCATCGTGCTGCAAGAAACCACCCTGTTTAGCGGAACCATCCGCGAAAACATCGCCTTTGGCCGTCCCGATGCTTCGATGGAAACCATTATCGATGCGGCAAAAGCTGCTGCGGCCCATGAATTTATTATGAGCTTTCCTGCGGGGTACGATACGCCCGTGGGCGAGCGTGGCGCAACCTTGAGCGGCGGGCAAAAACAGCGTATTGCCATTGCCAGGGCTTTGCTTCTGGATCCCCGTATTCTGATTTTGGATGACGCCACAGCCAGCGTGGATGTTGCCACCGAGCAGAAAATCCAGCAGGCTTTGAGCAAGTTGATGGCAGGACGCACCAGTTTTGTCATTGCGCAGCGCATCAGCACCGTTCTTACCGCTGATTTGATTTTGGTGCTGGAAAACGGGCGCATCGTGGCCCGAGGTCGCCATGAGCAACTCATGGAGTCCAGCCCGCACTATGCCGACATCTACGCCAGTCAACTCATCGACGATACCCACTAGAGGGAACGATTATGCACACCGAACGCATGCTTCAGGTTGAATCTCAAAAAGCTGAGAACATCGGCGCAACATTGGGACGCCTGTTCAAATACTTCAAACCTTATTTATTGGCTCTGCTGCTGGCCGCGCTCTTCCTGGGTGTGGGCACGTGGGCGCAAGTGCGAGCGCCTGAGCTCATCGGGCAGGGTGTCGATTGCTACATCACACCCGCGATCATGGCAAAAGATGATGGTGGGCAAATGGCGCAGATGATGCAGAAATTCGGCAATGATTCTGCCAGCCAGCGCAATTGCTGGTACGATGACCTTCCTGCAGAGGCTACTCGCAACGATTATCTGGCAGGCCTGGGACACTTGATTTTGGTCATTGTGGTGCTTTATTTGCTGGTGGCCATTACCACGGGGCTCATGTTTTATGCCATGACCTGGGCCGGACAACATGTTATTCGCTCTTTGCGAGTGGATATTTTCAATCACATCCATCATCTTTCACTTTCCTATTTCAGCAAAAACGATGCCGGCGATGTGATGAGCCGTCTGACCAACGATACCAGCACCATCCAGCAGGTAATTGGTTTTGGTGTGGTGCAGGTGTTAAGCTCGACGGTGCTGCTGGTGTGGGTGGTGTGGAAGATGCTGGCGTTGAACTGGGTTTATGCTCTCATCAGCGTGGCAGTGCTGCCGCTGATGGCGTTGGCAACCTGGTGGCTCAGCGCCCAGGCCCGCAAAGCCTTCCGCGTGACTCGTAAAGAGATTGGCAATGTTAATGCCGAGCTGCAGGAAAACATTGCCGCGGTGCGCGAAGTGCAGGCTTTCAACCGCGAGACCATCAACATCGAAGCTTTCGAGGCCAGCAACGCTGCCAACCGTGACGCCAACATCAAAGCGGTCAGCTTCACATCGGCCCTGGCGCCGGTGCTGGAGGCGTTGGGCTATGTGGCTGTTGCCATTGTCGTTATGGTGGGCGGGCTATTGCTGCTGCGAGGCAAAAGCTTGGGAGGAACGGTGGTTTCGTTGGGGCTCATCGTTACTTTTTTGGGCTATGCTCAGCGTTTCAATCAGCCGGTGCGCCAAATTGCCATTTTGTGGACCAATCTGCAAAGTGCCATTGCCGGGTCTGAGCGTGTTTTCAGCTTTTTGGATGAAGAAAGTGATATCATCGAAAAACCTGGCGCCCGCGTCCTTCCTCCCATCCAGGGCGATGTGATTTTCGAGGATGTGGGCGCGGCATACAATCCCGGCGAGCCCGTGCTGACCAACATCAATCTGCACGCCCGGGCTGGCGAGACTGTGGCGCTGGTCGGGCCCACCGGAGCTGGCAAAACCACGCTCATCAGCCTTATTCCCCGGTTTTACGATGTCAGTCAGGGCGCTATCCGCATTTCGGGCCTGGATGTGCGTGATGTGACCCTGGCCAGCCTGCGCAGCCAAATCGGCATCGTCCTGCAAGACACCTTCCTGTTCAACGCCACAGTTATGGAAAACATCCGTTTTGGCAAGCCTTCTGCCAGCGATGAGGAAATCATGGCCGCGGCCAAACTTTCTCACGCCCACGACTTCATCCAGCGTTTGCCCGAGGGCTACGACACCATGCTGGGCGAGCGTGGCGCAGGCCTGAGCCTGGGACAACGACAGCTTTTGGCCATTGCCCGGGCGGTCTTGGCCGATCCCCGCATTCTCATCCTGGATGAAGCCACCAGCAGCGTCGATACCCGCACCGAGCGCTTGATTCAGGCCGCCCTGGAAAAACTCATGGCCAATCGCACCACCTTTGTGGTCGCACATCGCCTGAGCACCATCCGCAATGCCGATGTTGTGTTGGTGCTGAACGAAGGCAAAATCATCGAACGAGGCAGTCACGATGAGCTTTTGGCCCGAAAAGGTTTCTACTATCATCTTTACATGAGCCAGTTCCGCGATGCCGAGCAGGCCCACGTGTAATCGGGCAAAATGGGCAAAGGCCGGGCCGATGTTTGACCTGGCCCGCGCCCCGGTGTGGCTGCCGATACTTCCCTCTGTTGCCGAATTTGTTCCGTTGGGTAATGACTAACGTCCCCGACTTCAATCACCACAAAGGCACAAAGACACTAAGCATTTCAAAACTTTTTCTTTCTTTGTGCCTTGGTGGCTTCGTGTCTTAGTGGTTTCTAGCCGGGCTACCTTAGTAGTAACGCCGTTGGGCAAAACGCCCAATCAATTTGGAGGCAAGAATGTCTACTTCAGTCAGTTTGGCCGTTTCGGCAATCTTTTTTGCCTTGGCCTTTTACACTTTGGGTGTGTGGATTGAGAAAATTCAGGGCATTTTGAAACCATGGCATCTTTTGCTTTTTTGGATTGGCTTTGTTTTGGATACGGTGGGAACGGGCACAATGTATGAGATTGCCGGGGGCATGCAATTTGATGTGCATGGCATCACCGGGGTGCTGGCCATTGCATTGATGTTTGTTCATGCGATGTGGGCCAGTTGGGTGCTGTATCAGAAAGATCATGAGGCCGCAACCAACTTTCATCGATTTAGCATTTTTGTGTGGATAGCCTGGCTACTCCCCTTTGTTTCCGGTTTGGTGTTGGCCATGTCGTAGCCGCCCCATTTCCATTCAACGTATTGGACAAAATGCCCCATGTGGCCCACAATTGACAACACCTGGGGATGGCGCTAAACTAAGAAAGAACACGCGCTTTTTGCACGCATCAGCTCCTCTCCTAACATGGCCCCAGCCCTGCGCATTTACCTTTTTGGTGGGTTTCGATTAGCAATGGAGGGCGGCGATTTCCCTTCGATTGCAACGGTCAAGGCGCGCAGTTTATTTGCCTATCTGGTCCTGCATGCGGGCGTGCATCATACGCGCGACCTGCTGGCTGGGCAATTCTGGCCCGAACTACCCAACGCTCTCGCCCGCCGTCGCCTGAGTCAGGCCTTGTGGCGCATCCGACAAGTTTTTGACCCCGACTGCGCACCTCTGAAAAGCAAAAAAGGCATCATTCGATTTGCGCCCGAGCAGCCTTATTGGCTCGATGTGACCGCGTTTGAGCAGAGCTTAGGACAAGGGGATGAGGCTGGGTTGCGCAAAGCCATTGGCTACTATCAGGGCGATTTTATGGCGGGGCATTATGATGACTGGCTCTTTACCCAGCGGGAACGACTGCGCGACCAGTTTCTCGATGCGCTGGAATCGTTGCTACATCTTTGTAAAACCGAGGGCAAACTGGATGAATCCTTGCGTTTGGCCCGGCGCCTGGCCCTGGCTGAACCCCTGCGCGAGACTGCCCATTACGAAATCATGCGGCTTTGTCATCTGCTCAACCGCCCGCAAGAAGCACTGCGACAATATCAAATACTGCAAGATATTTTACATAACGAGTTGGGGCTGAATCCCTCCGCCCGCAGCACCTACTTTTATCGGCAACTGCGGCAGGAGATCAGGCGCAGCATCTCTGCGCCAGCGATGGGCAAAGCCATGAACGATGTTGCGCTGGTGGGCCGCGAGGGCCAGCGGCGTCAGTTGCTGGCCCGGCTGGATGCTGCCACGCGTGGGGCGGGCGGCTTGGTGCTACTGGATGGCGGGGCAGGCATTGGCAAAACCCGTTTGCTGCAAACCATCGCCCAAGATGCCAGATGGCGCTCGATGCGGGTCTTGTGGGGATGGGGTGAAGATCGGGCCCAGGCCAGCTCGTATCACATGCTCTTGCAAATTCTGCACGAGGCCCTGACCCCCTTGTGGGCCGAACAACTACAGCCGCAAATCCAATCTGCGTGCCTGAATGCATTGCGGGTGCGGTTGCCTCATCTGCAAAAGCTCGAAAACCCGCCAACATCTGGCTTGTCAGCCTTACCGCCCGAAAAACAGTGCATTCACGAAGCCCTGGCCCAGCTTATTCTGTCCCTGGGACGTATTCAGCCGCACCTGCTGATTTTTGAGGATGTGCATTGGGCCGATGCGTTGACTCTGGAAGCCCTGCAGCATCTAACACCCCTCCTGCCCCAGGCCCAGATTCTTATCATTCTCAGCTTTCGGGGCGGCGAAGCCCGAGATGACGCTGACTTGTGGGCGCTTTTGCAGGGATTACACACCGCTGGCGGCCAACGCATGCAACTGAACCCCATGCCTCAGAATGCAACTGCCGAGTTGGTGCGCCTGAGCCTGGGCATGTCACGCATTGCCCCGCAGTTCTCCCGGCGCATCTATCAGCACTCGCGCGGCAATCCCCTGGTTGTTCTCGAACTTTTGCGCTTTCTCATGGATGACAACGTGCTGTTCCGGGATGATGCCGGCCAGTGGCGGATGCACTGGGATGCTTCTTCTGCCGATTACGGGGAATTGCCCTTGCCCGCCAGCGTGCAGCAAAACATCGCCCGTCGCCTACAAAAGCTTTCTGGGCAGGAGCGACGATTCATCAATGCCGCCGCGGTGCTGGGGGCTCGATTCGATTTCTCGATGCTTGTAGCGCTCCTGCGTTGGGAGATACCGCTCTGCTCGCAACTGGTCAACGCGCTGGATGCCCGTGGTTTTTGGGAAGCTGGAACCGATGCCTACCATTTTCGGCATCATCTGATACACCAGGCTGTGCTTGGCGAGATGGATGCTGCGGAACAACAGCAATGGCATCGCCAGATTTTTCATCTGCTGGAGCGGGAACAGCCGCAATCCATTGAAAAACTGGCCTACCATGCCACCGCAGCCCATCTTGCCGAAGCCGCAATGACCTACAACTTGCAAGCTGGCGAACAGGCCCAGGCCCTGTATGCCAACACCAATGCTCTGCATTATTTCGAGCAGGCCTTGGCGCTGGTTCCTACCGGCCAGCGGGCCAGACGCTGGGCTGTCCTGCGTCGTATCGAAAGCGTTTTGGACTGGTTGGCCCGCCGCGAAGCGCAAAACGTCTGCCTGGAAGAGATGATGGCGCTGTCGGACTCGCTGCAAGACAAAGCCATGCGGGCCAAGACCCTGTTTCGCTACGGAAAATTCAAATCTCGCACCGGCAAACCGCACGCTTGCCTGCACTTGCTGGATGAAGCTTCCTCATTGGCCCGAGAAGTGGGCGACATAAAACTTGAAGCTTTTTGCCACCAAACCGCGGCCCGCGCCTACTGGCATACTGGCGATGTACGCAACACCCTGGTCTTTATCCAGCGGGCTGAAGCACTTTTTCAAGTTGTAGAGGATGTTGTGGGGGAGATTGAAACGCTGCAGATGAAGGGAAATCTTTATCTTGGCTTGCTGGGGCACTACGAATCGGCCATGCGCAGCTTTGAACGCCTTCGCGCGCTGGCTGAATCATTGGGCGATGACGAAATGTTTTACACGGCCCAGGGCAATCTCGCCATCTCGTTGATGTCTCTGGGGCGCTATTTTCAATCATTGTCCTTGTTGTCCGAAACCATCGCCTTTTTCGAGAAAACAGAGGATTTGCTTTGGTTGGGCGTCGCCTATTTTTGCTTGGGCAACAATTATCTGGGATTGGATAGGCTGGAAATGGCTCGGGATGCTGCGGAACGGGGATTGACCTTTTGTGCGGCCAGCAAGAATACCAACTTTGCCATCGAATTGCACAGTTTGTTGGGCCAAATTGACCTACTCGAAGGTGCGTACGTGGCGGCTGTGGCGCATTTTGAAAAGGCCCTTGCTGTGGCATTGGCTGGTGAGCAGGCATCCGATGCCGCGATTCAGCAATCTTATTTGGCTGTAGCCCAGATGCACCTGGGGCGCCTGGAGGAGGGGATGGCGCTTTCGGAGCTGGCGCTGGCCGCCCGCACCACCGAGTATGAAAATCTTCCCTTTGCCGCTTTGATGGCCTTTCATCATTATCAGATTGCGCTTCGGGCGCACGGACCTGAAGCGGCTTATCCATGGCTACAGCGGGCGCACGAAAAACTTATGGCCGCGGCTGGCACCATCACCGATTCTGGCCTTCAGGCCTCCTTTCTGGAGCGCGTTTCGGTAAATCGCAGCATTGTACTGACCTTTGAACGCTGGGCATCCGGGAATCAGCCTGTGCGGGTGCGGTTGCCCCGCAGCGATGCTCCCCAGGGACGCCCTTTGCGTGATGATGAATGGCTCACCATCACCTGGACGCCTTTTGGGAGCGACGAGGATTTGTTCTTGGACAAGGTTGCGTATCGCCGGGCTATGTTGCTTTCGATGCTGGATGAGGCTGCCGAGCAAGGGGCCGCGCCACGGGTGAAGGATTTGGCCCAGGTTCTGAGTGTTAGTACCAAAACCATCCATCGGGATTTAGCTTTCCTGCGCGCCCACGGGCACCCAGTGCGCACCCGGGGTGCCCGTGTCCGTTAGTCTGTGAGTTGTTACAACGGCATCAGAGCCCTAAATCGATGATGCCATCTGCGGCGGTGCTGTTCAGGATGCTCTGGCGCGCGGCCTCGGCGCCCGCGCCCGTGCCTGACGCATTCACGCCCGCTTGCACACGAGCAGCCAGGCCCGCGACCAGCGGCGCGGCAAAGGAACTTCCCACGCCAAAACTGTAGCCGGTGTAGGAGCCCACGTCCAGGCTGATGATCGCGTAGCCGCATTGCTCATCGTGGCAGCGATCTATCGCGGGCAGGCAATGCCGGTCACCGTCACCGCCCGGTGCCATAACATCGCCACTGTTGGAGAAGCAGGCCCGTTGTCGCTGCCGATTGCTGGCAGCAACGCCCACCACAAACTCCCAGCGGGCAGGATAGGCCGCGGCCAGGGCTGTGGAGGTTTCGGCATTTTCGTTGCCCGCAGCCGCCACGGTGATGATGCCTTGCCGATAAGCCCGCCACAGAGCATCTCGCAGCAGGTCGGGGCCATCCCAATCTGCTGCATCCTCTTCATCGGAGCCATGCAGCGCCAGGCTAAGGTTGATGACTGCTGGCTGATGGGGGGCAAGCGCGGCCATGAACTGGTAAAGTGCAGCTACCAAGGTGAAAAGCGTTCCCTGCGCTGCATCATCCAGCACGCGAATGAGTTGAATTTGGGCGGCCGGAGCCAGTGCGTGGATGAGCCCGGAGACGAAGAAGCCGTGATTGCCCAATCCGCCCCCGCATCCGGTGGGCACACCGCCAGGGATGGGATGTTGCAAGGTTAGTGTCATGGGAGCGGGTGGCATCTCGAGCGTGATGCTGGTGGTGGGCACGGCAAAAGGTGAGGTGTCAAAGACGCCGACCACAACATTTTCGCCATCGTCCGGGCCGGGCTGGCGTGTGACCAGCAGTGATTCTGCACGGATGCCATGGGGCCCGAAAGCCCACTGCTGGCGGAAGAGTGTCTCAGCTTGGTGGCGGATGTTTTTGCCCCCTTCTCCTGCTTCGTTGAGCCACGGGCTGCCGCCTACTGTCCACGGGCTGCCACCCACTGTCCACGGG
>Ga0256914_1004729_pt1 | contig 10085 bp, 8 predicted proteins | sample HulkmetaG_FD_191571 | JGI IMG/M metagenome (GOLD analysis project Ga0256914, IMG submission 191571) | Hydrothermal chimney microbial communities from Main Endeavour vent field at the Juan de Fuca Ridge, Pacific Ocean - Hulk | ecosystem: Environmental > Aquatic > Marine > Hydrothermal vents ...
TGTCCGCATCCTGGATGACGAGGGCAGGGAGCTGGCCGCCGGTCAGGAAGGCAACATCGTGGTCAGGCTGCCCCTGCCGCCCGGCACCCTGGCCACCCTGTGGCGCAATGACGAGCGGTTCGTCTCCTCCTACATGTCCACCTTTCCCGGTTACTACGAGACCAGTGACGGCGGCTACATCGACGAGGATGGTTATGTCTACGTCATGGGCCGCATCGACGATGTGATCAACATTGCCGGCCACCGGCTCTCCACCGGGGCCATGGAAGAGGTCATCGCCACCCATCCCCATGTGGCCGAGTGCGCGGTTTTCGGCACCAGCGACGCCCTCAAGGGACAGAAACCCCTGGGCCTGGTGGTCCTCAAGGCGGGTGTGGAGTGCGACGAAGAGGAACTGAAGGCCGACCTTGTCCGGATGATCCGGGAAAAGATCGGCCCCATTGCCTGCTACCGGGAAACGGCCGTGGTCGGACGGCTGCCCAAGACCAGGTCCGGCAAGATCCTTCGCGGCACCATGCGCTCCATCGCGGCCGGCCAACCATACCGGCTGCCGTCCACCATCGATGATCCGGCCATCCTGGACGAGATCACCGAGGCCCTGCAGGCCATGGGGTATCCGGAGCAGCCGGCCGGAAAATGAGGCAGCGCTACCGGGTCCTCATCGGCAAGCCCGGCCTGGACGGTCATGACAGGGGGGCGCGTTTCATCGCCCGTGCCCTGCGGGATGCCGGTTTCGAGGTGATCTACACCGGCATCCGCCGCACGCCCGAGGAAATCGCCGCAGCAGCCGTGCAGGAGGACGTCGCCGCAGTCGGTCTTTCCTCCATGTCGGGAGCCCACCTGCGCCTCTTTCCGGCCGTTGCAGAGGCCCTGGCGCGGGCCGGGGCCGCCGATATCCCGATCCTGGGGGGCGGTATCATCCCGGACGAGGACCGGCCTCTTTTGGAGCAGGCCGGCATCAGCGGTATCTATACTCCCGGCACACCCGTGGACACCATCGTCCAGGCCTTCCGCGAGGCCTGTGAACGGCATTACAGGGGACGGCAATGACCGGGCTGGACCGGCTGCTTCGGGAGGTGCACGCCGGTAATCCACGCAGTGTGGCCAGGGCCATCACCCTGGTGGAAGACGGGCTGGAGCAGGGGACGGCCATCCTGGCTTCCCTGGACCGGCAACGGCTGGCCAGGGCCCTGGTGGTGGGGATTACCGGCCCGGTCGGTGCGGGCAAGTCCACCCTGACCGGAAGGCTGGTCCGATTTTTTCTGGATCAGGGGGAGCGGCTTGGTATCGTGGCCGTCGATCCTTCCTCTCCCTTCAGTGGCGGCGCCCTGCTCGGAGACCGGGTCCGGATGATGACCCAGGCAACGGATGATCGGGTGCTGATTCGATCCATGGCCACCCGGGGCCGGCTGGGCGGACTTTGCACAGCAGCCGGGGCCGCGGTGCGGATCATGGCGGCCGCCGGGTACCGGCTGATCCTGGTGGAGACTGTGGGCGTGGGACAGTCGGAATGGGACGTGGCCCGTCTGGCCGATATCACCCTGGTGGTCCTGGCGCCCGGCTTTGGTGACGACATCCAGGCCATGAAGGCCGGTTTGCTGGAGGTGGCCGACCTGCTCGTGATCAACAAGGCCGACCTGCCCGGAGCCCGGAAGCTGCTCCTGGAGCTGCAGGGCATGGCTGAGAAGGATGTTTTGGAGACCAGTGCAGTGCGGGACGAGGGAATAGGGCGCCTGGGACAGCGCATTCTGGAGCTGGAACAGGAACTGAGAAGAACAAACAGGCTGGAGGAGGGCCGCCGCCAGGCCCGGGAATCGGAGGCCCTGGACTGGCTGCTGGAGCGGCTCAGGGAACCGCTTGCCCGTCTTGTCCGGGAGGAGGGCGCCGCAGGGTGCGATCCCCGGATCACGGCCGAACGGCTGCTGGAAAGGATAGGGGCACTCGGATGACAGAGGACAGAAAGACAGCCCATCCGGCCGTCATCTCCTGGGAGGAGAACGAACTGGCCGCCGCCCTTGCCCGCTTTCCCGAGCGGAGGCCCCGTTTTATCCGTCATGGCGGAGAGGAGATTCCTCGCCTGGCCCTGCCTGACCATCCGGATGACCGGTACCTGGAATCCGTGGGTTTTCCAGGCCGTTTCCCCTTTACCCGTGGCGTACAGCCCACCATGTATCGGGGCCGGCTGTGGACCATGCGCCAGTACGCCGGTTTTTCCACTGCCGCTGCCACCAACGAACGCTTCCGTTTCCTGCTCGATCAGGGCCAGACCGGCCTGTCCGTGGCCTTTGATCTGCCCACCCAGATCGGCTACGATTCCGACGATCCGCTGGCCCTGGGCGAGGTGGGCAGGGTGGGTGTGGCCATCGATACCCTGGCGGACATGGAGATCCTCTTTGCCAATATTCCCCTGGACCGCATCTCCACTTCCATGACCATCAATGCCCCGGCCATGATCCTCCTGGCCATGTACGTGGTGGTGGCGGAAAAGCAGGGTGTGAAAGCCTCCCGGCTCAGGGGAACCATTCAGAACGATATCCTCAAGGAGTATGTGGCCAGGGGCACGTACATCTTCCCTCCCGGTCCGTCCCTGCGGCTGATCACCGACATTTTTCGCTGGTGCGCTGCAGAGGCTCCCCGGTTCAACACCATCTCCATCTCAGGCTATCACATCCGCGAGGCTGGCTCCACGGCCGCCCAGGAAGTGGCCTTTACCCTGGCCAACGGTCTCGCCTATGTGCAGACAGCCCTGGATGCAGGCCTCGACCTGGACCGGTTCGCTCCCAGGCTGGCCTTTTTCTTCAGTGCTTCCTCCGACCTGCTGGAGGAGGTGGCCAAGTTCCGGGCCGCCCGTCGGCTCTGGGCCAGACTGATGCGGGAACGGTTCAATCCCGCTGATCCCCGTTCCATGATGCTCAGGTTCCATACCCAGACCGGCGGCTCCACCCTGACCGCACAGCAGATCGACAACAATATCGTCCGGGTGACCATCCAGGCCCTGGCTGCTGTCCTGGGCGGCACCCAGTCCCTGCACACCAACTCGCGGGACGAGGCCCTGTCCCTGCCGGCCGAGGATTCGGTGCGCACGGCCCTGCGGACCCAGCAGATCATCGCCCATGAATCCGGAGTGGCCGAGACCGTGGATCCCCTGGCCGGTTCCTACTATGTGGAGCAGCTCACCGATACCATCGAAGAGGAGGCCAGGGGGCTGATTGACGAGATCGACGGCCAGGGAGGGGTGGTCTCCTGTATCGAGAACGGGTTCATCGCTTCCCGGATCGGAGAGGCCGCCTACACCTACCAGCAGGAGATCGAACAGGGTGAGCGGATCATCGTGGGCGTAAACAGTTACCAGGCAGAGGAAGCGACGCACCTTTCCCTGCACAGGATCGATCCTGCCGTGGAGGAGGAACAAAAGGCCCGTCTGGCCGAAGTGAAGGCAGGCCGGGATCAGGCCCGGGTGCGTGCTGTTCTGGCAGCCCTTGACCGGGCGGCGCGTGCGGAGAGCGAAGATCTCATGGAACCGGTGCTGGCAGCCGTGCGGGCCTATGCATCGGTGGGTGAGATCTGCGGCGTCCTGCGCCGGGTTTTTGGCGAATACCGGGAGAGACAGTGGTAAACCGGGCATCCGGTCCGGGAGAGGGAAGGTCATGGTATAGAAAGGGACACGGGAGAGATGACCAGTATCGACAGGGAAAAGATGGCTGAAGAGGCGGTGGCACTGTTTCAGCAGCACATGCACTGAAGCCAGGCCATGCTCGGCGCGTGCGCCGGGTTGTTTCGCCGGGAACCGCCAGGAGACGAGCTGATGGCTGCCCTGGCCCCCTTCGGCGGCGGCCTGGGTTCCAGTGGCCGGCTTTGCGGCATCCTGCCTGGGGCATTGGCGGTGATCGGCTTTACCCTGGGCAAGACCGGCCCGGAGAGGCGGGATCACAGGGCCATGTGGAAGCTCAGCCACGGGATGGTCCGGCGGTTCGAGGAGATCTGCCGGGAATTCGGCGGCACCGACTGTGCCGATATCGCCGGCGTGAACTGGAAAGACAGGAAGGCGGTGAGGAACTTTTATCGGGGCGGTCCCGGCTCGAGCCGGTCCAACTGTGTCCGGGTCATCCGGGCTGCCGTCCTGGCCTTGCACGATCTCGTGGCAGAATACCTGTCCGGCCAGGAGGAGGCGGGAAGCTCATGCTCACCAGAATAGACCATATCGGTATAGCGGTCCACTCCATCGAGGAGGCCCGGTCGCTGTACGAACAGGTGCTGGGGCTGGTCTGCGAACAGATCGAGGAGGTTCCTGCCCAGAAGGTTCGTGTCGCCCTGTTCCGGCTTGGCGAGGTACATATCGAGCTGCTCGAACCCACCAGCAGGGAGAGCCCGGTTGCCGCCTTTCTAGCCAGGCGGGGCGAGGGCATCCATCATATCGCCTACCGCAGCGATGACCTGGAGGAGGAGCTGCAGCGGGCGGTGGAGCACGGCTGTCGTCTCATCGACAGCCGCCCGGGAACCGGAGCCGGCGGGAAGCGGATCGCCTTTCTCCATCCCGGATCCACCCATGGCGTGCTGACCGAGATCTGCACGCCTGTCCAGGAAAATTCCACAACTTGAGAATATGGAAGATATCGTACAACAACTCGATGCCAAGCGGGAGGCGGCCCGCCAGGGCGGCGGCAGGAAACGGATCGACATCCAGCACGGCAAGGGCAAGCTGACGGCCAGGGAACGGATCGAGCTGTTCCTGGATGCCGGCACCTTCGAAGAGTGGGATATGTTCGTGGAGCACCGTTGCGTGGACTTCGGCATGGCCGAGCGCAGGATCCCAGGCGACGGCGTGGTCACCGGTTACGGCACGGTCTGCGGCAGACTGGTTTTTGTCTTCAGCCAGGATTTCACCGTGTTCGGCGGCTCGCTCTCCATGGCCCATGCGGAAAAGATCTGCAAGATCATGGACCATGCCATCAAGGTGGGAGCCCCGGTGGTGGGGCTCAACGACTCGGGCGGGGCCAGGATCCAGGAGGGGGTCGACGCCCTGGCCGGCTATGCCGATGTCTTCCAGCGCAATGTCCTGGCTTCAGGTGTTATCCCCCAGATTTCCATGATCATGGGACCCTGCGCCGGTGGGGCTGTCTATTCGCCCGCCATGACCGACTTCATCTTCATGGTCCGGGATACCTCCTACATGTTCGTCACCGGGCCCGAGGTGGTGAAGACCGTCACCCACGAGGTGGTGACGGCCGAAGAGCTGGGCGGCGCCCCGACCCATACCACCCGATCCGGGGTGGCCGATCTGGCCTTTGAGAACGACGTGGAGGCTTTGCTCATGCTGCGCCGTTTTGTCAACTTTCTCCCCTCCAGCAACCGGGAACCTCCCCCGGTCTGGCCCTGCAGCGACCCGGCCGAACGGGTGGAATATTCCCTGGACAGCCTCATTCCGGACGATCCCAACAAACCCTATGACATGCGGGAACTGATCGTCAAGGTGGTGGACGAGTACGATTTTTTCGAGCTGCAGCCCGATTTTGCCGCCAACATCATCACCGGGTTCGCCCGTATGCAGGGGTCCACGGTGGGGATTGTCGCCAATCAGCCCCTGGTCCTGGCCGGCTGCCTGGACATGGCCTCGGCCCGCAAGGCGGCCCGTTTCGTTCGCTTTTGCGACGCCTTCAACATCCCCATCATCACCTTTGTCGATGTGCCCGGCTTTCTGCCCGGCACGGTACAGGAGTACGGCGGCATCATCAAGCACGGCGCCAAGCTGATCTATGCCTTTGCCGAGGCCACCGTGCCCAAGGTGACCGTCATTACCCGCAAGGCCTACGGCGGCGCCTATGACGTGATGAGTTCCAAGCACCTGCGGGGTGATGTCAACTTTGCCTGGCCTTCTGCCGAGATCGCGGTCATGGGACCCAAGGGGGCTGTGGAGATCATCTTTCGTGCAGACAGCGGGGACGAGGCACGCCTCAGGGAACGGACCAGGGAGTACACGGCCCGTTTCGCCAATCCCTTTGTAGCCGGGAGGCGGGGATTCATCGACGACGTGATCATGCCGCACAACACCAGGACCAGGATCTGCCGTTCCCTGGCCATGCTGCGTGACAAGAAGCTGGAAAATCCCTGGCGCAAACACGGCAATATCCCCCTGTAACGGAGTGCATTCATGTTCAGGAAGATACTCATTGCAAACCGGGGCGAGATAGCCTGCCGGATCATCCGCACCGCCCGGGCCATGGGGATTCAGACCGTGGCCGTCTATTCGGATCCGGACCGCTCGTCCCTGCACGTGCAGATGGCCGACGAGGCGGTCCGGATCGGTCCAGCAACTCCTGCGGAAAGTTACCTGGCCATGGACAGGATCGTTGCCGCCTGTCGTCGGACCGGAGCCGAGGCCGTCCATCCCGGGTATGGCTTTCTTTCAGAAAACAGCGCGTTCTGCCGTCTGCTGGAGGAGCAGGGTATCGTCTTTATCGGTCCGCCGGCCCGGGTGCTCACCGACATGGGCGACAAGATAACCTCCAAGCGGATCGCGGCCCGGGCCGGGGTCAACGTCATCCCGGGTCGCGAAACCATTGTCCGGGATGCAGACGAGGCAGTGCAGGCTGCCGCTGCCATCGGCTACCCGGTGATGCTCAAGGCCTCGGCCGGTGGAGGCGGAAAGGGCATGCGCATCGTCGGTAACGATACCGAGTGCCGGGAGGGATTCGAACGCGCTGCCAGCGAGGCCAGGTCGAGCTTTGGCGACGATCGGATCCTGATCGAGAAGTTCATCCTCAGGCCCCGTCACATCGAGGTGCAGATCCTGGCCGACCAGCATGGCAACGTGGTCTACCTGGGCGAACGTGAATGTTCCCTCCAGCGGCGGCACCAGAAGGTCATCGAGGAGGCCCCTTCCGCTTTCCTCGATCCGGTGACCCGCAGGCGGATGGGTGAGCAGGCGGTGATGCTTGCCAGGGCCGCCGGTTATCACTCTGCCGGCACGGTCGAATACATCGTCGATCAGGACCGGAACTTCTACTTCCTGGAGATGAATACCCGCCTCCAGGTCGAACATCCGGTCACCGAGATGGTCACCGGCCTGGATCTGGTGGAACTGATGATCCGGATTGCGGCTGGCGAGACCCTGCCCCTGAGCCAGGAGGAAGTGCGGATCCAGGGGTGGGCCATGGAATGCAGAATATACGCCGAGGATCCGCAACGGGATTTTATGCCTTCCACGGGCCGTCTGGTCACCTGCCTGGTTCCGGACGAGGTGGAGGGCAGGGTGCGGGTGGAGACCGGCGTGATCGAAGGCAGCGAGATTTCCGTGCACTATGATCCGCTGATCGCCAAGCTGGTCACCTGGGGGCAGGACAGGGAGCGGTGCCTGGCCACCATGCAGGATGCCCTGGACGAGTATGTCATCCAGGGGGTACGCCACAACATCAACTTCCTGGCTGCCCTTGTCGGCCACCCGGATTTTCGGGCCGGCGATTTCACCACCGCGTTCATTGCCGAACAGTTCCCGGAGGGTTTTGCCGACAGCGATGTCCAGCTTGACGATCCGGCCCTGCCCATCGTGGTGGCCGGTATCGTCCACAGGCTGTATATGGACAGGGCCGCCCAGATCAGCGGTCAACTGGCTGGGCACGAGCGTCGGGTCCAGGACTCCTGGGTGGTGATCAGCCGCGGTCAGTTCCACGAGATCACGGTCCGGCCGTTTCAGTCCGACTGTTGTTACCGGGTGGACTACGGCACCAGTCACTACGGGGTCAAGACAGACTGGCGGTTTTGCCAGAAACTGTTTCGGGCTACCATCAACGGCAGCCGCTTCTGCTGCCAGGTGCAGCGCGATGGCATCGGTTACCAGATCATCCACCGGGGCTGCCGAACCGAGGCCCTGGTGCTTACGCCAAGGGCAGCCGAGCTGTACCGGCTCATGCCCGGCAAGACCCGGAATGATCTTTCCAGATTCCTGGTGGCGCCCATGCCCGGTCTGCTGGTCAAGCTGTCGGTGGCAGAGGGGCAGGAGGTCAAGGCAGGTGAGGAACTGGCCGTGATCGAGGCCATGAAGATGGAAAATGTCCTCCGCGCCCCGGTGGATACCAGGGTCACCCGTATCGTCGCCGATCTCGGCGACAGCCTGACCGTGGATCAGATCATCCTGGAGTTCGAGTAGGGAACGATGCAAAGCCGAATCACCTTGTTACTGCTTCTCTTGTTGGGGGCCTCTTTTGGTCTGCTGACCACAGTTCCAGCCGGGCAGGCCCTTGCCTTTTCAGGTGATGTGCAGCATGACGGCAGGGTCGGGCCGGAGGATGTCATAGCCGCCCTGCAGGTTCAGGACGGCAATGCAGGTGAACTCGGGGTGACCGCGGCCGCCGATGTGGACGGAGACGGCAGGATCGGCCTGGCAGAGGCGGTCTTTGGCCTGCAGAATCTCGGGGCTGGTGTCAGGCGGCCCTTTCCCGCCCATCTCGACTATGGAGCAGGGACCATCCGGCCGACGAATCATACCCGGCAGGAACAGGACGATCATGTTCGGGCCCTTTATGATCACTGGAAGGCGGATTTTCTGGTGGGAGCGGGTACAGACAGTCAGGGGCACGCCCTGTACCGGGTTGCCACCGGTATTGGCTCGGCTGCCACAGTCTCCGAGGGACAGGGTTTCGGGATGCTCATCACCGTCCTGATGGCCGGTCATGATCCGGATGCCCGCACCCTGTTCGATGGCCTGTGGTATTATGCCCGGGCATTTCCCAGTGGGATTGATCCCCGACTCATGACCTGGAAGATACAGGATAATACGGTGGTGGAGGGCAACGACTCGGCATTTGACGGGGATAGCGATATCGGCCTGGCCCTGCTGCTGGCCGATGCCCAGTGGGGTAGTGACACCGGGTCGGTGGATTATCTCCACGAGGCCCGGAACCTGATCCAGGCCATCGAGGAGTCCACCATCGGCCCGGAAAGCCGCCTGCCGCTCCTGGGCGACTGGGTGGATCCCGCCGGTAGCGTGTACAACCAGTTTGGCTTCCGGTCTTCGGATTTCATGCCGGCCCATTTTCGCTGTTTTGCCCGGGCGAGCGGTGATCCCGGCTGGAATCAGGTGATAGCCGCCACCGCTGCCGCCATCCAGACCATCCAGGAGGAGCACAGTCCCCTGACCGGCCTGCTGCCTGATTTCATCGTCCAGTGCCAGGCAGGCGCCTGTCTCCCGGCATCTCCCTATTTTCTGGAGGGCCCCCATGACGGCCACTATTACTACAATGCCGGCCGCGATCCCTGGCGGATCGGCATGGACGCCCTGCTCAACGGCGATCCCGTATCCAGGATGATCGTCCGACGGATGATCGACTGGCTGGTTGCGGCGACCGGCGGCGATCCGGCCAACATCAAGGCCGGATACAAACTGGACGGCACACCCATCTCCAACTATTTCACGGCCTTTTTCCTGGCTCCCTTCGGGGTCGCGGCCATGACCGCACCGGATTACCAGCAGTTTCTCAATGGGCTGTACGACAGGGTGTATGCCAGCCGGGAGGGATACTACGAGGATTCCGTCAACCTGCTTGCCATGCTCGTCATGACCGGCAACTTCTGGCTGCCGTAGCCCTGGAACCGCCCCACTTGCGGCCAGGGGAGATCGTGTGGAGATGCGGTGCCTGTGATCGACTACGATCAGCCTGCTCCGCGGACCAGGTCCAGAAGCTGGTTCAGGCTCCGCGCCCGATGACGCAGCCTGCCCACAGCCTCCTTTCCCCGGGGCGAGAGGCGCTGCCAGCCCCACCTGGCCCGGCGCAACCCTTCCTCCCATCCCTCCCGCTGGAGGTAGTGAGGCAGGTTGACATCGAAAAAGGAGATGGAATCCGCATCGGCCAGCAGATCACTTTCCGGATCTCCGCCGCATTCGTGGTTGATCACCAGCTCACCGGTTCGGCTGACCACTTCCCGGGTCAGTGCCCATCCCTGGAGCAGCGTGGTGAGCAGGATGGCGGATCGGCGGGCATGGGCCGCCTTGAAGCTGTCATAGTCCGGATACCTGTCCCGTCTGGTCCTGGGCGGTATGGCCCGGTCGATATCGTGGCCCAGGGCGGCCAGGCGCAGGGGCAGCGGAGCTT
>Ga0256914_1004730_pt1 | contig 10084 bp, 9 predicted proteins | sample HulkmetaG_FD_191571 | JGI IMG/M metagenome (GOLD analysis project Ga0256914, IMG submission 191571) | Hydrothermal chimney microbial communities from Main Endeavour vent field at the Juan de Fuca Ridge, Pacific Ocean - Hulk | ecosystem: Environmental > Aquatic > Marine > Hydrothermal vents ...
GGCTTATTTGGCATTCAAGGCAATAGGAGGCTGTCCCGCCAAGGATATTGTTTTACGATAGAGATAGCAAATGTAGTGTCCCGTCTGTCTGTGGTGCATCCTCTCTCTCGTTGATAAATAGCCTTTTTAGCCTTCAACTGTCAACGTTGTGCTATCCTGCACAAATCAACAAGGTTGAATTGTGCAGAATGATTTTTTAGGGAAGGATACTTTTTGCTCTATGTATCATAAGGCAATCTGCAAGCGTAATAGCAATCATTGCCTCCACCACAGCCACTATACGTGGGCATATGCAGGGGTCGTGCCGTCCTTTTATCTCTATAGAGGTATCTTTCATAGAGGTTGTGGTGGTTTGTTGAGATTGAGAGATGGATGCAGTTGGTTTTACTGCAAGTCGTAGGACTATATCTTCTCCATTAGATATCCCGCCTAATATACCCCCAGCATTATTTGTAACGGTTCTTATTTTGTCTCCGTCTACATACATTTTGTCATTATGTTTTGCCCCTGTCATCTCTGCTGCATGAAAGCCTGCACCAAACTCTATTCCTTTTACTGCGCCTATTGATAGTAATGCATGTGCTAATAGGGCATCAAGTTTATCAAAAACAGGTTCACCTAATCCAGCAGGACATCCGTGCACAACAGCCTCTATTATACCTCCAACAGAATCTTTGTTTTCTTGAGCCTCTTTTATTCGTTGTTTCATTAATTCTGCAGCATCCATATCAGGACAACGGACATCATTTTTTTCAATAACAGAGTAGTCTATTTTTTGTGCGTATATCCCAGCAATTGCCCGTGTATATGCTATGATATTGATATTATATTTCCGCAGGATGATTTTTGCCACAGCACCTGCAGCCACTCTGGATGCAGTCTCTCTACCTGATGCGCGTCCACCACCGCGCCAGTCACGGATACCATATTTTTGCATATACGTATAATCTGCATGCCCTGGCCTGAATGTGTCTTTTATATCAGAATAATCTGTGCTACGTTGATCCTTATTTCTTATAAGCAGTGCTATAGGTGTACCTGTTGTCTGTTTTTCGAATACACCTGATAATATTTCTACACTATCTGGTTCATTCCTTTGAGTGGTAATACTACTTTGACCAGGCCTTCTTTTATCCAGTTCGAACTGTATATCAGCTTCAGTTAGGGGTAGGCACGGTGGTACCCCATCTATTACTACACCTATTGCAGGACCATGACTTTCACCGAATGTAGTTATTTTAAATATCCTGCCGAAACTGTTGCCTGCCATGGCTTTCTCCTTTTTAATTATTTTGGGCTTATGCCATCCATGGCCTTTCTGCCTTTAGTCTATCTTCAAACTCTTGTATCTGTTTTTCAAATTGTAATGTCCAACCTATCTGATCAAGACCGTTAAGGAGGCAATGTTTTGCAAATTTGTCTATTTCGAATTTGTATTGTTTCCCTTCAGGTGTAATTACTACTTGATTTTCAAGGTGAGCTTCTATTTCTATCCCAGGGTTTGAGTATACCAAAGAAAACAGTTCATCTACCTCTTTGGATGTTAGTTTAATTAGCAATATTCCGTTTTTTAAACAGTTATTATAAAAAATATCAGCAAAACTTGGGGCTATAATCACACGAAACCCGAAATCTTCCAATGCCCATGGGGCATGTTCTCTGCTTGAACCACATCCAAAATTATCCCTTGCCAGAAGTATAGTTGCGTTGCGGTATTCTGGTTTGTTCAATACAAAATCAGGATTTTCCTTTGTCCCCTCGAAGTCAAGATATCTTAGTTCATGAAACAAATGTAGCCCAAACCCTTTGCGTTCTATTTTTCGTAAAAATTGTTTTGGAATAATTGCATCCGTATCAACATTAGCCCTGTCCAGTGGGGCAATAACACCTTTATGTCTTATAAATGCTTCCATGATCAATAATGTCCTTTCTTAAAAAAATTTAAAATGATATAGTTCTATTAACTATCCATATTATAAATGAATCGTTGTGATTATCAACTTTTATGCTTTAATAAATTTAATTACTGTTTTTTATATTGATTATTTTTTTAAAAAAGATAATATTTCAAATTATATAATTATACTATAAATTAATTTATTATAATTCTTATGATATTTATTTTGTAGCTCTTGTTATCCATTTATCGAATAAATTAAATAGATTACTACTATTGACAATCCTGTTGAGAGAATGTAACATTATGAACAACAGATTAAAGCTGCATACCGTCTATCATATTGGAGGGATAATTGAGGAGATTTAGTTTACCTTTAGAAAAATTTAAGTGTATATTACTGATAGTCATTTTTACATCTTTTTTAATCTTCATTCCGATTTCTGTTATTGCAGGCAAGGTTGCGGGGAAAAAAACTTTAGCCCGCAATTCGCATACTCATAATATATCCTTTGATAATGCTAATAGTGTGCTTACTATTCCATATCCAGGTTTATATGTGAAAGAAAGATCTATTCAACGAAGGATATGGGAAACCATATTTATCGCATTGGTTAGTTACCTGCTCATGTTCAGCATAGTCGGGATAATCAATAAGAGTATCCGAGATATAAAAATAAGGCATACATTACGTAAAAATGCGATTTATTTGATTAGTATTACCAGCTTTGTTATTATATTTTTTATATGGATACAAAATATTAATTCTATAACTATATTTTTTGGAGTTGCCAGTGCGGGTATTGCTTTGGCCTTACAAGAGGTTATATTATGTATTGCAGGTTGGATATTAATTTTAGTAAGAAACCCATTTTCTGTTGGAGACAGGATAGAAATAAATAAAATAAAAGGAGATGTAATAGATATAAGGCTTTTCCAAACCGCTTTACTTGAGATAGGTAACTGGGTAGATGCAGATCAGAGTACAGGCCGTATAGTAAACGTTCCTAATAGTTTTATATTTAAGGCAGGCAATTACAATTATAGCCGAGGATTTGAATTTATATGGCATGAGATCCCCATACTGCTTACCTTTGAAAGTGATTGGAAAAAAGGCAAACAGATAATGTTGAAACATGCTAGCAAGCTTGCAGAAGGAACAGTGGAAAAGGTTCAAAGAAAACTGCATGCTATGAGTAATAGGTATATGATTTATTATGACAAATTAACGCCTATAGTATATGTTAGGATTAAAGACAGTGGGATAGAGTTGACATTGAGGTATTTAACAGAGGCAAAAAATAGGAGATCAACAGAGGATTACCTTTGCAGGCATATACTTGAAGACTTTGCCAAAGAAGATTCTGTAAACTTTGCATATCCTACCTATAGAATAGTGAAAAATTGATTGAGGAGTATTTTGGTATGTCATATGTTGTTTTATCACGAAAATATAGGCCACAGACATTCGATGAAGTAGTAGGGCAGGATGAAATAATAAAGATATTAAAAGAGGCTATACGTACAGACAGGATTGCGCATGCGTTTTTATTTTGTGGCCCTAGAGGGATTGGTAAGACATCATGTGCGCGAATATTTGCAAAATCACTAAATTGTCAACAAGGCCCTAGTCTTATCCCATGTGGTAAATGTCCTGCATGCGAAGAGATAACAAAAGGGACAAGTTTTGACGTGCTTGAAATAGACGGAGCATCCAATCGCGGTATAGATGAAATAAGAGAACTGCGTGAAAATGTAAAATTCGCAGCAGGATATGGCAGATATAAAATATATATAGTAGATGAAGTTCATATGCTTACAACAGAGGCATTCAATGCACTGCTTAAGACATTAGAAGAACCCCCCCCACACGTTAAGTTTATATTTGCTACAACAGAACCTAACAAAGTCCCAGCTACAATAATATCTCGGTGTCAGAGGTTTGATTTTAAAAGAATACCTAATAAAAAGATAATTACTGCCCTTGAAGAAATATGCAAAAAGGAAAGGATAAAGATACAACAGGAAGCACTTTTTGCCATTGCAAAAGCAGCAGAAGGCAGCCTGCGTGATAGCCTTAGTATCCTTGATCAGGTAAGTTCGTTAAGTGAGCAGGAGATAAAGGCAGAAGATGTATTTTCAATGTTAGGGATGATAGAAACACAACTGTTGTTTGAGCTTGCAGATGCGTTAGGAGATAAGGATTGTAGCAGGGCATTAAAGATATTAGATAACATTATAGATAAAGGGAAAGACATCACCCAGCTTATTAAGGATATGAATGCTCATTTTAGAAATCTTATGATTGTAAAGATAGGAGGCAAGGCGCTTGGAAAGCTAATAGATTATCCTATCCCTATTAAAGATATGTTTCTTGAACAAAGCAGAAAGTTTACATTAAAGGAAATATTAGCGATAATAGATATATTCATTGAAGTTCATGAAACATGTAAGATAACAGAAACCGTGAGGATGCCTTTTGAGATAGCCCTTGCACGGATTACATATATGAAGGAACTCTTGATAGAGGCAGATAAAAAAACTTTAGAAGAGAATATATCGGCATCGAAGGATAATTATAAGAATACAAAAAGAAGGCCTATACAAAAAATATTTAATAACAACAAAGGCCAGATCGCTATACTTACCACAGAAGATATAATAAGACAGCCTAATTCCGATGAAGAAAAACAAGATACTCTACAAAGAGATTCCTCTGAGAAGGACATTGATACCAATAATAAAATAAAAGAAGATAGCCTTATTGAAGACGATGATATTGATGATGAGATAATATCACATACAGATTCATTACCGGAGTCCATTAATAATATATCTCTAACCATAGATAAAATTCGACGTTTGTGGGATACCTTAACCCATGCTATAAGTAAAGAAAAGATGTCGGTTGCTACGTTTCTACAGGAAGGCGGTCCTATATCATTTGACGGCAAAAAATTAACTATAGGGTTCCCCAAGACCTGTATTTTTCATAAAGAGACCCTTGAAGAGAGACATAATATTAACTTGGTGGAAAGGATATTGACAGAAAAACTGAATATGCCTATAACTATCGAATATAAAATAGTGGAAGAAATCAAGGCAAAAGAAGAAGATGTAACTGTAAAAAAAGTGGTGGAGATATTTAAAGGCAAGGTTGTGAACCGTTGGCATAATTAGATTGATTATTATTGAGAAAGAGACGATGAGCTATCCTCAAACATTAGAAAATGTTATAGAAGAATTTAGAAAACTGCCGGGTATAGGTAGGCGCAGCGCAGAGCGTATCGCTTTTAGCTTATTAGATCGTTCTAGAGAAGAGACTGAACAACTTGCATCAAGTATAAACCAACTAAAAGAAAGACTTACCTTTTGTCGAATTTGTAACAATTTAAGCGATAGCGAGATATGCACAATATGTAGAGACCCATCTAGAGATAAAAGTATTATATGTATAGTAGAAGATCCCAAGGATTTGATAGCGATAGAACGTTGTGGAGTTTATAGGGGAAGTTACCATGTACTTCTTGGCAGGATCTCACCTACCGAAGGCCGTGGGCCAGATTCGCTTAAGATACATCAGCTCTTAACCCGTATAAAAACCGGAGAGGTAAAAGAAATAGTTATTGCCACTGACCCAGATAACGAAGGAGAAATGACATCTTTGTATCTCATGAAACAACTAAAACCATTAAATATAAAGATAACACGTATAGGCATTGGTCTTCCTGTAGGAAGCGCAGTAGAATATGCAGACATATCAACATTATCTACATCTTTTAAGGCAAGAAGAGAGATATAAAAAGATAATAAGATATAAGATTAAGGTAAAGACCATTTGACGTGGCAGGGAAGGTGGATACAATGTTAATATTTAAAATGCGCCTAGCAGGACTCGAACCTGCCCCTCTAGCTCCGGAGGCTAGTGCTCTATCCTTCTGAGCTATAGGCGCAATTAGATATTTTTTTGAAAAAAATAAGATAACTCATAATGAAAGTTTGGTCAACAAAATTATTTTTATAAAATTATTTTTAAATTATTATTTATATTTTTTTGTTTTTTGATAATATAATAACTTTTTATGAGAATTAAGGATTAAACTTACTTTTATCTAAGAAAGGATGGACAATGACAGCTTATAAATCTTATCACAAGCTTTTTATGTTGTCTTTTTTGTCGATTATAGGGATTTTTACCACCAATGCTTGGGCTGCTGATGGTGGCAATGTTGTGGATTCAGGAGCAACAGCATGGATGCTGACATCAACAGCTCTGGTACTTTTAATGGTCCCTGGTCTGGCAATGTTTTATGGCGGATTGGTAAGGACAAAGAATGTTTTAGGGACAATGATGCATTCATTTATTTCCATTGCAATCATAGGTATTTTATGGATAATTTGTGGCTATGGTTTAGCATTTGGCAAGAATATTCTGGGAGGTCTAGTTGGATGGGATCCAAGATACTTTTTCCTGAAAGGCATAGATAATAGTATTGTGTTACACGTTCCTGAATATGTTATTGCGATGTTTCAGGGAAAATTTGCTATTATCGCTCCTGCGTTGATTGCTGGGGCCTTAGCAGAAAGAGTCTATTTTAAAGGATACTGTCTTTTTATTTCATTGTGGTTTCTTTTTGTATATTGCCCATTATGCCATTGGGTATGGGCTGAGGACGGATGGCTCCATAATATAGGCGCTGCGGGAGTTATTGATTTGGCTGGTGGATTGGTTATTCATATTTCAGCAGGTATTAGCGCTTTGGTTGTGGCCTTTTTCCTTGGTCCTAGAAGAGGGTACCCTAAAAATACCATGCGCCCTAACAATTTGGTTATGACCCTTATGGGAGCAGGTTTATTGTGGGTAGGATGGTTTGGTTTTAATGCAGGTTCAACAGTACATAGTGGTCTGGATACTGCAAGAGCATTAACTATGACACAAATCTCTGCAGCGAGCGGTGCACTTACATGGGTAATTATTGAGGCCTTTCTTTTTAAGAAGGCTACTTCATTAGGTTTCGTATCAGGACTTTTAGCAGGATTAGTTGCAATTACCCCTGCGGCAGGAGTTGTTTTGCCTGTAGGAGCGTTAATTATAGGAGCAGCATCGACATGTGTATGTTTTGTTGCCTTACAAGCAAAAGTGAAATTTGGATATGATGATAGTTTAGACTGTTTTGGAATCCATGGAGTGGGCAGTTCATTAGGCATTCTTTTTCTACCATTTTTTATAAGATCCAGTTGGATGGCAGATGCTTCTTCCTCTATCGGACATATGTGGACATCTTTTGACCAATTTTTAGTTCAGATAAAAGGTTGGGGAGTAACAGTTCTTCTGGCATTAATCGCAACTTGGATTATATGTATTATTGTAGAAAAGACAGTTGGGTTTAGGCTTGATAAAGACAAAGAAATGGCAGGAATGGACCATTCTCTCCATGCTGAGCATGGTTATGGCATGTTAACTTTAAATTAAAATGTGCTTAGTGCTTTAGGAGGTTACTATAATGAAACTTATAACAGCAATCATTCAGCCAGATAAATTGGATGCAGTTAGAGAAGCATTGATAAAAAAAGAGATTTATCGTATTACAGTCTCTTATTGTGCTGGTAGAGGCAGGGCAGAAGAGATAGATATATTTAGAGGACAAGAAGTGGTTCCTGAATTAATAGAGAAGGTAAGAATAGATATAGCATGTAATGACGAATTTGTAGAACCTGCCATAGAGGCAATATTAGAGAGTGCTGTGCATGGTGAAGGCAAGATAGGCGATGGGAAGATTTTTGTTACACCGTTGGAAGATTGTATTCGTATACGCACGAAAGAACGAGGAAAGGAAGCGATATAATTTTTATAAAAATTCTAAAGAAAATATATTTATAAACAGACATTGACTTTTGATTGAATTTCTGTATAATTCATAATATATTTTCAGAGATAAATTTAAAAAATCAAACCGTTCCCCTGTAGCTCAGCTGGTAGAGCGGGTGGCTGTTAACCACTAGGTCCGAGGTTCGAGTCCTCGCGGGGGAGCCATTTTGATGGCTGTTTCAAACTCTTTCAAAGTATCCTTCCGACTTATCCGCACAAGGGGAAGCAGGAAAAATAAAAATTTCTCTTACTCCTATTCTGGAATGAGAAGAAAACCCACCCACACCCACCCGAAAATTTTTGAAAATGGACTTGACTTTTTAATTTTCTTTGCTATATATCATTATATGATGTTAAACAATGATAAACTTTGGCAGACACAAAAGGAGTTAAATCTATGATGGAAGGGTTTTCTGAAATAATGACCCTTGAGGAGACCGCAAAATATTTAAAAATAGGAAAATCTACTCTTTATAAGATGGCAAGGGAAGGAAAAATCCCCGCTGTGAAAATTGCTAATCAATGGAGATTTAGAAAAGAAGACATTGATAAGTGGCTTCAGGAAATAAGAAATAAGGAGATTCTCTCCAACAAAGAAAAATAAAATTTAAAAGCCGAAAGTTTGAGGGCTGGGAACTTTTTGGTATTTATGAAGATGCGAATTTTCGTATATTCCAGTATAGGTCGTATCTGAAGTCCGGCTCTTAGACTGAATATTAGGATAGAGGTATTATGAACCGCTGAAGCTAGATACGCTCTTATTACTTTCTAATATCACCTTCCAATTAATAAGTATGCTATTCCAAGATAAATGCCAGTTCCAATTATATCGGCTAAAGTAGTGATAAGAGGTGTACTTGCTGCCGCAGGGTCTTTCTTAAATTTTGTAAAGATGAAAGGTAACTGAACTCCAATTAGACTTCCAATAATAACGTTTATTACCATTGCCAGAACAACAACTTGAGCAATTAAATAACTTCCACCTCTAACAACTCCCATAACAGAGATTCCTAATCCCATTAAAACACCCAATATCCCAGCAATAATCAGTTCTCTACCTAAAAGATAAGCCCAGTCTTTCAATTTTACTGTTCCAAGTGCCAATGCTCTTATCACCAAGGTCGCTGATTGAGAACCTGCATTACCTGCTGTGTCAACTAAGACAGGGAGGAATGTTACAAGAACCACATACTTTGCAATAATACTTTCAAAACTCTGAATAATACCGCCAGTAACAAGGTCCATTATTAAAAGCGCAAAAAGCCATGTAATTCTTGCTCTAACTATTTTCTTTATGCTAACCTCTTTTATTCTCGTTATAAACCCCAGCCCAACTGTCTTTGCTTCAACTGCAGCGAATTTGGTAAAATCCTCTGTCTGTTCTTCGCGCAACGCATCTATAATATCATCTACTGTTACTATTCCCAGAAGGTGTCCTTCTTCGTCCGTAACCGGTAGAGCAATAAGATTATATTTCTCAAAAAGTTTAATGGCTTCCTCTTGCCGAGTGTTGGCTGTAACAGACACAAAATGATGATCCATTGTTGAATCAACGGTTTCATCTAAAGGAGTTAAAATTAATCTGCGTATTGGAATATCATCTAATAAATGCCATTCATCATCGACTACATATACTGTATCAATTGTTTCAGCATCTTTTCCAAATTTTCGTATATGCTCCATTGCTTTTTCAATACTCCAGTGCGATTTTATAGCTACATAGTCAGGTGTCATTAACCTTCCGATGCTCCCTTTAGGATAGCCAAGGAGTTGAAGTGTTTCTCTTCTGTCTTCTGGAGATAACATATTTATAAGTCGCCGTGTAAGTTCTGAGGGCATTTCTTCAAACAATTCGGCTCTATCATCAGGATCTAATTCACTGATAATCGCCTTAATATCTCTATCAGATAAACTTCGTAAAATTTCCTCTGCTACATCTGGACTTAATTCGGCAAAAACCTCGGATTGTAAAGAGGTGAGAAGCATTCTCAAAATAATTACAGCCTCTTTAGTATCAATCTCATCGAGCAGCTCTGCAATATCTGAAGGATGCCAGGTACACAAAATCTCTTTCAATGTCTTTAAGTTTTTATCTTTAATAAGCTCCTCAATTTCTGGCTTAAGTAATTTCATCATTGAAATTGGAACTTTTTTGTTCTCCGGCATATGATGTCCCCTTTTATAGATACATAGGTTTTGAAATTCCTTTTTTATCAGTCATAAATAATCTTCATCTTTTCTTGTTCTTTGGTGGAAAATAATAGAAAAGCCCTCGGTGCATAGTCTATTCCCGGTATTTCTTTTCTAAATTCCATTGT
>Ga0256914_1004731_pt1 | contig 10080 bp, 10 predicted proteins | sample HulkmetaG_FD_191571 | JGI IMG/M metagenome (GOLD analysis project Ga0256914, IMG submission 191571) | Hydrothermal chimney microbial communities from Main Endeavour vent field at the Juan de Fuca Ridge, Pacific Ocean - Hulk | ecosystem: Environmental > Aquatic > Marine > Hydrothermal vents ...
AGAATCCGGCCCGCCAGAGACCGCCACCAAGACCCTCTCGCCTGGAGAGAGGAGATGGAAACGCTCGATGGTCTTTCTGATCTTATTGATTAGATTGGGCACTTTGGACCAATTCTTTGGACTCTTGCGGGTGCCTTTTCCAGGCCTCCTTGGCCAATTTGATCAATTTCCCGCGAATTTCCTCTGGAGGCGGAAGATCTTTGATCTCGGGTAGAAAGTCTTCTGGAGGCGGAACCTTGCCTAATTCTAGCTTTTTTTCCAGGGTGCTTACAGACTCGCGATAGGAAGGGTGCCCCAGACTGGCTAGCTCTGGTGAGGGTTCAAAAGTCTTTAAAAATTGCATGATCTCCGAAAGATCAAATTTTTCCTTAAACTGCCGGATTTCTTCGTTGATGACCTCTGCTTCCACCGCCAACTCTTGGAAGGTCTCTTGATACTCTTGGATCAATTCATAGAGGCGATAATAGGTATCTAGGAAAAGATGCTTGAATTTTCCTTTACTAGTCCAACCCTTGGGACGGAGATCTTTAAAGAGTTCGTGCTGGAGATCAGGGGAGGCCCGAAGATATTGGTCATAGAAATAGGCCTTGGGCAACCCGAGAAGCTTTAGGAATTGATCGATTAAGTCCTTGTCCCGGAGCATGATGTAGAATCTCATCAATTCTTTGGCCAACCTTTCTTCAAATCGTTTTCGGGTCTCTTCGATCAACTGGAAATAACGGGCGGAATCTTCTTCGATGAGGCGACGAAAACCGAAATATCGCTCGGCTAGCTCTCGTTTGACCTGGTAGGCTAAGGCCTTGGCAACATCTTCTTCCATCTCTTTCCCTGAATGGCAAGTTATGACCTAGTATAGCATATTGTCATCGGCCTCAAACAGTTATATGGAAAAGACTTTATTGCTGCCCATAGATCAAGAAGGGAAGATGTTTCCGGCACCTTTTAACCTGGCTTTGGCCTGTCTTTTAGATGCCCTTTTTGGGGATCCTCAGTTCCGTTTCCATCCGGTGCGGCTCATCGGAGATGTAGCCGAGACGGCCAAGAAGTTCTTTTTCCCCTGGGGGCGCTTAGGGGGGTTATTGACCCTCTTCTTTACCGCTTTGGTGGTCGTGGTGGCGGTGGGACTCTCTGTCCAGAAATTTCCTCTCTTGGAGCCTTTTTTCCTCTATTTTTTCATTGCGGAAAAGGCCCTTCGCCAGGAGGGACTCAGGGTGTATCAGGCCTTAAAAGAGGGGGATCTTGGACGGGCAAGGTGGCTCCTTTCCTTCATCGTAGGCCGGGAGACCGAAGATCTTTCTCCTTCTGAATGCATTCGAGCGGCGGTAGAGACCATTTCGGAAAATTTTTCCGATGGCTTTGTTGGGCCGCTCTTCTATTATTTTCTTGGGGGCATCAAGGCCTGTGCTTTATATAAAGTAGTTGAAACCTTGGATTCCATGTATGGCTACCGGGTGGAGCCCTACCGTTCGTTTGGTTATTTTCCGGCCAAGACAGACGATTTTTTCAATTTCTTCCCGGCCCGCCTGGCGGGTCTCTTCCTGGTGCTAGCGGCCTCTCTTTCTGGCTATCAAGGGAGATCTGCCTTTGAGACCATGAGACGCGATGCCCCCCGACATGATTCTCCTAACGCCGGCTGGCCAGAGGCGGCCATGGCCGGAGCCCTTGGGATCGAGCTTGGAGGGCCTCTTCGCTATCACGGAAAGCGTTTTGAAAAGGCGCGTCTTGGGGAGCCCTTGCGTGAACGCCAAACCGAAGATATCAAAAGGGCAGTCTCTCTCTTGAGACGAGCGGCCTTTTTGTGGGTCTTGAGCATCTTTATCTTGGAGGTTGTCCTATGGAGATCCGGTTACCCACACTTGATCAGCGCTATTATCAACGGGCTCAAGAACGCTTGGACAATTTGACCAAGCCCAGAGGAAGCCTTGGCTATCTGGAAGAAATAGCCAAACGATTCGTCCTAATTACCGAAGATCTCTCCCCATCTTTGCCCCTCAAAAAGATTGTCTATGTCTTTGCCGGGGATCACGGGATAGTGGAAGAAGGTGTCAGTGCTTATCCACAAGAGGTGACCCAGCAGATGATCTTGAATTTTCTAAATGGTGGGGCGGGAATCAACGTCATTGCCCGACAAGTAGGAGCAGATGTTTACGTGGTAGACGTGGGGATGGCCGGTGAGGTCGAAGACCCTCGTCTGATCAAGAAAAAGGTGGTCTCTGGCACCCGCAATTTTTTACGCGAGCCAGCCATGACCAGGGAAGAAGCGGAAAAGGCCCTTTCCGTGGGCATGGAGTTGGCTAAGGAGGCCCAAGCCAAAGGCTATCAGCTCCTCATTCCCGGTGACATGGGTATCGGTAACACCACCCCTTCAGCGGCTGTGCTCTGTGCCTTGCTTAAGGCCTCACCAGAAGAGATCGTCGGTCGGGGTACCGGGATCGACGATCAAGCCTTGGCTCATAAGAGGGAAGTGGTCAGAGAGGCCCTTCAAAAATATCGGTTTTCTGACCCAATCGATGTCTTGGCTAAGGTCGGTGGGGCGGAGATCGGGGCCATCGCTGGGCTCTTTTTAGGAGGGGCTTCCTTACGTATCCCAGTGGTAGTGGATGGCTTTATTTCTCTGGCCGGGCTGGCTATTGCCTATCATCTCGAACCAGGGATTAAGGACTTTATTTTTTGCGGGCATTGTTCCCAGGAAAAAGGGGCGGTGGTGGCCATTCAGAAGATGGGGCTCCGCCCTATAATTGATTTAGACATGCGTTTAGGAGAAGGGACCGGGGCGGCCTTGGCTGCCTTCATCATCGAGACGGCCCTTCGCATCCTCACCGAAATGGCCACCTTTGAAGGGGCGGGCGTGAGTAAGGGGCGTGAGTTTGATAATTGACCACGTGAAGCAAGAGGTCAGGGCCTTTCTAACGGCCTTGGCCTTTTTTACCCGTTTACCCATCCCGATTCGGCGTTTTTGTCTCCCGGAAAGTGCCTTCTATCTGCCTTTGCTTGGCTACTTTTTAGGGGCTTTTTTGGCCTTTGCGGGGTGGTTTTGGTCATCGGTCTTAAATCCTTGGCTTTTGGCCCTTTTTATCCTAGCCCTCCAGTATTATCTGGCTAATTTCTTCCATTTTGACGGTCTTTTGGATATGGTCGATGCCTTGGCAGCCTTTGGTGGGGTCGAGAAAAGGCTTGCGGTCTTAAAGACTCCAGAGGTAGGGGCCTTGGGCCTTTTATTTGGCTTTTTCTTTTTGCTTGGTGAATTTCTCATGATGAAAGAGGTTGTGGCCCAAGGTCTGTGGGGAGTGATCCTTCTTAGACCTGCCGCCGGGCGTTTGCTCCTTTCGTTGGTAGCCCTTTGGGGGAGACCAGCCAAAAAAGAAGGTCTTGGAGTTATTTTTCTAAAACATACCAAAAGGCGTTTTATTTTGGCCCAAATCTTCTGGATACCCATTTTGGTCTTGACCCCTTGGGCTGGTTTAATAACAATGTGTTTGGTCATTCCCTTGGTCTTAAAATTTCAAAGGAACTTTGGGGGCCTTACCGGAGACCTTTTAGGGGCCTCGGTAGAGATAGGAGAATGGGTCTTTTTGGCTGTGGTGGTCCTTGGCCTTAAGGGGGCTTCATGGTAATTTCCGGCAAGGAGGTCTTATGCGGCGCCCCAAATTTTTAATCATCCCGATGGGTAATGTGCTTGGTCCGTGGATTGAACGTCTGATGCGCCAATTGGCTGAATCTTTTGCGGCTGAGGTCCAATTAGGGCGGCCTATTTCTTATCCTGTTTCGGCCTTTAATCCGGCCCGCAAAAAGTTCTTTTGTCACACCATTATTGATTTTTTACGAGAGATCGCCGGAGAGGCGGATTTTGTCCTTGGTCTTACCGATGTAGAGCTTTATTCAGTGCACAGTAATTCCGTGGTAAGCGAGGTCCATCTTCAGGCCCGTTCGGCGGTCATTGCCCTGGGGCGCTTAAGGGAATTCCTCATGGGCGAACGCCCGGAAGAAGTCCTCTTTGATCGCCTTTATAAAGAGGCCCTGCGTTCCATTGGTCATATGCTAGGGCTTCCCCCTTGTCCTAACCCCCGATGTGTTATGTATCCCTCACGCACCCCCTTTGAGACGGATCTCAAACGGGCCACCTTTTGTCCAGAATGCCTCATCAAGATGCGCCTGCGTTTAGGCTCCATTCCTCTTCTCAGGGAAGCGGCTTGATAGGAGTCTTTGATTCTGGGATCGGTGGCTTGACCATCGTGCGGGAGTTGGTCAAGAAACTCCCGCACTATCAGATTCTCTATTTTGGTGATACCGCCCGCACCCCTTACGGGACCAAAAGTCCAGAGACCATTATCAATTACGCTATTCAGGACACCGAATTTCTCCTCTCCAAAGGGGCCAAGATCATCGTTATTGCCTGTCATTCGGCCTCAAGTGTGGCCACCGAGGCCTTAAAGAGTCGGTTCCCTGAGGTCCCCATCTTTGAAGTAGTGACTCCCTCGGTGAAAAAGGCCTTACAAGTCACCAAAAAGAAAATTATCGGCGTCATCGGGACCAGGGCGACCATTGCCAGCGGGATCTACGAAAAGATGGTCAGGGCACAAGACCCCACGGTCAAGGTCTACGGTCAGGCCTGTCCTTTACTCGTTCCTTTGGTGGAAGAGGGCTGGATCAAGAAACCAGAGACCAGACGTATCGTCAAAAAATGTCTCATTCCCCTTAAGATGCGCGGGATTGATACCTTGGTCTTGGGTTGCACCCATTACCCAGTCTTGAAACCCATCATCGCTGCCAAGGCCGGGAAACGGGTGAAGTTGGTCGATCCAGCAGAGGAGGTAGCTCTGGAGGTAAAACAATATCTAGAAGAACATCAAGATTTGGCGGCAAGCCTTCTGCGGGGGGAAGAACATTTCCTCTATGTTTCGGACCTGACCGAGGCCTTTGAGTCCGTAGCCAGGCTCTTCATGGGCCGTCGAGTCAAACTCCTTAAATACACCGGCCCGCCTTTTGTCTAAAGTTTTAAAATACCTCGGCTGGTTTGCTAAATCTTTAATTAAAAGATTTACAACTTGAAAGGTTTAAGGCCTAAACCTTTTAAGGTGTAGGCCCCTAAATCGAATACCTTGGAGGCCTGATCAATGAGAGCCGAGTCACTGGTGGCTATAAGAGGGGCCTTTCGAAGACAAAGATCGGCCGAAGGCACAGTGTAAACTTCAAGGGTAAACCTTTGGGTCTTTAAAATTTCTCTGGCCTGTGCGGCTAGTTCCCCGCTTCTCGAAAGGGGGGCGTCAAAATAGATGACCACCTGAGCAAGGGGTAGTTTGGTCAAGGCTTTCCCCAAGGCCTTTAGGGCCTCAATTGTTTGGACTGTCTTTTTAAATTTTCGGGAAAGACGGCTGGCATCCCTGACAAAACCATCGTCTCCCCAAAATACAGGCAGCCCCCTAAGGGCGGACTCGATGGTGATCAAGACATTGTGTCCGTCGACCACCAAGGATCGACCTTTGAGATCCTTGATCAAACCTCTCTTTTTCTTGCGTCTGATCGCCTCTTCTTTGGCAAAAATGGCTCGGGTTAGGATTTCTCGCTCAAGGGAGGTGAGTTGCCAGCGATTGGCCAAAAAGTTAAGGGCTGGTCCCTTATGATACCCCCGATCCAAGAGGTAACGTAGATCTTTGGCTAAGGCCCTCAAAAGGGCTAGACGAAAATCAAAGTCCTGTTTTGGCAAGTTCCTGAAGGAGTTCTTTTTGCTTTTTGGTCAACTTTTTAGGAACCTCGATCTGGAGACGAACGAATTGGTCTCCCTTTCCGCCGCTCCGTCCAGGGAGACCAAGGCCCTTAAGCCTCAATTTGGCCCCGCTTTTGGTCCCTGGAGGGACTTTGACCTTTACCTTTTTTCCGTACAAAGTGGGGACCTCGATGGTAGTGCCAAAGACTGCTTGGGTATATGGAATCGACCAATCTAGGATGACATCCCGGCCTTCTCGTTTGAAAAGGGGGTGTTCTTCGATTTTGATCTTTAGATATAGATCTCCCCGGCGACCATCAGGTCCATAACCGCCCATGGCTGGCAGTCTCAACCTTTGACCATCTTCTATCCCTACGGGGATACGCACCTTGATTCGTTCGGGTTTGCCGGTGGGGGCAATGGAAAGGACCTTCTCTGCTCCTTGAGCTACTTCTTCTAAGGTCACCGGGAGTTCAAGGACCAGGTCTCCTCCTGAGGTAGAAGTTCTAGAGAACCCCTCCGGTCCTCTCTGATGGAAGCTCCATTCCTCTTCAGGAGAGGTTCCGAAAATATGGCTGAAGAGATCGCTCAAATCAAAGGTAAACGATTGGGCCCGTCGCCCACTTCCCCCAAACCTAAAAAACCGACCGAAGTCAAAGCCGATCCCCAAATCGCGAAAGATGCTCTCGAAATCGAAGCCACGGAAGATGTCTTCCTGGGTAAAACGACGATGGAATTCGGTGGAACCAAACTGATCGTATTGACGACGTTTTTCCGGATCAGAAAGGACGGCATAGGCCTCGTTTATTTCTTTAAACCTTTCCTCAGCCTCTTTGTTTCCTTTGTTTCGATCAGGATGATATTTTAAGGCCAGACGACGATAGGCCTTTTTGATCTCCTCTTGGGTAGCATTCCGCGGTACACCCAATATTTTGTAATAATCCTTGGCCATAGACGACCCCACTAGCTCTTAAAAGCTATACTACATTCGCCGAAAAAGTAATTCTCGGAGGGAAAGTGTCAAGAAGCAAAAAAGAAGGCCCCCTGTGGGTCAAACTGAGGGATGGAGGTGGGTATCTGGTCGTCTGAGGGTGGAGATACCTGAGGGGGTGACCCACAGGGGAACCAATTTTTCCACCATCATATTTGTAAGAGCTATAAATCTAAACTTATAGATTTAATTTACTACTGCTAACTAGCAAAACTAGACCGTTATGTCAAGAAGAATATAGACCTTGCCTTTGCTCATACACCAAAAGTTACCTATGTGCTTGAACCCCAAAGATTTACCTTGAGCCCACCGTGGTCAAAAGAGGTTAATTTTTTTAAAGGGAGATTCAAGGCTTTAGAGACGTTCCGGTAAGGGGAGACCAAGACCAATTTCCAGTTTGGAAAACGCCTTTGGAATACATAGCCTAAGGTTTCATAGACCTCCCAGACCGGAGTCCTTGGTCTGAGACGCCGACCGTAAGGAGGGTTGGTCACTATCCAGCCTGGATATCCGGTGGGGGGAAACAATTCTTTTACTGCCCGTTGTTCAAGGACAATCAAGTTCTCGACCTCAGCCACCTTCACATTTGTTTGCGAGGCCTTGATGGCCTCTAGGCTATGATCACTGGCCCAAATAAGGGGTTTTGAGATTTCTTTTCTGGCTGCTATAGCCTTGGCTCGCAGTTCGCTCCAAAGGTCTTTATCAAAGTTACGCCAAGCTTCAAAGGCAAAAGACCTCTTGAGCCCCGGGGCAATATCGGCAGCAATCATGGCCGCTTCGATGGCAATGGTTCCTGTACCGCAAAAGGGGTCTACAAGGGGTGATCGCCCGTCCCAACCCGAGGCCAAAAGCATGGCCGCCGCCAGATTTTCTCGCAGAGGAGCCGGGCCCTTTCCCAGTTTATAACCCCGTCTGAAAAGGTCCTTTCCGGAGGTATCTACACTGACGAGACATTGGTCTTTAAAGAGACGGACCACAATGAGGACTTCGGGGCCTTCTTCTGATAATTTGCGCCCTAAGCGATCTTCGATTCCGCGCAGGACCCGCTCGGCCACGGCCCCGCTGTGATAGAGCCGCGAACGACTACAAGTGGCCCTAATTTTTATCGACAAGCCATCGGGGATATAGATCTCCCAAGGATAACGGGCAATCCTGAGTCTCAGTTCATTCAAGTGCAGGACCCTAAACTCGGCTATGCGCAGGAGGATGCGGTTGGCGGTACGTAGCCAAAGATTGGTCTGGTAGAGGACGGCTAAGGGACCTCTGAACTCTACCCCTCCAGGGCGGATCTTTCCCGAAAGACCAAGGCGGCTAAGCTCTTTGGCCGTAATTCCTTCAAGGCCAGGTGGAGATACGGCAAAGAGTCTAAAGTTTGAAGAATTTTTCTTTGTTTTCACAAAAACGTAAAGCCCCGGTTTTTAAAATTTGACAAATTGATATAATTAAAACCCATGGTTGGTGCCCCGGAAAAGACAGAAAAGACCGTCGCCCGAGAGATAGAGGAACTCTCCTGCCTTTACGAAGTAGCCAAGACCCTTTCCAGTTCCCTCAACATGCATGAGGCCTTGGAGAAGATCCTCGGTATTCTAGCAGAAAGATTAGATATGCGCCGGGGGACCATTACCATTTTCAATCCCCGAACCAAGGAAATCCAGATCGAAGTGGCCCATGGGCTTACCGCCGAGGCCCGGAAGAGGGGGCGTTATCGTTTGGGAGAAGGCATTACCGGTCAGGTGGTGGCTACCGGCCAGCCTATTATTGTCCCCCATATCAAAGATGATCCACGATTTTTGAACCGTACCCGTAGTCGGGGGAAACTCGAAAAAGAACATGTTTCTTTTATATGCGTACCAATTAAAAGCGGAGCCAAGGTATTGGGCACCCTTTCGGTGGATCGTCTCTTTGCCAGCCACGTTTCCTTGGAAGAAGACGTTCGTTTCTTGACCATTATTGCCGGGCTCATCGCCCAGACCGTGGCCAATCTCCAGGCCATTCAAGAGGAACGTGAGCGACTTATCGAAGAAAACCTTCGCTTAAAACGCGAGCTTCGCGGTCGCTATAGCATGAAAAATTTCGTCGCTCTGAGCTCGCGGATGCGCGAGGTACTTGAAATGATCGAACGCGTAGCCCAAAGCCCGGCTACGGTGCTCTTGCGCGGAGAATCCGGCACTGGGAAGTCCCTTATCGCACGGCTCATCCACTATAATAGTGTGCGGGCCGAGGGGCCGTTTGTGACCGTGGCCTGTACCGCTCTTCCCGAAAACCTTATTGAAAGTGAACTTTTTGGTTATGAAAAAGGGGCCTTTACCGGGGCGCTTACGCGGAAGCCGGGGCTTTTTGAACAGGCCAACGGGGGGACCATCTTTCTTGACGAGATAGGTGATCTTCCGCTGCCCCTTCAGGCCAAGTTACTCCATGTCATCCAAGAAAAGGAATTTTACCGCCTTGGGGGGACCAAGCCCATCAAGATCGATGTCCGAATCATCACCGCTACTAATCGTAATCTCGAAGATCTGGTCGAACGCGGACTCTTCCGAGAGGATCTTTATTATCGTTTAAACGTCTTTCCCATTTATGTCCCTCCTTTGCGGGAGCGGACCACAGACATCATCCCCTTGGCCGAGTTCTTCTTAGAGAAATACGCCGCAGAATATGGCAAAGAGATAAAACGCCTCTCTTCCCCGGCCATTGATCTCTTGGTCCAATATCATTGGCCTGGCAACGTAAGAGAGCTTGAAAACGTGATTGAACGGGCGGTTATCGTTTGTGATGAAGAGGTCATCCGTAGTTATCATTTGCCCCAAAGCCTTCAGACGGCAGAGAGTTCCAAGACCAAGACCCATCGCACCTTGGCCCAGGCGGTCAGAAATCTCGAGATAGAACTCATCGTCGAGGCCCTAAAGGAGACCCAGGGAAACCAAAGCGAAGCAGCAAGGCTCCTTGATACCAGTCTGCGTATCCTTAACTACAAGATTCGCAAATACGGGATTAATCCCAAGGCCTTCAAGCGTTCTGCAGGCAAGACTCGGAAAAAAAAGTAACCCTTTGAAAGAGGCCCCCTTCGGTTTCCTTGGCCCAAAGTTCCGTCTCTGCCCCGATAAAGAGGGGAAAATTCTGACCGGTATGTCCGCAGGGTAGGGCAGCGACCACCGGACCCTTGGGGAAGACCTCCATCACCAGTTCCCAGAGGAATCGGGGTTTGACTAGGGTAAAACTCCCCAGGGCAAGACCTTCTACCCCCTCGAGAGCTCCGGATAAGGCCAATTGGGTGAACATGCGATCCACCCGATAGGCTGGCTCGTTGACTTCTTCTAAGAAAAGGATCTTGCCCCGAAGGTCAGGGAACCACGGGGTTCCCAGGAGGCTGACCAAAGAGGCCAAATTG
>Ga0256914_1004732_pt1 | contig 10080 bp, 7 predicted proteins | sample HulkmetaG_FD_191571 | JGI IMG/M metagenome (GOLD analysis project Ga0256914, IMG submission 191571) | Hydrothermal chimney microbial communities from Main Endeavour vent field at the Juan de Fuca Ridge, Pacific Ocean - Hulk | ecosystem: Environmental > Aquatic > Marine > Hydrothermal vents ...
AACCCAACATCGCTTTGGCTGCTTCTGTTTGGTCGGAGTAATTACTTTGCCAATAGTTACTCCCTTTCCCCTCTGAGACTCGTCCCATTAATGTTACGTACAGTTCTGATACTTCTGTTTTTGTTAACGTTGTTCCTGCAAAAACAGTACCACTCAATAGTGATACTAGTAGTAACTGTTTTAAAATTATTTTCTTCATATCTATCCTTAATATTTAATTTCACACATTATAATTCTAACAACTAAAACTATTTACACCCTTTATACAAACACTCTTTACTGTGTGGAGGGATAATATTATTAACAATATTTTCAATCATTTCTTTAGCATTATCTGTAAAGTATTCTGTTCCCCACCAATTATTATAACTTCCATGCTTATTTGCAACAGCATCAATAATATCTTCAAGTGAAGAGTTTGGAGAAAGACCATATTGAGTAGCAACTTTCTGTTGGTCTCCCCCCCAAGCATAATAATCTTCAAGATAATATGTAACAACTAATGAGGTGTACATCTCTTCTGTTAAATTATCTAACTTAAAAGCTCCATTTAAATCATTAAATATACTTAATATTTGAGTTGTCTTACCTTTTACTGCATCGGCTAAAATAACTGGATTAGCTGTCCCTATAGCTACAACTGATTTAGCAGAAGTAATAACAATATCTGCAAGAATATTCGATAACCCATCAACCAAATCTGTATCTCCATTAGGAAATGAACTTTCTATACCCATTTTCAATAATCTTTTAGTGGCTTCAGTTGAACCTTTCGTTGCCCAATCCATATAATATTCAGATAATTCTAATGAATTTTTAATAATTTGATGTCCTCTATCTGCACCTTCTCTTTGTGCAGTTATGATATCTCTTTGACTAGTAAGTACTTTCTCATATTTTAACCTAGAATACATATCCCATTTCTGTTTACAAGATGGATATTTTATCTTCCAAAGATGTTGATTAGAATCAGGAGCAGTACAACAACTAGCTTCTACTGTATATTGTTTATCAAATGATTCATCTGAATAAACACCTACTACTGTCCATAAATTCTTTTTTTCATTTTCTAAAATATAAGGTAACTCTACATAATCCTCAAACACTACAAATGGACTTTCATTCCATTTTTTAGAGATAAGCTTAACTCTTTTTTTATCCCTTGGTGCATCAAGAATATCAATTTTTAGTTGTGAACACTCATCGCTCCTTTGCCATTGAAAAAATACAGCCTGTTTATTATACAGTGGAGAGAACTTTAACCAATCTTTGAAAATACCATAAGACCATTGATTATTTGGATTTGAACCATGAGTAGGACTACTATCCTGATTACTATATTGAGATGTAAAATAGTTACTTATAATTGAACCACTACCATTCCATATATATCCATCCAAATTAATTTGATATCCAAATCTATATGAAGCTTCTGTCTCTCGTTCATCTGTACACTCCATATATATATTGCCTGATTCAGTTCCATCCTCAACCTCTATAGCAGTTACAAGCCAGTTATATTCTTCAAACCATGTTGAACTTTTAACATTCTCTTTCCCAATTGTAAATGGTAATTTAACATTTTCAAAAGTTTTATCTGTTTTTCTTGTATCCCATGCTCCTACAGTAATGTTGACTCTTGGATGAATGTAGGATGTAAATTCTGCATTTACAGCAGTGACCTTTAATTTATTACATGAGTTTGGGTCAAGAAACCATTGAAAAAAGGCTACATTTTTACCTGATAGACTATGTAATTTACTGGTATCTTGTGTTATACCAAATGGATAATCTGTTCTATGTCCATTATTGTCCGAAACATTATTTTTATAAGCACTCATAATACTTCCATTCCCTATCCAAGCACTATCTGCTAGTGTAAATATTGGGAATAGTCCCAATATTATTAATTTTATTTTCTTCATTTTGTGTTCTTCTCCTTTTTTATTATTTAATTTATTGAACACACTCAGCAATTAAACCTCCTGATTTAATTGCATTAGCAGTACTTTTTATTTTTAAAATATAGTAGTTTCCTACTACTGGTGCAGAAACTGTACATGGTAAAGATGTACCACAGTTTGTACTCTTCCAATCTTTGGTATCCCATTTTTTTATTTTAATTTCTTTAATGGTAGCAGTAGAACCATCATAACTTTTAATTTTCAGCTTAGAACAATTATTACTAGATAACCATTGGAATGAGGTAAGTGAATTATTTGATTTATAAGTAACGGCTACATCCCTACCCACTCCTGCATTTTCAAAATTTCTATTTTCAAGTGTTGAAATTATAGAGCCTGTTCCTGTCCAATAATAATTATGTGTAACATCTACTAATATAGGAGTTATATCAACTCTATTACCATATTTAAAAGATTCTGAATTATCTTTACAACGAGCAATAATATGTGTTGCACCACCGATAGGTTGTTTTGAAGTAATAGCTAATGTTGTCCAAGGAGTATTAGTATCTGCTCTTTTAAGTGTAACTCCCTTAGAAAAATCACTTGGGTCATAGTTATTTAATGTTACATTAAAAGCTTTTTGTATCTTGTGCTTATTCCATGCTTTTGATTTTATTGTTACATCTAAATTATTAGGATATGAAAATAAATCTATTTGACTACAGCTATCTATATCATAAAGCCATTGAAAAACAACTGTTGAATTATATGGTGAATGTGGATGCATTATTGCATAATCATAATTTCCTCCTGCCATTTTTTCAGTTGGACTGACCAAAGAACCTGCTCCATCAAAAATTCCTGCATCAGTAGAAGATATTTCCTCTGAACCAAGATAGATATATCCTAAAATATCTCCTGCATAAGAACGATATTTTTTAAATTTATCTAATGTCATTTTTTTTACATACCCATCATAGCCACCACCTGTCGTAAATGTTTTAAAGTTAGCTTCATTAAAATAAACATAGTTATTTTCAATTTTTTCTATAAAAGCAACATGCCCATATGCATTTTTATATGTACCATCTGCTTTTTTATGAAAATCACCTCCCCATACAACAATAGAATTAGCTCTAATTATATTACCTTGTTTTAATCCTATAACATACTTTAACCAATTTTTAGCATGTCTACGACTCGTAACACTAAACTTTGTTTTTATTCCTTTTTTTTCATAGGCTCTTCCCCAAACAAATGCAGTACATTGTTCTAAGGAAAAAGGATTTAAAAGTTTTTTATATCCTTTATTATTCATATTTGGAGATAAAGACTCTCCAGAATTACCATTCTCCTCATAATTGTTATAACTATTACTAGCCTTATCCCAAATATGAAGTTCTCCTCCATTATTTAAAATTTGTTGTAATGTATAAACTTGTGGATTTGAACCTACAATATTGTCTCCACGAAAACCATTAATAATGTATGGGGCAGAAATATCAGATACAATATCATAATAACTAATAATAGTATCACTATCTCCTAAAAAGCGAATAACTTCATTTCTATCTTTCATAAAACTATATACAGTATCTACATATTTTTTAGCAGCAGAACCTGTACCATTGTACCATGCAATTGGATAATACCAATTTTCAATAATTAATGGATTTGCATCCATTCCAGTCATTGAACCAACATTAGCTTTCCATTTAGTCAATAATTTTTCAAAAGCTTTATCGACATTAAATTTCCAATCACTTACAACTTTTCTAATTTCACTCTCATTTCCACTATTCAAAAAGTATGTTATTTGGAACAACCCCAATCCATAAGAACCTACACTGTCAGGATGATATACAATAGTATCATGATTATAATTGCTATCAGAACTATACTGTTTCCATTTATTATTTGCTGCACCCTCTTTTAATAAAATTGCCTTTACTACTATTGGTGGTATATTAGTTTCCTTACATTTTTTTAAAATATAACTATTTAATTCGTAGGGAGTTGGATTAACCCCTTGAATTGCTCTTAAATCATTTATATTCAATGCAAAAGCAATTGAAAAACTAAAAATAACACTTAATATAATTTGTTTTATTTTCATCTCTTATCCTTTAATTTTCCATACAAAACTAGTTAGATTTCCATCTAAACTACTATTAGATTCAACTTCCTTACTATCCCACTCGTTTGAGGGAGAAATACTACTATTATGTCCATCCCAAATTACATCAGAGAATATAATTATTGGATAGAAGATACTACTGATTAGTATAAAGTTAATCATCATCATTATTTCGCAATTTTCTAAGACTTTTAGTCTCTGTTTTAGTTTCAATCTTTATGATTTTTTCTATCTCAGGCTTATTTAATTTCAATATTTTCTTCTCATTTTTCCCTGTATTCGTATTTTCAACAATAACTTCGACAACTGTATTACCATCTTTATCCGCGGGAGGAAGGATAATGTTTTCACCAGTTTCTTTAATCGTTCCTAAATAAGCTTTATTCTTTTCAAATGTATTATCTTGAGTTGCATCCTCTAATTTATTTTCTTGTTTAAGAATTCTTTTTATTTCAATCGCAGGTTCATTTTTCAAATCCTCTCTTATCCCCCCTCCGAGTGTATCTTTTGTAAGTTTAGTATTGTCAGTCTCATCTTTATCAGTAGTTTGTGTTGTTGCATTATTTTGAAGTATTGTTTTTTTATTTTTTTCTATTTTTTTAGAAGCTTCACTTTCGCTATCATCCTTTGTTACTTTCGTATAAAGAGAATCGGGCATACTCTTTTCATTTTTTATCTCATCATTCAATTTGGTACCTTCATGATTTGTATATGGAAGTTTTCTTTTTATACCATTTTCATCACCCGAATATCTAGCACTATTTAAAGCTACTTTTGCCATTTCTGCTCTAGTAAGATACCTATCTATATTGATATCAGTTATAACCTTTTTACTTTTAAGAAAATTTGCTGACTCACTCTGAGATAATTTTTTATTCCAAAATACATCAACCACATATTTAAATGCTAAACCTCTTGTTACTTCCATACTTCCATCATAATCATAACCTTTTTTTGACGCTAATTTAAGATATGAAACTTGCCACTCATCATATGGATGATTTGCTTTATACTCATCTCTAAATTTTTTAGTTTTATAATAATTATCTGATAAATTTACAACTTTTGCTAACTCCTGCCATAAAGTACTATTGCTTGGTCTATATTCAGTATAATCTGAATCACCGTATCCCTCTAAAATCCCTGCTGAACATAGGGCAGTTATATATTTATCTGACCAATTATTCTTTAAATCAACAAATTTACAACTATGCAAATTTTTTGGTTTAGTATCTTTTTCATTTAAAGAAAAGTTAGCTTTTACCTGTTTTCCACACTTCGCATATAGTTGATTGTTTTGTCCTGCTTTTGTTTTTACATTTATCAGTGTATATTCTGGTGTAGTATTATAAACATTGATAGTACAAGGCAATTTATCACAACTTCCATATTGTTTCCATGTAGAACTACTCCAACCTTTGATTAAAATATTCTCAACATCACTAGGTATTAGTTTTTCAGATACCTCATTATAGTTGTATAAAGTTATCTCTTCACATTTATCTTTGCTACTTAAAACTTGAAAAGATGTCTCTGCGTCATATTTAGTTGAAGTTATAGCCAAATCTTGCACTATTCCATAACCATCTCTTCCTGCACTTGATATAATAGAACCATTACCTAAATGATAACGATTATTTTCAAGCTTTGTCATATTTGGCAATAACTCTTTTAACCCATTTTGATTTAATTCATCAGCAGTATTTCGACAATAAGCATATATGGGAGTAACTTTACTAATAGGTTTGGTGCTTGATATCGCAATAGTTGTCCACGTATGTTTTAACTCTAGACTAATACCATCTTTTTCATTAAATTTTCCAACAGGTAATTTTACTTGATACGAACGCTCTACTTTATTTGAATCCCATTTTTTCAAATTTATAATTACATCTTGTCCCATATCAACATCTGAATGAATATCAACATGCGTACATTTTATTGTATTTTTTAAAACTTGAAAAGTTACAGTTGAATTTCTTCCTTTATGTACTTGCATATCTGCTTCATCTTTATTTCCTCCCCAAGTTTTTGTATCATCTGCATTTATAAGAGACCCTGTCCCATCATAAATACTCTCTCCAACCACAACCACTGAACCCAAAACTAAACTCGCAACAATTAAACTAACTCGCATTTCTCATCCTTTTAAATAAATTTACATTTAGAAGTCCAAAAAAGACTTCCACCTAACCTAAAACCTAAACTTCTTAACCCCATCTTCTACAAAGAATGTAGGCACAGCACCACCCAAATCAACTTTTTGCCAGTCATACTCTTCTGACTTTACACCATTATCAACTACTTCTTTACTTGAAAAGTGATAAACATCACCACCCTTATTGATAATATACCAAGAGCCTTCTGCTACCGTAAAAAACCACCATGTTATATCTACAGTTGAGTTTCTAATCTTTTCAATATCCGATTGGACTCTATCACTTGTGATTATTTCTGTTGAACTTCCATATCTAACACTATATTTTCCATCACCATTATTAGGTATATCATCTATGGTAATGGTATCTGCATCTAAATCAAATTTTGCAATATTTTTGCCAACTACTCCCCATCCTGCATTACCATTTTTGATAGGCATCAAGGAGTAAACAGTTTTAGCTTTGAACGCGTCGATAAGGGAGATATACCATCTCTCTCTGTTTTTGTCTTTGTAATATCCAAAAGATAGATTATTGGTTTCTGTCAATATTTTCTCTTTTTTAGATTTACTACTTGGTATATCTGCTACGGTTAATTGTGCAGAGTAGTCATATTTACCATCTATGTTTCCAACAACTACTCTTTTATTCTTATTTATATATATATGTTTAAATAATTTATTATCATTGGCATAGATATTACTTCCTGAGAGAACTGATTTTGTATCTTTAGTATATCTATCAAAAATAACTACTTTATATTGCTTTTCATCTTTATACCTATAAGCTATAATAATTTTATCTTTATATACAGAAGCAACTCCTCGCATAAAATTATATGTAAAATTATTCATATCAAAAGAGTCATTAATATTAAAAAGTACCTCTTCTGAATTATCTTGATTTAACAATATCACATTCTTATCGTTATCAAGAAGTAACTCTTTGACTGTAGAGTCATATATATTAACTTGACCCTTTAAATAACTTATAGATTCACCTATCTCTTCTTTTGAAGTTTCAATAATTTTCATATTATTATCAAGATTAAAAAAGATTCCTTTAGTATAGAAAAAGATTGAATTACTGTGTACTCTTGTTGAAGAACTGATATATTCATCTATAATATTATTTACTACCCCAATATTTGGGTATATCTCTACTCTTTTTAATCTAAAATCTTTTATAATATCTCTATCGGGAAGATTTCTATAAATTAGATATATTTTTTCATTATAATTAACTAGTTTAAAACTATCAATATATTTATTGTTATTTTTAGTATCAATAATTTTAGGACTTCTATCTAATTGATATTTTTTTATTGTATAATTTTTGTAATTTATAGCAATCACTATAGGTGTATTACCTATCATAATAAAATCTATAAATCGTTCATCTGGCAAATTACCATCATTTAAAATTTTAGCTTCAAATATTTTTTTAGGAGTAGATTTCTGTTTAGTTGTAGGGTTATAACTCATATAATAGTATTGAAAATGCCTACTCATTCCATTCTCAGAATTTCCATTAGATTTTACACCAATCCACCAAGCTATTTGAGAAATTATCATATGAACAATACCATTATCATCAACTATAACTTTTTTAATAGAATTTTCTGTCTTTTGATGAGTCGAGTTTGCAGGAAAAGCACTATATTGAGTAGTAAACATATCTTCTATTGTATCAAATGGTTCAGAGACTATATCTCTGTTTTGTGTAGGTGCATTTGTATCTACCTCTGTTGATACATCATTAGAATTCTCATCACTATTATTATCTGTAGTAGAATCTTCCTCATTTTTACCTTTTCCATCTAAAGCTTTAAATATTCTATACATACTTTTTTCAAAAGAAGATGATACTGTAGGTAATTTAATATTCTCATCGCTTTGAATAGAATTATCTTCTCCTCCACAACCTATAAAAAAAAGTCCCATAATTACTATTGCTAATATTTTTTTCATCCTACTCTCCTAATAAAAATTTGGAAGGTTTATATCAGTCAGAGCGATTACCCTTTTGATATTTGCCTTGTCTGTCTTTCTTTTCATAACACCATTTTGGGCATTAGGTATAAAACTCATATCTTGTTACTGTTGTTCCACTAGGACTAATCATCCCTTTACTTTTTGCAAAATCCACATAACATTGAGGTTTATTATTATCATAAATTGAATCAGCACACATTTTAATTACTTCATCATAGTTATAAACTAAACTAAGTACTTTAGCTACGGTTACTCCATCTACTTTAGAATATGATTTAAACTGATTATTATCAAAATAATCTCCCTGCATAATTCCTGCTTGACACATAGCTACGATATAATTTTCCTCATTATTGCCATAAGAAAACATATTTTCGTAAATATCATCAAATTTACAACCATTTCTTTTTTGAATCTCTTTAGTTTCACTTTTATGATTTAAATTTAATTGAGGTACTTCTTCTGTAACACTATCCACTAATTTCATCTTTTTTAAACCATTTTCTATAAAAAAATCTATATTTAAACTATCACCTAATTCAATTTTTCGCCAATCATAAATACTATCTTTACTTGCAAATTTATAAATAGACTTATTATTAACTATATACGAAATTGTTACATTTGCTTGTGCAATATCAATACTCACAGCATTATTACTAACCTCAGCCCATCCGGCATTTCCATTTACAATAGGCATAAGTGAAAACACATATCCTTTTAGATTACCTTCATTTGGCTAATATACCAACGATGATTTCTATCTTTTGTTAATTTATTAGCCGTATAATATGCAAAAAAGAGCGTATTACTTTGAGCTTTTATTGCTTCCAGATTTACTATATAATTTAAAAAAATTATTTTTTTCCACCAAATCCTGGTAGTTCTGCTTCTGATTCTACTGTAATTATAGCGGTATCACTCACTACTGCTCCATCATCATCAGTAACAGTTAAAGTTAAAGTGTCTGTACCTACTATAGTAGGAGTATATACTAGTGTAGCCTCTGTTCCTAAAACCTCACTACCTTTTTTCCACTCATAACTTACAATTGTCCCATCACTATCAGTTGCTGTTCCTATCAAAGTTACAGATTGATTAACAGTTACAGTTTTATCTGCTCCTGCATCTACTACTGGTGGTTTATTTTCTCCTGAATTACCGAGAATAATTGTATTAATAGACTCTTTTGCAGTAGTGACAGTACTACTATCACTCGTGACCACTAAATCATGACTAAAACTTGTAGATGTTGCATAATCTGATGGTGCCTTTTCAACAGTGTCTGCCATATAATCAGAGACTGTTACTCTATTTATAAACTGATTATATGCATTTTGTGTTAAACTATCAGTTGAGTCTTTATAACTCAATACTGCATTAATTAATGCTACAACAACTTCTCCTCTTGATTTACCACTCTTTAATTCATTAACCCAATAATTTATGCCATCTGGATCATCTGAAAATGTTTTATTTAAAGTATTTTTATATACATGTTCAATAAAAGCCTGATTGCTATTGAGCGATGTACCAAAATATGATTTTGCATCATCTGTCTTTAACATAACATTTGCAGTATTAACCATATTTTCTTGATTTGTTTGCCAATATCTATTTCCTTCCCCTTCCGATGCTCGATTTAATATAGAAACATAAAGCTCTGAAATTTCTGTTTTTGTTTGAGCTCCATAGACCGTTCCTACTATCAGAACTGAAGAGACTAATGATTTTAATAAAGTTTTTCTCACAAAACTCTCCTTTAAAAGATAATCTTTAATAAAATTAAATATCTATTTTAGATATTTAACTTATTAAATCAGAAAACAATACCATTAAACTAAAAATTTGTCAACATAATTTATAAAATTTATAAGAATGCA
>Ga0256914_1004733_pt1 | contig 10078 bp, 7 predicted proteins | sample HulkmetaG_FD_191571 | JGI IMG/M metagenome (GOLD analysis project Ga0256914, IMG submission 191571) | Hydrothermal chimney microbial communities from Main Endeavour vent field at the Juan de Fuca Ridge, Pacific Ocean - Hulk | ecosystem: Environmental > Aquatic > Marine > Hydrothermal vents ...
TCCCATCATTTCAGCGGTTTTTGTGATGTTTCCTTTATTAATTTTAATCTTTTTTTCAATAAACATCTTTTCAAAAGTTCTAACAGCATCATCTAATTTTTCAAATTTATCTATAAGAGAGCAGATAGCTTCTTCATTTTCTGTAAACTTTCCATAAAGATACTTTTCTATATCTTCTGCTCTAATTGTGTCACTATCTACAAGGATAACAAGTCTTTCCATTAAATTTTTTAATTCTCTAACATTGCCAGGCCAATTATGTTTTTGTAGTAATAGCATTGCATCTTCAGAAATCTCCTTGGACCTACCTGTATGCTCAAATGAAAATTTATTTAAAAAATATTTAGCAAGAATAGGTATATCTTCAACTCTTTCTCTTAATGGTGGAACATGTATTGGAATAACATTTAATCTATAGTAAAGGTCTTCTCGAAATTTACCATTTCTTATCTCTTCTAAAAGGTTTTTGTTGGTAGCTGCAATAACTCTAACATCAACTTTAATAACCTCATGGCCTCCTACCCTCTCAAATTTCTGCTCCTGTAAAATTCTTAAAATCTTTGACTGTGTCCTGAGGCTCATATCTCCTATTTCATCAAGAAATATTGTACCGCCATCAGCTAAATCAAACTTTCCTTTTTTCTGCTCAATTGCACCAGTAAAACTACCCTTTTCATGACCAAACAATTCACTTTCAATTAGCTCTTCTGGTATTGCAGCACAGTTAACATCAACAAAAGGTTTATTAACCCTTTTGCTCTTTTTATGAATGAGCTTCGCTACCAATTCTTTCCCAGAGCCATTTTCACCAGTTATTAACACCCAGCTATCAGTTGGTGCTATTTTATCAATATCTTGCAATAATTTTTTTATAACAGGACTATTGCCCAAAATTATTTCATCTTTTAGAAAATTTGATTTTAAAAATTCATTCTCTTCCTGAATTTTTTTATAATTCAAAGCATTTTTTATTAATATAAGAACTTTTTCAAGGGATAAAGGCTTTTCAATAAAATCAAATGCTCCTAACTTGGTTGTTTGAACTGCTGTTTCTATAGTACCGTGGCCTGAAATCATTATAATGGGCAATGTAGGATAAATAGATTTAACTCGTTTTAAAACCTCTATTCCATCTATTTCATCCATCCAAATATCTAATAAAACTACATCTGGATTTTCTTGCTCAATAATTCTAATACCTTCAAAACCATCAAGAGCAGTTAAACATACATACCCCTCATCAGAGAGAACATCAGATAAAGAATCAAGAATATATTGTTCATCATCAATAATCAAAATTTTTTCATTCATAATTAATTCCCCTAACTACACAACAGGTAATAAAATTTCAACAATAGTGCCATAAGGTTTATTATTTTTAAAATTTATCTCACCATTATGGCTGTCAATAATTGATTTAACAATAGTAAGACCTATCCCTGTGCCTGATTTTTTTGTTGAGAAATAAGGTGTAAATATCTTATTTTTAATTTTCCTGTCTATACCTGTTCCATTATCAATAATTGATAATTTGATAAAGTTTTTATTTTTTAAATATTTTGTAATAATTGTAATCTCTTTTTTATCCCTTTCAACATTTTCAAAAGATTGTACAGCATTGTTTAATAAATTGGTTATTACTTGATAAATTTGCTTTTTGTCAACATGAATTTTAGGTAGATTGTCTTCTAAAACAAATTTAAATTCTATATTTTTCCATGAGTTAACAAAAAAAGGTGTTAATTCTTTGATTAGCTCATTCATATTATGTGCTTCTACTTTTGTTTCTGGCATCTTAGCAAGATTAGAAAATTCATTAACAAGGTTTCTAATAACATCAACATATACTATAATATTTTTAATTGTTTTTTCAAACTCTTCCCTATCTTCACTTAATTTATTTAAGTATTTCTTTTTTAATCTCTGGGCAGATAGTTGAATTGGTGTTAAAGGATTTTTTATTTCATGTGCCACCCTTCTTGCAACCTCTTTCCATGCTGCTGCTCTTTGAGCAAGAGTTACCTGTGTTAAATCTGACATAACAATTAGATAGCCCAATGTTTCATCATCTTCACTTTTTAAAGTAGTTGCAAAAATAGATAGCATAATTATTTCATTTTCATTCCCCTGAATATTCATATTTTTGATAATTGTAGTTTTAAAACTTGATGAAAACTCATTGAAAATATCAGTTATTATTTGCTTTAACGTATTATCTCCAAGGCTATTGTAATGCAAGCCTATAATATCTTTTTTATTAATCTTCAGTAATTTTTCAACAAAGGTATTTATTGTATTAATAACTCCCTTTTTATCTATAGATATTACTCCACTGTTTACATTGTTAATAATTGTTTCAATATATTGCTGTCTTTCAAGTAGATTCCTTCTTGATATTTGAAGTTCCTGAACCATTCTCTGAAAAGATTCCACCAATAATTTAATTTCATCCTGTGATTTTATATTAATTTCAAAATCAAGATTCCCCTTGCTAATTTCATAAGTTGCCTTAACCAATTGATTTATTGGAGTAGTAATATCTTTAGCTATAAAAAAACCAAACCATGTTGCTGAAAATATAATAACCATGGTTACAATTAATAGAGAAAAAATATACATCTTTTCAATTGGATTTTTCATTAACTTCAAATAAGAGTATTCAGCAATGTTCTGTGATATAGTTTTTGATGATTTTGTAATATCCCTGCCTGTTAAAAAATATGCTATAACAAAATTCTTTTTATCTTTATAATAGCCATAAATAATCTCTTTTTTTTCAACAGAGACAATATCTGTTCCTTCAGATTTACCACTATTTAAAATAAATGCTTTTAATTTTGATAAATTTGGCTCAATAAACTTTTTAATATGCTCTGGAAAGTATCGCACTTTATAAATTTTATTATCCTTACCAAGTATATAGCCATTTATATAAAAATACTTTACTTTATCCTCTATATTTGCCCCTTTTTTCATAAGCTCGTAAATATCTTTTGTATATATAAGGATTTTGGCACGTTTTTCCTGGTAATATTTGTCAGCAATTTTCAATGAAGCTTCAAGATTATCTTCAACTTTTTTATTAAACCATCCTGTAATACTGCTTTTAACAATTACTGATGAAATTATAAACTGTAAAATTAGTGGAATAGTTGTAAATAGAAAAAAAGATATAACAAGTTTTCTACTTAATTTTTTTATTTTTTTCTGTTCTTTGCTAAAAAAAATCTTTACAAGATTTCTAAAAATTAAAAAAATTAGCAGGAGAATCAAAATAATATTAATATTCAATAAGCTAAAAACAATAATATTTGAAGGTAGCGGTGTATTGTTAAATGTTATTTTGGCATAATAAACCTGTACAACTGTAGCTATAATTAATGCAAAAAAAGCAAGAATAATAATCCGCTTTTCCCTTGCTTTTTTTCTCTGTTCTTTTAATTTTTCATCTAAATTTTCCATTTTAATTTACAGCAAAAAATTTTTCTTCAAATTTTTTTACAATCCCATTTATTTCAAATGATGACAAAATCGCCATTGTCTCATGTGGCGGGATTGAGGAAGAAATAACCAGTTCATCAAAAGTAAGTGGCTTATCCTTTAATAGCTCATAAACTCTTTTTTCACTATTTGAAAAAGAGTTAAGGTCTATATTTAATTTTTCATTCTTGATAGTTAGTAAATGGGGAAAACTATTTTCTATTATATCAATTCCATTTTCAAGAAGAAAAGCTCCATTCTTAATTAAATAATTGCATCCCTTTGCTTTAAAATTGTAAATATTCCCGGGAACAGCATAAATATCTTTTCCTTGATTAAGTGCAAAATCAGCAGTTATAAGAGAGCCGCTCTTTTTGCCAGCTTCAACAACAGCAATAGCTTTTGAAATACCACTTATAATTCTATTTCTCTTGGGAAAATTTTTAGGCTCTGGCTTGGTATCCAATGAAAACTCAGTAATAATTAAACCTGAATTAGATATCTTGCTAAACAGCAATCTGTTTTTAGCTGGATAAATAATGTTTATTCCGCACCCTAAAACAGCTATTGTAGAGCCTTTATTGTTAATAGCTTCCTCATGTGCAATTGAGTCAATTCCCCTTGCAAAGCCACTAACTATAACAATTCTATATTTCACAAGCAATTTAACTAAATCTTTTGTTACATTTCTTCCATAATCTGTTGGATTTCTTGAACCTACAACAGCAACACTATTGTCACTTTTTAAAAGTTCTAAATTGCCAATACAGTAAAGTATCGGTGGTGGCGAATGAATCTGTTTTAAATTCTCAGGATAAAAATTATCTTGATATGTTACTATTTTTACATTAAGTTTTTTACAATTCTCAACTTCTTTTGCTGATTCTCTTAATATTTCATCTTTATTAATTTCAGTAATATTATAATTTTCAAAAATATCTTTTGGTTTTTCATATTCTTGCAAATAATTTATAAAAGTAATGTCTCCAACTTTAGGTAATTTTTTAATTGCAACCCAATAAATTAAATCTTCCATAACTTAAATTTCATTAAAAAATTCATCTCCCTCTGATGGGATAAAATCAATATCATCCTCTCTTGCAAGATTTTTAAATGTTGTTAACTTATGGTCAAAAAATAGCTCAACTGTACCTGTGGGACCATTACGCTGTTTACCAATAATAATCTCAGCACTTCCTTTGTTGTCTTCCCTGTTTTTATTATAAACCTCATCACGATAAATAAATAGTATAACATCAGCATCTTGCTCTATTGCACCTGATTCCCTTAAATCTGCAAGCTGTGGCCTTTTGTCGCTTCTCATTTCAACACCTCTGTTAAGCTGCGACAGGGCAACAACAGGTATCTTTAATTCTCTTGCTAAATTCTTTAATGACCTTGAAATTTCAGATATTTCCCGCTCTCTTGATTCTCTGTTTTCAAAGCCTCTTATTAGTTGTAAATAATCTATCATTAACATCTGAATATTTTCCTGAGCTTTTAACCTTCTTGCTTTAGCTCTAATTTCAAGAATTGTCATTGCTGGTGTATCATCAATAAAAAGTTTCCCTTCTGCCAATACTCCTGCTGCCTGACTTATCTTTGGCCATTCATCCTTGGTTATCATTCCACTTCTCATTTTATTGGAATTTATTCCACTAAAACTTGATAATAATCTATAAGCAAGTTGCTCTTTTGACATTTCAAGTGAAAAAAAAGCAATGGGGATTTTCTTGTGAACTGCAACATTCCCGGCAATATTCAGGGCAAAAGCTGTTTTACCCATACTTGGTCTTCCTGCAATTATTATAAGGTCAGAAGATTGGAATCCCCTTGTTTTATTATCAAGTGCATAAAAACCAGTGGGAATACCTGAAATGCTTGTCTGACTTTTATATAATTCCTGTACTTTTTCAACAGCATCCCATATTAAACTTTTAATATTGGAAAAAGTAGTCTGAAAACGATTTTCACTTAATTCAAAATATTTTTTTTCAATTGAATCAAGAAATTCTTCAATACTCTCTGGCTCTTGATAACATTTCTCAATAACTTCAGTTGAAGTTTTTATTACTTCTCTTAAAATAGATTTTTCTTTTACAATTTTAGCATAATTTACAACATTTGCAGTAGTTGGAACTTCATCAATAATTGCTGAAATTTCACCAACTCCACCTACCTGCTCAAGCAGTTTATTTTTATTTAAATGCTCTGTAATTGTAAGAATATCAATAGGCTCTTTTTTATTGTAAAGTTGTAACATTGCTTTAAAAATTATTTCATAAGGTTTATGGTAAAAATCTGATGGTTTTAAAAGATCAACCAATAGATCTAAAATCTTATTTTCTAAAAAAATTGCTCCAAGAACTGATTTCTCTGCTTCTAAATTATGTGGTGCCTGTTTTATATATGATGTCATTGTTGCTCCATATTTTTCAAAAAATTATAAATTTTGTTTTTTTTCATATTATACTTGTTTGATATAAAATAAGCAATATCTTTTGTTGAAATTTTTAACTCTTGCAAAATTTTAATATCATCCAAAAATTCAAACTTCTCATTATCCTTCTTTTTAGTTTTTGAAACAGCTATAACAAATTCTCCTTTAATGTTAATATTAGATAATTTTTCATAAATTTCCAAAATATTTCCAAAAATAATCTCTTCATGAACCTTTGTTAATTCTCTACCTATAACTATATCAAGGGTGGTATCCAAATCTTTTAAAATAGTTATTGAATCCACCACTCTTTTAGGAGACTCAAAAAATAGAAAAGGGTATTTTAAATTAATTAATTTTTGAAAATTCTCTCTTTTTAATTTTAAATTTTTCTCAGAAAATCCCAAGAAAATAAAATTTTTTGTATCAAAAGGTGTTACTGATAAAATAGTGGAAATAGCTGATACCCCCGGGATAGGAGTTACTTTAATACCATTTTCATAAGCAAATTTCACTATCATTTTACCAGGATCAGAGATTAGTGGTGTACCAGCATCTGAAACTACTGCAATTTTCTCTATATTTTCAAATTCTTTTGATAAAAATTCCAATCTTTTACTTTCATTAAATTCATTGCAGCTTAAAATCTTTTTTTGAATATTAAATTTATTTAACAGTTTCATAGTCACCCTGGTATCTTCTGCAAAAATCAAATCAACCTCAGAAAGTATTTTTATAGCTCTATTAGTAATATCATTTAAATTGCCTATTGGAGTTGCAACTATAAAAATTTCCATACTTTCTTATATTTATAAAAAAATAAAAAATCAATAAAAATTGATTTTTTTTAAAATTTTTTGTATAATAGAGTAACAATGTTGTGGGGGATAAAATATTATGGAAAATAATATTCTAATAATTTTATCTTTTAAAAATTTTAGAGATGAAGAGTTCAATATCCCCATAGAATTTTTTAGGAAAAAAGGGTTTAACATCACTCTTGCGTCAAACAAAGCAGGTAAAGCCAGAGGCATGAAAGGAACAGAAGTTGAAATATTCAACACAATAGATACATTGGAGCCAGAAAAGTATGATGCTATAATTTTAGTTGGTGGCACAGGCTCAGAGGTTTTCTGGAATGACAAAACACTTCACTCTTTTTTAAAAAAGGCAAACCAGCAGAAAAAGATAATTGCAGCTTCTTATAAATCGCCTATTACCCTTGCCTATGCTGGAATTCTCAAAAATAAAAGAGCTACTGTATGGATTGGAGATAGAGATATTATTGATGAACTTGGAGCTTATTATACAGGCTCTTCCATTGAAATTGATGGAAATATTATTACTACAGATGGTCCCCATTCAACTAAGATGTTTGCAGAAGAAATTTACAATCAAATAAAAAAGAACCACAATGAATCTTAAAAAAATAGATGATTTTATTTGGGAAATACCAAAACATGGTAATATGCTTGTGCCTGGAAGGGTATTTGCCTCTAAAAAGTTAATTGATGCAATAGTTACTGATAATAGCCTGTTGCAGGTTAAAAATGTTGCAACACTACCTGGTATATTAGATTATTCAATTGCAATGCCAGATATTCATGAAGGATACGGTTTTCCCATAGGCGGAGTTGCTGCTGTTAATGTTGAGGATGGATTTATTTCTCCTGGCGGTGTTGGTTATGATATTAACTGCGGTGTTAGACTGTTAAAAACAGACCTTTTTTACAGAGATATAAAAAATAGATTAGAGAGTATTTTAATAGCTCTATTTTCATCAGTTCCATCAGGTGTTGGCTCAAAAAATGCCATAAAAAAAATTTCAAACAAAGAGTTTAAAAAAGTTTTGCAAAAGGGAGCTAAATGGGCTGTTGAAAATGGTTTTGGTACTGAAGTTGATTTAACTTTCACTGAGGATAATGGCTGTATAGAAAATGAAGGGTACAAATATGTCTCTGATAGAGCCATTGATAGGGGCAGGCAGCAGCTTGGAACTTTAGGTTCCGGTAACCATTTTCTCGAAATTAACGTTGTTGAAGAAATATACAATAGCGAAATTTGTAACTATTTAAATATTCACCTGGAGCAGATACTAATTTTATTCCACACTGGCTCAAGAGGTTTTGGTTATCAGGTTTGTGATGATTTCTTAAAAATTATGAGAAAAAATGCCAATAAATTCAATTATAATCCTCCAGATAAGCAATTAATTGCATTACCATTTAAATCTGACATTGGGAAAAAATATTTTAATTCCATGAATGCAGCTGCTAACTTTGCATATGCTAATAGGCAAATTATCAAATCTATTATTGAGGAAACTTTAATAAACTCTTTAAAAATCTCTCCTTCTGAATTAAACTTAAAACAGATATACGATATATGTCACAACATTGCAAAATTGGAAACTTACAAAGGCCAAACTGTACTTGTTCATAGGAAAGGTGCTACAAGGGCTTTTAGCAGTGGTTCCAAAGATATTCCTTTAGATTACAGAAATATTGGTCAACCAATAATTATTCCTGGAGATATGGGCTCAGGTTCATACCTTTTAATTGGTTGTGAAAAAGCTCTTGATTATACTTTTGCAAGCTGCTGTCATGGTGCTGGAAGGGTTTTAAGCAGAAAAAAAGCATTAAAAAGTCTTAACAGTAACGAGATAGTAAAAAATCTTGAAAATAAAGGTATACATATAATTGCCAGAAATAAGCGCACAATTGCAGAAGAATTACCAGAGGCATATAAAGATGTGGATGAGGTAGTAAAAGTGGTTGTTAGATGCGGACTTGTGAAAAAATTAGCACGATTTAGACCAGTTGCTGTAATGAAAGGATAAAAAATGTTTCAAAAAGTTCTTACATTCATTCTTGCAGGAGGTGAGGGGAGCAGACTCTACCCACTTACTATAGAAAGGGCAAAACCTGCTGTTCCTTTTGGTGGCAAATATAGAATAATAGATTTTACCCTTTCCAATTGTATTAATTCAGGTTTTAAAAAAATTTATGTTTTAACCCAGTACAAATCTCATTCTTTACACTCTCATCTTAGAAGAGGCTGGTCAATTTTTAACCCTGAAATAGATGAATTCATTGTTCCTATCCCTGCACAAATGAGACTTGGCAAACGCTGGTATGAAGGTACCGCAGATGCAATTTATCAAAATATGCATCTAATTGATGATAGCTTAATTAGGCCAGATTATATTGTAATTCTCTCAGGTGACCATATTTATAAAATGAACTATGCAAAAATGCTCGAATTTCATATTGATAAAAATGCTGATCTTACAATTGCCTCAATAAAAGTCAATGTTAAAGAAGCAAGCTCCCTTGGAATTATGGAAATAAACCCTGATTATAAAATTGTTGGTTTTGAAGAAAAACCTGAAAATCCAAAAACAATACCTGATGATAAAAATTTTTCCCTTGCTTCAATGGGAATTTATATATTTACAACAAAGCTTTTACAAGAAATTCTTGAAGATGATGCTAATGATAAGAATAGCTCTCACGATTTTGGAAAAAATATTATACCTGCAATGATAAAATCACACAATGTTTATTGCTATCCTTTTCATCACAATAGAGATGCTAAAGATTCAAATTATTGGAGAGATGTAGGTACTTTAGAGGCATATTTTGATTCAAACATGGATCTTGCTTATGTTGACCCTAAATTTAATCTTTATGAAGAAGAATGGCCAATTAGAACCTACAATGCTCAATCACCACCTGCAAAATTTGTATTTGCCAATATTAGAGAAAGACGTGTTGGTCAGGCTCTTGATTCTATTATCTGTGATGGAGTAATTATTAGTGGAGGTAAAGTTGAAAATTCCATCCTTTCACCAAAAGTCAGGGTTAATAGCTTTTCATTTGTTAAAAATTGTATTCTCTTTCATGGAGTTAATATTGGTAGAAAAGCAAGGTTAAGGAATGTTATTATTGATAAAAATGTTGATATTCCTCAAGGTGAAGAAATAGGTTTTGATAGTGAGAAAGATAGAAAAAGATTCCATGTTACTGAAAATGGAATAGTTGTTATTCCAAAGGGGTATAAATTCAAAAATAAGGAGGTATTTTATGTTTAGAAAAATTGTTTTTCCAATAAGTGGTGATGAAATTAATGAAGAAGATATTAATTTAGTTACAGATA
>Ga0256914_1004734_pt1 | contig 10074 bp, 8 predicted proteins | sample HulkmetaG_FD_191571 | JGI IMG/M metagenome (GOLD analysis project Ga0256914, IMG submission 191571) | Hydrothermal chimney microbial communities from Main Endeavour vent field at the Juan de Fuca Ridge, Pacific Ocean - Hulk | ecosystem: Environmental > Aquatic > Marine > Hydrothermal vents ...
GCGTGTTGCGCTGGCAGGGGCGCCTGGACTGGTATATCCGGCATTTATACAGCGGTGAATTCGAAAATCTGATTATTGAAGTTCGAAATAACCTGCGCTCCTCGCTATATCAACTTATTTACCTGGACCGTATTCCTCCCTATGCTGTGTTGTACGAAGCGGTAGAGATTGCCAAGAATCGATACAATCAGAAAACCGCCAATCTGGTCAATGCCATTTTACGTAATTTCTTACGCCAGCAGCGTAAATTCGATTTAATGGAAACCCAGCTGGATGTGCTAGATAAACTGGCGTTGCGCTACTCCCACCCGCGCTGGCTGGTTCAGCGCTGGATTGAGTACTGGGGAATTGATGAGGTTCAGAAGTTGCTGGTGGCCAATAATCAACGACCGCGTATTAGTGTGCGGTTGAACCAGTTGAAGGGAGATAAAACCCGTTTTGAAGAAACGCTGGAAAAAGAAAACATTGCTTTTGAACAGCATCCCGACTTCGACAATTTTTACTGGATTGATGATTTTCAGGCTTTTCGCAAACTTCCCTTTTTAACCGAGGGGTGGGTTTCGGTGCAGGATGCCAGCACGGCTTTGCCCGTTCTGGCTCTGGACCCCCGGCCGGGAGAATGGATTCTGGACATGACCGCTGCTCCCGGTGGTAAAACCGGTTACATTGCCGAACAGATGCAAAACGATGGCTTTGTGCTGGCCATGGATCGCCATTTTTCCCGGATTAAACTTACCCGCGACAACATGCGACGGTTGGGCTACACCTGTGTCCGTTCCGTAGCCGCTGACGCATTTCAGTTACCTGTTTCACGGGAGTTTGATCGTATTTTACTGGATGCGCCCTGTTCCGGGTTTGGTGTGTTAAGTAAGCGGGTGGATTTGAAGTGGAAACGCACGCTTCAGGATATTCAGAATATGAAACGAATTCAGTTAGGATTGCTGGAGGTGGCTGCGCATACGGTAAAACCGGGTGGTGTTGTGGTGTACAGTACCTGTACCATCGAACTGGAAGAAAACGATCGGGTAGTGGAAGCATTTTTAGAAAATCACCCTGAATTTCAGCTGGATAATCTGACACCCTTTATTCCGGAAAAGTATCTGGATGGTCCGTATTTTGTACGGACGTTCCCTCACAAACATCCCATGGACGGTTCCTTTGTGGCGCGATTAAAACGCAAAGCGTAAGATCGTCCCGAATTTCCCCTGAATTTTTTCCGCACATTTTTACCTGCTGCACAGTATGGGGGTAACTCAAAAGTAACATACAATGCAATTATTCTCATGATTGAGCAACTCACTAACTCTATTTATTTTGGTGGGAATAGTCATGCGTTCTTTTTTGCTTTTTTAGTCACCCCCATTCGATAACCGGCTTGCGGTGTAAACGTTTTTTCTCAAAGTCTCTATGAATTTTCAACACCTTCCCTCCCGAAGTTGTCTCGAAAAGCGAATTTCCATTCCCCTGACGAAAATCCCGCATATAGTGTAAAGAAAATTGTCCATTTTTTAGTCATTTCCTACTCTGGGCGATTACGTAAGTGCCGTAATAATAAGGTGTTATAGTGTTGGCATTGCATTTGTAATGTATTTATCAGAAATGTCAGGGAAGAGGAGCCGCAGGAAGCGAGCAAAATCCGCAGGAAGCGGGGCTTGAACAGAAATTCGGTCTAATGTCAACGGATGAGTGAACATCATTTCCCGGCAGTGTAACAGGGTGCGTTCTGGAGATGGGAAATCACCGGGCCACCCGGAAAGTTGGAACCCGTAATGAGCGTCGCCAAGGATTGGAAGACCAGCATGCTGTAAATGCAACCGAATCTGGTGAGTTCTCCCGGTAACGGGACGGGCCTGAATCAGGCTCACCTCGGGTTGTGAGCGATAAGCCAGACACCGAAAGTGGCTTTCGGAATAGAAGCCACGCATTCCAGGTTGAGGAGAAAATCGATATCGGGAGGGAGGTTGGCGCTGCCGGGAAATTGTTCCTATCGTTTTCCATTGCGTTGAAGCAGGAATTCCCTGACATAGTGCGAGGTAAATCTTCTGAATACGGTGGTGGCGCATCTGTTCGTTGAGCTTGCGCACTGCCTGCCGCGAAAGCGGGATCATCAGTACGCCGGAGGTGTCCAGGTCCAGACGATGAAAGGGGTAGAATGGATGAGAGAGAATACCGGCCTGTTGCAAGTACGCATAAACATTATGAACCGCACTGTCCACTGTGGGGGCAGTAGGAATTCCCGGCGGCTTATTAATGATCAGAAGGTGTGCATCCTGATATAAAACAAGGGAGTGCCAATGGATTTGTACAGCTACATGTTCTATCTCCAGGTTCTCTTTGACAAAAATTTGAATCTCCGCCGGCGGGAAGACCTGGTACGAAGCCTGGCGGATGCGGCGACCGTTCACATAAACACTCCCCCGGTCAATCAACCGTTTTATTTCGCGGCGCGAAAATCCGGAATGATGTTGCACAATCAATCGATCAAGGCGATCGGAAACGGCTGAAGCGGGAATATGGATTCGGTACTTTTTCATGCGGATTACGCCTTGAACTCCATTTAATTATTGCAAAGCAAATATAAAGAGAAATTTTATGGAAGTCAGCACCAGACACCGATTCGAAGATGAGTGGTTAGCCAAAGCCATGCTGGATTATCAGATTGTGGATGAACAGTATCTGGATGAACTCCGGGCTCGTTATGCTGACTATGATTACTTTTTAGATGTACTGCTGGATACCAAACAACTGACCAAAGAAGATATTGCCACCTTTGTGGAAAACGTCCTGCAAATTCCCTTCATCAATCTGGATGCCATCGACATTAACCAGCAGGCTGTGGAACTGGTTCCGGAAAATATCTGCCAGAAGTACCAGGTGTTTCCGTTTAATTTGCGCGAAGATCATATTGCAGTGGCATTTGCCAATCCGTTTAATCTGGAAGCCGAAAAGGAAATTGCTTACACCACCGGTAAGTTTGTTAAAACCTTTTTCGCCTTTAAGGACCAGGTAAAACAGAAAATTGAGGAATATTATTCACCGGATAAGTTTATCGACAACCTGGTGGATCGTGCCAATATTGAGAAGGCAGTTCAAATTGCCGGAGAAAACGGGAAGGAAGCCGATTCCCCGGTGGTGAAGCTGGTGAGTCTGATTATCGGCGAAGCAATTGACAAAGATGCCAGCGATATTCACATCGAACCCAAGGAAAAAGTTGTGGTGGTGCGCTACCGCATTGATGGAATTTTACGCAACATCCTGGAAGTCCCCAAAAGTGTTCACGCCTCGCTGGTCAGTCGAATCAAAATTATTTCCAACCTGAATATTGCCGAAACGCGCAAACCGCAGGATGGCAAAGCAAAAGTTATCCATGATGGCACCAGTATCGATCTGCGAATTTCTGTGTTGCCTACCAATTACGGCGAAAAAGTGGTTATCCGAATTCTGGACAATCGAAAAGCAAAAGTCTCTTTTCAGGAATTGGGCATTCAGGGTCGAAATCTGGAGCTTCTGGAACAGTGCTTCAGTAAAACGCAGGGTATGATTCTGGTCACCGGGCCCACCGGTTCCGGAAAAACCACCACTCTGTATGCCGCACTGAATCGGATTCGAAACACTGCCAACAATATTCTGACCATCGAAGATCCCATTGAATACAACATTGAGGGGATCAATCAGGTGCAGGTGAATGAGAAGGCGGGGATTACTTTTGCTTCTGCACTCCGTTCATTCCTGCGGCAGGACCCCGACGTGATTCTGGTAGGCGAAATCCGGGATCAGGAAACGGCGGAGATTGCCATTCAGGCTGCCCTGACCGGACACCTGGTCCTGAGCACCCTGCACACCAATGATTCTCTGGGAGCCATTACCCGCCTGGTGGATATGGGAATCGATGTGTACAAAATTGCCTCTTCGCTGGAGGCGGTCATCGCACAGCGTCTGGTACGGCGATTGTGTTCCCACTGCAAAGTGGAAAAAGAACCTGATGAGGTGGAGCGAAAGCTTGTCCCTTTTATTAAACGCATGGGCATGGAACCTCACTTCTATAAAGCCGAAGGATGCCAGCACTGCGGGTTTACCGGTTACAAGGGACGCATAGGAGTGTACGAAATTCTTCTTCTGGACGAGGAATTAAAAGACCTTATCGGTTCCGGCGCTTCGCTTTCACAAATTCGCAAAGTTGCCCGACGGAAAGGGTTCCAGAATCTGTATGAAGATGCTTTGAAACATATTGCTCACGGTGATACAGACTATAAGGAAGTGCTCCGGGTAATTAATCCGGGCGAGATGGGACAATCGGCCAGCACCGAATCGCCATCAGCCACTTCCGGTCCTAAAATGGAGATGAAAAAGAAAATCGAAAAGGTGGTCTCGGATGTTCCGCCTCTGGAGGCAACTCTGGAAACAGCCACGCCGGTACGGCAAAATGGTGTGGAGGACGATTATCAGGAAGATCGACCTCCCCGAATCCTTCTGGCGGAAGATTCCACCGGTATGCGGAAGATGATGAAAATTCTTATCGAGAAGAAGACCGATTGGCAGGTTCTGGAGGCCGATGACGGGCTGAAAGCTCTGGAAGTGGTGAATCGGGAACGGCCGGACCTGATTGTACTGGATATTATGATGCCCAACATGAACGGATATGAATTCCTGCAGCATTTGCGGGCGGATTTGGCGACCGCTAACATCCCGGTACTGGTTCTTACGGCATTGAACGGGCCGGACAATGAGGTGAAAAGCCTGGACCTGGGTGCGGACGACTACCTGAGTAAACCGTACAATCCTAATGTTTTACTGGCGCGGATTAAACGACTCCTGCGCCGCTCGCAACGTCCGTTTCTTAAAGCTGTTTCCGAGAGAGCCGAAAATAAAAAATTGAATTTGAAACTTGTTTGAGGGGGATATAATGGATTATCTAATTTTATTTGCTTTCGGAGCAATTATCGGAAGTTTTTTAAATGTGTGCATCTTTCGCATCCCGCGAAACATCTCCCTGATTCGGCCGGGCTCCTTTTGCCCCAATTGCGGAACTCATATTCCCTTCTATTACAATATTCCGGTGGTTAGTTACATTACGCTGAAAGGGCGTTGTCATTACTGCTACCAGCCCATTCCACTGCGCTATTTTATTGTGGAAGTTCTTACGGGCCTGCTGACTGTGGTGACATATATGAAGTTTGGACTCACTCCTTCCTTCTTCTTTTATGTGGTATTGATTTACTTTCTGATTGTCATCAGTTTCATCGATCTGGCAACCCAGTTGATTTACAACAAGTTGTTGATGTATCTGCTCTTTTTTGGGGTGGTGTTTAACCTGTTTGTTCAGGTACGTCCCTGGAGCGAGGCAGTGATTGGATTTTTTGCCGGTGGTGCTTCTATGCTGATGTTTGCCGCACTGGGACGCTTTCTGTTCCGGAAGGAGAGCATGGGAATGGGCGATGTAAAACTTGCGGCAGTGCTGGGGTTTTTCCTGGGCTGGAAAATGGTTCTGTTGGCTCTGTTCTTCGGATATCTATATGCCATGCTGGCGTTTGCTTTCCTGGCCGTTTCCGGAAAAGCGCGGATGCAGGAGTATTTACCTATGGCCCCCTTCTTCACTTTTGGATCGCTGACCTTTGTGTACTGGGGACCTAAAATTTTGCAGTGGTACTGGAATTATTTTGTACCGGGGATGAATTAAAAAGGTAGAATAATGCCGAATTTTGTGTACAAAGCGGTAACCGATGACGGGAGAGTGGTGCAGGATGAAATCGTCGCACCCTCTGAGGCGGAAGTTATTACTCAACTTCAGAAACTGCGCCTGACTCCGGTGGAAATCCAATCGAAACAATCTGCCGGTAAGCAAAAAGCCTCTTCCCGAAAAAAAGTGAATCCCAAAACGGTGATTCTCTTTACCAAACAGTTGTACACTCTTCTCAGGGCAGGTGTCCCGATTCTGGTAAGCCTGAACGCTATTAAAGAACAGAATAACGATCCCGCATTTCAGTCACTGGTGGATCAGATTGCGGAAGAGGTGGAGCAGGGAAATTCCTTTTCCAATGCTCTGGCTCAGTTTCCCAGGGTGTTTCCGGTGCTTTACATCAATTCGGTGAAAGTGGGAGAAATGAGCGGAACGTTAGAAGAAACTCTGCTTTACTTGCATAAATATCTGGAAGAAGAGCTGGAGATTCGGCAGAACGTTAAAAAAGCCATGCGTTATCCCATGCTGGTAATCAGCGGTCTGATCATTGCTTTTGTAATTTTTACCACCTTTGTCATACCTAAATTCATTCCCATTTTTCAGGCCAGCGGGTTGGAACTGCCTTTGCCCACGCGGGTGATGATCGGATTATATTATCTCATTTCCTCCTACGGATTGATTTTACTGGCAGCGCTGGTGGGATTGATCATTGCTCTGGTACTATATGTTCGCACTCCAGCGGGGCGCTACCAGTATCATAAATTTTTACTCAAAATGCCTATTTTCGGGGAACTAATTAAAAAGGTAAGCATCTCTCGCTTTGCTAAGGTCTTTCATACCATGAACCGTACCGGAATCCCGGTGGTGAAAGCATTCGAAACGTTGCAGGAAACCATGGAGAACGAGGTGTACAAACGGGAGCTGAGCATGATTTTAGAGCGCATTAAAGAAGGAGAACGCATTGCAACTGCCCTACGCAAGAGCCCGTATTTCACCCCATTTATTGTGGAGATGATCTCCATTGGCGAAAAATCCGGTGCGCTGGATGACATGCTGGAAAGTGTATCCAGTTACTACGACATGGAAGTTGGGGAAACAGTGAAAAACATGACCTCGCTCATCGAACCGATTGTCTCGGTTGCGCTGGGTGGAATGGTGCTTATCCTGGCATTGGCAATCTTTTTACCCATGTGGGATATGATGAGTATGGTTCAATAATCTTAAACTAAACCAAATAATTACCTATTAACTAACTAAGGAGGGTTATTTACTATGAAGTTCTCAGGGAATCAGAAGGGTTTCACGATGATCGAATTAATTGTAGTGATCATCATTCTGGGTATTCTGGTCGCAGTGGCGGTTCCTAAGTATTTCAGCATGAATACTAAGGCGCAGGAAGCAGCCTGTCTGGCAAACCAGAAAGCCATCGAAAGCGCGATCATGATGGAATATTCCAAACGTCTGGTCAATGGAGATGGAAGTTCGCTGAGTGATGTGGTTAGCGACTACAACAGCGATCCGTCGGCTTTCTTTGTGAACGGACAGGTACCCAAGTGCCCGGAAGACAATTCCGATTATCAGGTCAGTGTTTCTGGGGGTGGAGAATCAGTCACCATTACTTGTCCGAATGGACATTCATTTGGTGGTGATGAATAACGCTTAGGTGTACGGAGAGATGGTGAAACAAGTATTGACCATAAAACATCCTGAATGGAAAAGTGAACGGGGCGCTACCCTGTTAGAAATGGTACTGGTTATCATCCTGCTGGGTATCGCCCTACCATCTCTCCTGGCTGTTACCGGGTTGGTTTCCTTCCATGCCTCCAAAAATAGTGTGGTGGAACAGGCTGTGCAATTGGCCGAGAGCAAAATGGAAGAAATAATTGGCTGGAAGATGAAACACTGGGATTGGTACAAGCATGTGAATGGGATTCAAAGAACGGAAAATTTACCGAATGGTTTTCAGCGAAGGGTTCAGGTTCGCCATATCAACGGATGGGGTTCGGCGGGAATGGAAGCATGGGAGGTAACCGTGATTGTTGAACATCCGGAACTGGAAGATGGTTATGTGATTACCACACGACTGACGCGCTATTATTGATGGAATGAACCAATGGCAGTGAAAGTGCACAACTGGCTTAATCGTTTCTACACGAACCAGCAGGGGATGTCGCTATTTGAACTGGTGGTAGGTCTAACCCTGATGGGAATTGTGATGATGTTGGCTCTGGTGATTATTAGTCTGAATGCCAACATGATTAGCCTTTCCTACAACAACACGATGAACCGTGCTTCTTTGTCCGGCACGATGAGTATTTTGCGCAACGACATTCAGAAATTGTCGCCAGATAGTTTGATTCATGCCGAGAGCAATCGGTTATCTTTTTACAGCATCGATGGGGATTATGTGAATTATCAGAAAAGCCAGGATAAATTGTATCGAAACAGTGATCTTCTGTTAAAAGATTTAGTGGATGATCCCTTTCAATATTTGAACGATTCTTTGCACGTTGTGGAATCGGTGGAAGAGGATATTACCTATTTACGGGTTACGTTGAAAATCGAGAAAGAGGGGCAGATTATTCGTGCGTCTGAGCTATTTTATTTGCGAAATTAAGCGGGAAGAAGGTTCGGCACTCATTGCGGTGGTGTTTCTGATGATGCTCATTGCCATGATGAGTGTCACCATGCTGACCATTACTGTCAGCGATACTCGAATGGGAATGCTTCATGCGGAACAGCGTCGAGCATTTTATGCGGCTCAGTCCGGCCTGGAGTATGGCATAAAACGGGTGCTGCTTTCCGATCCCACACACCTATACGACTGGATGGAAGAGATTGACACTGGCAACGAAACGACCTGCAAGGTTCGGGTTGAGTTCCTGAGCCACAATCGTTTTCGGGTCACTGCTAAAGGGCGCAGTAGTAAATTCGTTAAAAAGTTGTCCCAGACTCTCACCTATATCGATGTATCCAAATATGCTATTTACACTACGGGGAATGTCAGTCGAGTGGTGGCGCATCCCTGGCCTCCGAGCAGTATATTTTTTATTCCGCACTATCCTTCATTGGTATATACGAATGCACCGGTGATGCCCAAATTCGATCTGGACGAATTGCGCAATCTATCGTTACCGAACGGATACCATAGCGGAAATTACGTGGTGGGTAGTGTGTTTCATTTTCCGCCTAATAAATTTGTTTTTGTGGAAAAAAATTTGACTTTCCAGCACTGGAATTGGTTTGGTTGGGGGCACTTTGTGGCTCGTGGCCGGGTGAAGTTTAAAAGCGCCTGGTTGCCATTTTCTGCTACGTTTGGTACAATTTATCAGCCTACTCCGGGAAAGAGATTGACCTCACAGATATCATTGTTAAGGCGTAGTCTGATTGGTGGGGTGATTACCAATGGTAATATTCAGGGAGCTCCATGGTTATTTGGAAGTAGCAATTTATATATATTCCATCATCGGAACACTATGATCAAATTTTTAAGACATTCGGTAAACGAAAGCCCCCTGGTGTTTACCGATAGCCGTTGGGAAAATATGAATTAATCTCCCTTGTTCCTGACAAATCTAAGAATAATTGGTGTGCTGGGTCCAAAAGATGAGAATGTTATGAGTATCCTTAGTCGAAGACATCTGGATGAATGGGAAGAGCAAAACTCTGATTCGGTGGTGATTACTCGTGAGGAATTGTTGAAAAGGCTTTCCGGTTCCTCAGAATCTGCCAGCGGGAACGGTGAGTTTAAGTCTGAGAAAATCCGAAATGACTTCTCACAAAATTTACCTTTTGTCAAGAAACTGACCGCCAAAACCATCCTGGCAATGGACATTACCACTGATAAGTTACATTATTTGATTGTAAAACGGAGTGGCGATAGAATTGAGGTAAAACGCTGGGGAAGCGAAGATTTAACCAGTGAGGAGACCGATCGTTATCGTTCCATCGAAATGGCACTGAAATACATCAAATCCCAGTATTACCGCGCCGGGATGGATGTATATGTTTCTTTCTTTTCGCCCGATATCAACGTCCGACAGGTAGTGGTACCCAGGCTAAAACCTGCTGAAATCAAGAAGGCCATTTTATATAAAAATAAGTCGGATATTCCCAATTTTACTGATGATGTGTGGTGGGATTACCAGATTCTGGAAACTTTTCGAGAGAATGAGATGGAGAAAGTTCGGGCGCTGGTGGCGGTGATCCCCTACGAAGTGGTGGATATCCACATGGACCTGCTTACCAAGTCCGGTTTTAAACCCAGCATATTGTTGCCCCGTCCGTTCGCTTTGCATTCAATCTACCAATATATGGTGACTGAACCATTGAACGATGTCCTGGTCGATATAGGTAGTGATGTAACCCAGATTTGTTTCTTTGTGGATGGAAAATTG
>Ga0256914_1004735_pt1 | contig 10069 bp, 5 predicted proteins | sample HulkmetaG_FD_191571 | JGI IMG/M metagenome (GOLD analysis project Ga0256914, IMG submission 191571) | Hydrothermal chimney microbial communities from Main Endeavour vent field at the Juan de Fuca Ridge, Pacific Ocean - Hulk | ecosystem: Environmental > Aquatic > Marine > Hydrothermal vents ...
CCCCGATAGAGATCGATATAGGTGTTCAGATGCTTCTGCGCCGTTGCCACCGCGGCCTTGATGTCGCCATCACTCCGCAGCAGGGGCAACAACGTCTCGGCAAAACGGATCAGGTTCCACTGGCCGATCGGTGGCTGGTTGGCGTAGGCATAACGGCCCTGGCGGTCGATCGAGCTGTAGACCTGATGGTGATCGAAACCGTCCATGAAGGCGCAGGGTCCATAGTCTATGGTCTCGCCGGCGATCGACACGTTGTCGGTGTTCATCACGCCGTGGATGAAGCCCAGCTGCATCCAGCGCGCGATCAGCGCGGCCTGACGGTCGACGACCCGCCCCAGCAACGCCTCATAGGGATTGGCCGCCGCTTCCACCTCGGGGTAGAGCCGTCCGATGACATGATCGGCCAGCCGACGGACGGCCGCCCAATCACCGTTGGCGGCAAAGTATTCGAAGCTGCCGACGCGCACGAAGCTGCGTGAGATCCGGGTGAGGATGCCGCCCGGTAGCGGACGGTCACGCATTACGGTTTCACCGGTGGCAACGAGCGCCAGTGCGCGGGTGGTCGGCACGCCGAGACGGGCCATCGCCTCACTGAGCAGATACTCCCGTATTACCGGCCCCAGCGCGGCACGGCCATCGCCATTGCGGGAGAACGGCGTCGGTCCGCTGCCCTTGAGCTGGACATCGTGGCGCTGGCCGGCGGCCACCACCTCCCCCAGCAGAATGGCGCGCCCGTCACCGAGTCGCGGGCTGAAACCACCGAACTGATGACCAGCATAGGCCATGGCCAGCGGTTCGGCGCCCGGTGGAATTTCATTGCCGCTGAAAATGGCGGCGCCCGTGGGTCCGTCAAGCACCGCCACCGCCATCCCGAGCTCGGCCGCGAGTTCGCGGTTGAAGGCGACCAGCCGTGGCGCGGCCACCGGTTCGGGATCGACGCGCGCATGGAAGGTGGCGCCAAGGCCGACGTAACGGTTGTCGAAGGGGATCGGTCCGCTCATGGCGGCAAGCATCCCAGCAACCGGCGGTGGCAGGCCAAAGCCCGCGCCCGAACCGAGGTTTTCGTATTCCCACAACGCATCCACTACAATTCGCGCCCACCAACGACACCCATCATGAGCCCGCAATGACCGAAAAGCGCCACGTACCCCGCCGCAACACCCTCCTGATCATCCTGGACGGTTTCGGCATCAATCCCGCCAAGATCAACAACGCCGTCCACGAAGCCAACACGCCCCGGCTGGACGAGTACTTCGCCCGCTATGCCCACACCACGCTGGACGCCTCCGGCCGGGCGGTGGGACTGCCGGTGGGGCAGTTCGGCAACTCCGAGGTGGGCCACACCATCCTCGGCTGCGGCAGCGTCGTGCGGCAGGATCTGGTACGGATCAACGACGCCATCGAGGATGGCAGCTTCTTCGAGAACACCGTCCTGCTGGACGCCATCCACGCCGCCAGGGAACATGGTCGGCCGGTGCATCTGGTGGGCCTGGTCTCCGACGGCGGCGTCCACAGCCACTGCGCCCACATCGCCGCATTGATCAAGATGTGCCGCAAGCACAAGGTGCGCCCGGTGATGCACATGATCACCGACGGCCGCGACACCCCGCCCAAATCGGCATTGCAGTTCCTGGCGCCGCTGGAGAAGCGGCTGAGCAAGGCCGGCGGCCACATCGCCACCATCATCGGCCGCTATTTCGCGATGGATCGCGACAACCGCTGGGAACGCACCGAGGATGCCTGGCAGCTGATGGTCAATGGTGTCGGCGAAAAGGTGGAGAACGCGACCCACGGGATTCTGCAGGCCTACGACCGGGGGCTGTCGGACGAGTTCATCGAACCGATGCTGGTGGAGAATGGCGAAACCATCGGCGAAGAGGACATTGTCATCTTCTTCAACTTCCGCAACGACCGGCCACGCCAGCTGGCCGAGGCGCTGGCGATGGAGACGTTCGATCAATTCGATCGCGGCGATTTCCGCGCCTGCTACCTCACCTGCCTGACCGAATACGACACCCGGCTGCTGGCGCCGATCGTCTTCCCTCCCGAGCGCCCCAAGATCACATTGACCAAGGCGGTGAGCTTTGCCGGCTACAAACAGTTCCACTGCGCCGAGACGGAGAAATACGCACACGTCACCTATTTCTTCAACGGCGGGCGCGAGGAGGCCTACGCCGGCGAGGATCGGCGCATGATCCACTCACCCAACGTCCACACCTATGACGAAGCTCCGGAGATGAGCGCGCGGGAAGTGGCCAACGCCACCATCGAGGCCATCGAGTCGGGCGCCTACAGCTTCATTCTGGTGAATTTCGCCAATGGTGACATGGTGGGCCACACCGCCAAGCGCGATGCCATCGTCCGTGCCGTGGAATTCATGGACACCCAGGTGGGACGGGTGCTCGACGCCGCCCTGCTGAACGACTACTCGGCCATCGTCACCGCCGACCACGGCAATTGCGACGAATACATCGACCCCTATACCGGCGAACCCCATACCCAGCACACTGCCTATCCGGTACCGTTCCTGGTGGTCGACAAATCGTTCTGGCGGCTGGCCACCGGCGGCGGCCTCAGCAACGTGGCGCCAACGGTGCTGGAGCTGATGGGCCTGCAGATTCCGGAAGGGATGCAGGGGGAATCGCTGCTGCTGGAGGAGATCGGCCCGGTGGTCTGAACGCGGTGTCCGCCGTCGCTCAGGGGGTCTCCAGCACCTCGATATCCTGCCGGCAGTCGATGCGGTAGTCGGCCACGGTCCCTTCCGGGAACTCCTGGGCCACCAGCCAGATCTGGGTGATGTCCTTGCTGATGTGGGGCAACTGCTCCAGCGTGTTGCGGATACGCTCCTGATCGAAGAAGGCGAAGGGTTCGTCGAAGAAGATGAACTGCCGCCCCGCCTCGATGTTCTTGATCAGCTCCTGTGTCATCGCCAGGCGCAGCGACAGCATGATCTGCCGCTGGGTGCCGCTGGAGGTTTCGTCGAAGTCCATGAAGTCGCGCTTTTCGTTGGAAAAGACGCGCACGTCGAGATTCTCGTCGATCTTCAGATGCTTGTAGCGCCCCTGCGTGAACACCGGCAACGCCTCGCCAGCCAACATCAGCACCTCCTGGTTGAAACGGTGCGAGAGGTGGTGCGAGGCGGCGTCGAGCAGGCTGATGGCGGTATCGTTGACCTCGATGCGGCGCTGATGCTCCTTGAGCTTGCGGTTGAGGTTGACCTGGATCGTCTTCAGGCCGTCGGCATGGTTCAATCGCTTGGTCTCGTGCTTGATCTCCTTGTCGAGCACGTCGAGCCGCTGCCCAATCTCCTCGTTCTGCTGACTGATCTCCACGTCGACTCGATCGGTGACGTCCCGCAGCCGCTCAGGCAGCGCGGTGAGGTCACGCACGGCTTGCTGCACGCCGCCCAACTCCTGCAACAGGCCGTGGTAGTCGTGCTCCACCGGCTCCACCCCTTTCTTGCGGAAGAACTTGGTGATGCTCTTGGGCAGGGAGGGGATGGCCGTCGCCAGCTCCAGCCCGGCCTTCTTCAGATCCTCCGCCACCAGCACCGCCTGACGACGAAGCCGGGCCGCCTTGCGATCCATCCGCCAGATGCCGAACAGCGACAACGCAAAGGCACCGGTCGCCACCCAGGCCAGCGGCTGCAGCATCGGCTGCCAACGCGTCTCCCAAGCGGCGAACGCACCACGCAACCACTGCGCCAGTGCCTGCCCCTGGGGGGAGTCGGGCATCAGGCTGAGCGTCGCCCAGACCACCCAGAACAGCGCCGCCAGCGTGAAGGTGACGATGGCCAGCCCAAAGAAGAGTCTGCTGAGCCGTTCCGACCGCCACACCACCGGCGCGGTCTCCTCGTACAGCGCCGTCCCCACCTCGAGATCGGACAACGCCCTGGCCTTCTGCTTGCGGGCATCGGCCAGCTTACGCCGGCTCTTCTCCAGCGCCGGCTTCCACTTCTCGTTGATTTCCAGGTCGTGATAGCGCTTGGCCACCTCCTGAAAGTCCTTGCCGGTGGACTCGACGATGTTCTCCTCTTTCTCGTTGGCCCGCTGGAGCCCCGCGGCCACTTCGGTGAGCGGCGCGATGCCGGCCATCACCTTGATGGTGTGGCTGTGGGGATGGGGCGTGGTCAGCTCGCGCTGCGCCAGATAGAACGACTCGATGAATTCATCGTAACCAAAGCCGTTGAGTTCCCGCAGACGCTTGTCCACGTCGTCCGGCCCCTTGGCGAGCACGATCCCCTGCTCCGCCTCCAGCAGACGGGCCCCGTAGCCCCCCTCGTCGTCGAGATAGCGCGTGACTTCATACGCCTTGCCGTCCCGTCCCTTGAACTCGACGGTGACCGAGCAGCGCGCCGCACCCCAGCGGATCAGCTTGCGCGGATCGATGAGGTCGAGGGTGAAAGTACGGCCGAACAGGCCGAAACAGAGTGTCTCACCGATGCTGGTCTTGCCCGACTCGTTGGCGCCACCGACGGTGATGAGGCCCTTTTCGGGCAGATCGCGAATATCGAGCGTCTTGTACTTGAGGAAGTTCTCGGAGTGGATGCGGGTGATGATCACTGCATGCCCTCCATCTCCAGACCTCCGAGCTTGCGCAACACCAGTTTGACCGCCTCGGTGTAGATCTCGGGATCGAAATCGATGTCGGCGTTGCTGCGCCGCTGCAGCTCCTCCTTGCAGAAGCGGGCGAAGTTGGCAGCCGGCCCGGAGAGTTCCAGCTCGTCCAGCCAGGAAAGATCGAGTTCAGAAGACATGGCTAGCCCCTGGTTGCTTGTCGTGTTGGAGGATGCCTCTTCGACACCGTTTTTTCCAGCCGGCCGGCACCGGCGAACCGGTCACCCGATGTCGGCGCACTCCTTGAACACTCTGACCTTGCAGCTTCGGCATCGTTCGATGTCGAGCTTCTTGATGATCTCGCGGATGGCGATCTTCTTCTCGTCGAAGAAATGATCGTTGCCGATCTTGCGGATGAAGTGGGCCCGGCTGATGAAATCATAGACGCGCGGCTTGATCTCGGCGAAATAGAGCCCGCCACCCAGCTCCTCCAACCGCGTAGCCTCCTGCACCAACATCTCGGCTCCGGTCATATCGATGAAGTTGACCCCGGTACAGATGATCAGGATATGGTGGTAACCGTCCTGTTCGCTGATCTTGTGGAGTTTGTTCTGGATATGGTTCGCGGAGCCGAAGTAGATCGACATGTCGATGCGGATGATCTTCAGTTGCGGGCACTGGGCCAGCGGCTTCTCCTCCAGGCTGACCAGCTGCCGCTTGCCACCCCGGGGATCGACATCGGGCGCCAGCTCGACGATATCGGGGGTCGAGGTGCGGTTGAGAAAGAGAACCAGCGACAACAACACGCCGAGATAGATTGCGAATTCCAGCTCCAGAAACAGCGTGGCGAAGAAGGTGGTCAGCAACACCGCCGATTCCGACTTGCTGATGGTCAGAATCTCCTTGATATGGTGGGTATCGATGAGATTGTAGGCCACCAGCAGGATGACGCCCCCCATCGCGGCAATCGGCAGATAGGCCGTCAACGGCGCGATCAGCAGCACGATCAGGGCCAGGAAAATGGCGGCGAAAATGGCCGACATCGGCGTCTTGGCACCGGCCGAATAGTTGATGCCCGAACGGGTGAACGACCCGGAGCCGGCATAGCTGGAGAAGAAGCTGCCGACGATATTGGACAAGCCCTGGCCAATGAACTCCTGATTCCCGTCGATGCGCTGGTGTGACTTGGCCGCGATGGCGCGGCTGATGGAGACCGCCTCGATGAGGCCGAGCAGCGCCACGGCAAAGGCCTCGGGCGCCAGCAGTTTGAGCGAGGTGAAGGAGAAGTCCGGACTGGACAGCGGCGGCAGATGACGCGGGATCTCCCCGACCAGCTTGACGCCGTGCGCCTCACCATCGATCAACAACGCCACCACGCTGCCGACGACGAGGCCGGCCAGCAGATTGGGGATGGCCGGAACGAAGCGCTTGACCAGCAGCGCCGTCACCAGCGTCACCACGGCAACGAAGAGCACATAGTGGTTGACGCTGCCGAGGTGATCGTAGAGCGTCATCCAGGTGTGCAGGAACGACTCTCCCCGCGGCACCTCGACCCCAAGTACGTGTTTCATCTGGCTGGTGGCGATCAATATGGCCGCCCCGGCGGTAAACCCCACCACCACGGTATGGGAGACGAAATTGACCAGCGCGCCGAGACGGGCGATACCGAACGCCAACTGATAGACGCCGGCGAGAAAAGTGATCGTCAGCGCCATCTGGATGAACTCCGGCGTACCCGGCACTGCATGGTGACTGACGGCAGAGAAGATGACGATGGAAATCGCCGTCGTCGGCCCGGAGATGAGGTGCAGCGACGAGCCGAACAGTGCCGCCACGACCGGCGTGACCATCGCCGTGTAGAGACCATACTCCGGCGGCAATCCGGCAATGGTGGCGAAGGCCACGCCCTGCGGCAGCACGATGACCGCGCCGGTGAAGCCGGCGATCAGGTCGGCGCGAATGGTGTTGCGATTGACCAACGGCAGCCAACGTAGAAACGGAAAGATCATGTGCAGGAGCGTTTTGTCCACTTCAGCCTATACCACCCAAACTCGGAAACAATAAAACCCGCGGCCCAACCGCCGGGAGCGTCGGGCCGGACTCGACATCGAGAAGCCCCGTCTCAGAAGATCAGATTCATCATCACGATCAGCACGACGATGAACAGCACCGTCATCACCCCGCCCGCCTTCATGAAATCGGGTACCTTGTAACCGGCCGGCCCCATGATCAGGGCGTTGACCTGGTGCGTCGGAATCAGGAAGGAGTTGGAGGTCGCCAGCGCCACCGTCAAGGCGAACACGGCCGGATTGGCACCGATTCCGACGGCGATATTGACGGCCAGCGGCACCAGCAGCACGGTGGCACCGACGTTGGACATCACCAGCGTGAAGAAGGTCGCCAGTGCCGCGATCACCGTCTGGATCACCCAGATCGGCGCGCCACCGACGACACTCAACACCGCATCGGCGATCCATTTGGCGGTGCCCGACGTCTCCACCGCCAACCCGAGCGGAATCAGGCTGGCCAGCAGGAACACCGTTTTCCACGACACCGCCTCATACGCCTCGTCGATACGCAACACCCCGGAGAGCACCATCCCGATGGCGCCGGTGAGCAATGCAATCGACAGGCGGATGTCAGTGAACAACACCATCGACAGCGCGATGAAAAAGAACAGCGCGGCCCAGCCGACCTTCTGGGGACGCAACTCCTCGTGGGGGAACTCGGTGGTGACCACGACGAAGTCGCGATCCTTCTCCAGCCTTGCCAGCGCATCCCAGGTGGTATGCACCACCAGCGTGTCGCCGGCGTGGAACGGAATGCTGCGGATATCGTCGCCCTCACGCAGCGTCTCACCATCACGGTGCAGCGCGATCATCGCAATGCCGTAGCGCTTGCGCAGCCAGACGTCCCGCGCGCTCTTGCCCACCAGGCTGGAACCCGGCGGAATGACGACCTCGGCAATGCCGGAACGCGCCGCCGACAGCTGCTCGGCGAAGGCTTCGAGATCGTTGCGGCGAACCAGCTTGAATTTCTTGACGAAGTGGTCGAGGTTCTCCTCGGAGGTGACGATGCCGAGCACCGAACCGGCCTGGATGCCGGTATCCCGGTCGATGGCGCCACGCCCGATGGCCACGTTGTCGCCCTCCTGCACCGCGATCACGCGGATCTTGTAGACCGTCTCCACATCGTCGAGATGATGGCCGACCAGCGGGCTCTCCGGCGGCACGTAGACCTCATAGACGTCGTAGCTGACGCCATAGACGTCCTGGAAATAGTTCATCGACGACGCCCCCTTGGTCAGCTCCTCCGTCTGCGTTTCGGGCAGGATGTACTTGCCCGCCACGACGAAGTAGATGATGCCAGTCAATACCAGCATGACCCCCACCGGGGTCACCGAGAACAGCCCCCAGGTCTCCATCTGCTTGTCCGGCGGCAGCGCCTGGTTGGAGGTGAGGATCAGGTCGTTGAGCAGGATCAGTGGCGACGAACCGACCATCGACACGGTGCCGCCCAGAATGGCGCAGAACCCCATCGGCATCAGCAGCCGCGACATCGGCAGGCCGGAACGGGCCGAGATTCTCGACACCACCGGCAGAAAGAGCGCGGCGGCACCGACGTTCTGCATGAACGAGGAGATGAAGGCCACCGTGCCCGAGATGATCGGAATGATGCGTTTCTCACTGGTACCACCGGCCTTCAGGATGAAGGCGGCCACCTTGCTCATGATGCCGGTCTTGTCGAGCCCCGCACCGATGATCATGACCGCGATGATCGACATCACCGCGTTACTGGAGAATCCGTTGAACAGCTGGGTATTGTCCACCAGCCCCTTCTCCAACCCCATGATGGGCGCCAGCAGGCTGGAGAGACCGAGCACCACCATGATGGTGATGGCCGCGACATCGACCTCGACGATCTCGAAGGCGAACAGGTAGATCGTCAACAACAATATACCGGCAACCCAGGCAATCTCGATGGATGGCACCTCCAGCGCCAATCCGAAGGCCGCGATGAGAAAGATGGCGCCTGCCGCCAGTTTCTTCTGGATCTGTTTCTTCGATGAGGTGTCTGCCGCCATATTCTAATATTCCCACAAACTGATGTTTGAACGACCGAAACGGGCGCCCGGAACCGAATGAACCGTTTCCCACGCCGATGGAAGGCCGCAGATTCTACCCCAATCCCGACTGGATTTCTGCCCATTTTGTCAAGTCCAGTGGCAAAAAACATACATCCCTCTCTCCCCCGTGAATTCACGGCTCGACCGTTGCACCCCTCTACCCACGCCACTCCGCCCCACGATTCCAGTGTGATCGACAACCTCGTCCCGCGCCGCTCCGAGCCGTAGACTGAGGCACCGAGCCGACATCCGGTTTCCTGAACGATCCGTAGTCTGGGAAATCGCCCAATCACGAGGAACCCCCACCATGGACAGCCATCGTCGCGTCGTCGCCCTGATACTGACAGCCGGCTCGACACTGATCGGCCCCACGCTCCAGGCCGCATCGCCCCCCAATCTCGTCGATGACATCAACTGGTTCGACAGCGGCGGCGAATACGATTCGGAGAACAAGATCTACGACGCCCGCTTCGGCGGGGTCGGTGACATCGAGATCGCCTTCAACCACGCCCGCCGGGAGGAAGAACGGCAACTAGGGTTGTCCCCAGGGACACTGGGCAGTCTCGACCTGCCGTCGCAAGCCGTCTGGGATGCCCTGAGTGACGACGAAAAGGCCCTGTTCCTGGTCAATGCCGAACGCACCGCCCGCGCCGGCATGCGGCCCGGCGTCATCGGCCTGCCGCTGGCAGGAATCGAAGCCCACATCGATGCCATCTCCCACGCCTACGGGGACCGCCTCCACGACAACGACCTGCGCGGGCACTACCACGACGGCCCACCCTCCTACCGGATCGAGCGGGATGCCGTGATCGGCACCCGCCACAACGACGACATCCTCTACCCGGCCGATCCGTCACAAAACGACCCGGCGGCCGAAGCCCCCACACCGTGGGAACCGTCCCACGGCGACGGCTCTCCGCACAACTTCGGCGATGGCGCCAGCTGTCACGAATTCCTCACCCGCTCGGAAAACCTCGCCTACTACGCCAGTACCGCGCCGATCGCAATGCCGGTCGAACGGTCGATCTACAGCTTCATCTACGACGATGCCGGCTCTCACTGGGGGCATCGCGAGGCCGTTCTGTTACAGGACAACGCGCTGCAATACGAGGACAGGGCACCCGGCACCACCGGCTTCGACAACAACCATGGCAGCAGCACCACCGAAGGCTTCATGGGCTTCTATGTGCGCGCATCCAATCGCAGCGACAATCCCAACAACACCTACGAACCGTTCGGCGGTGGATTCCAGTACGGCACCGTGGTTGTCATGAACTTTTTCGACCCGGTGGGTAGCGGCTGCGACTACAGCGTGACCAAGAGAAGCGAGGCACTGCCCGCGGGCGATGGCGACATTGCCGTCCAGGCCTTCGACGACATCGTCCAG
>Ga0256914_1004736_pt1 | contig 10068 bp, 6 predicted proteins | sample HulkmetaG_FD_191571 | JGI IMG/M metagenome (GOLD analysis project Ga0256914, IMG submission 191571) | Hydrothermal chimney microbial communities from Main Endeavour vent field at the Juan de Fuca Ridge, Pacific Ocean - Hulk | ecosystem: Environmental > Aquatic > Marine > Hydrothermal vents ...
AACCTGAACCAGGTGGCGCAATATGTGGACGCCCGCCTGGCCCTGCCCGAAGATCCGGTGGAGGCCCAACTGCTGGAGCTGCTGGGCCCCGAACCGCGGCACGTGGATGACATCCGCCGCGAAGCGGGCCTGCCCGTGCAGCAGGTCAGCAGCGCCCTGGCCATGATGGAGCTGAAAGGCATGGCTCGATCGGTGGGCGGCATGAAGTACGTCATCGCCCGCGAACCGGGCCCAGTTTACAAGATCGACTAGCGTCTCACGCAAAGCCGCAGACGTGCAAAGCAAATTACGAAAAATCTTATTCTCCCCACATCATCAATCTCCGTGCTCTCTGTGCCTCCGTGGTGCGTCTTTTTCGGGAGAGCCAACTGATTACTGATCACTGAATACTGATCCCTGGAAATTATATGGAAGCTTACTGCGTTAAATGCAAAACCAAACGGGAGATGGTCGATCCGACCCCCGTCTACACCGAATCGGGGACGCCCGGCGCCCGCGGCCAATGCCCGGTGTGCGGCACGAATATGTTTCGGATGGGCTACACCCCCGCGCATGAGGGCCTGCCCAAGCCTGATCCGGTGAAAAAACCGAAAAAGAAGACCGCAAAAAAGAAAACGACCAGGAAAATTACCTCCAAAAAGACCACTGCCCGCAGCCGCAAGGCCAAGACGCCGGGCGAACGCAAAGGCAAGCTGGTCATCGTCGAGTCGCCGGCCAAGGCCCGCACCGTCGGCCGCTTTCTGGGTCGGGGCTATACCGTCAAGGCCTCGGTGGGCCATGTGCGCGACCTCTATAAATCCAAGCTCTCGGTGGATGTGGAGCACGACTTCGAGCCCATCTACTACGTGCCGCGCGACAAAAAGAAGCTGGTGCGGGAGCTGAAAGAAGCGGTGGATGGCGCGGAGGAGGTCTATCTGGCCACCGACCCCGACCGGGAGGGCGAGGCCATCGCCTGGCATGTGAAAGAGGCCACGGGCCTGGAGGATGATCGCACCAAGCGGGTGGTCTTCCATGAGATCACCAAAAGCGCGGTGGCGGATGCGTTCGCTCACGCCCGCACGGTAGATATGCAGTTGGTGGACGCGCAACAGGCCCGCCGCATCCTGGACCGACTGGTGGGCTACAAGATCAGCCCGCTGCTGTGGCGCAACGTGCGCCGCGGGCTCTCCGCGGGCCGAGTGCAGTCGGTGGCCCTGCGTCTGGTGGTGGATCGGGAGCGGGAGATCCAGGCCTTCGTGCCCGAAGAGTATTGGTCGATTATCGCGGATCTGGCCAAACGGGAGCCGGAAAAGCGGCATTTCCTGGCCAAACTGCACCGCATCGAGGGCAAAACTTTCAAAATCCGCACGGGCGATGAGGCCCAACGCATCGTGGGCGAGCTGGAGCAGGCCCAATGGGAGGTGTCCAACGTCAAGCGGGGCACGCGGCAGCGCCGCCCCTATGCGCCTTTCACCACCAGCACCATGCAGATGGAAGCCTCTCGCAAGCTCAATTTCAACGCCCGCCGCACCATGCGCACCGCTCAATCCCTTTACGAAGGTGTGCGACTGGGCAGCGAGGGCTCGGTGGGGCTCATCACCTACATGCGCACCGACAGCACCAATGTGGCCAAAGAGGCCCAGGCCCAGGCCCGGGATTTCATCGGCGACCGCTACGGCGAGAGCTATCTGCCCAAGCGTCCCCCCCTCTACAAGACCAAGGCCCGCTCCGCGCAGGAGGCCCACGAGGCCATCCGCCCCACCTCGGTTTATCGCACCCCCGAGAGCGTGCGTCAGTATCTCAAAGATGACCAATTCAAGCTCTACCGGCTCATCTGGCGGCGCTTTGTGGCCAGCCAGATGGCCCCCGCCATCTACGACACCCTGACGGTGGACGTGCTGGCCGGGCCCGCGGAAGGCAAAAAGCCCTACCTCTTCCGGGCCACGGGCTCATCCCTGCGCTTCGCAGGCTTCCTCAAAGTGTATGAGCCCTCCAAATCGGTGGAGGAGAAGCGCAAAGAAGAGGAAGAGCTGGAGAACAAAGACATTCCGCCGCTGTCCGTAGGCGAGCTGCTGGATTTGCTCAAGCTCATCCCCCAACAGCACTTTACCCAGCCGCCGCCCCGCTACACCGAAGCGTCGCTGGTCAAGGCGCTGGAGCAGTACGGCATCGGGCGTCCTTCCACCTATGCCACCATCCTCTCCACCATCCAGGATCGCAAGTATGTGGAGAAGAAGGGCAAATTCTTCCACCCCACCGAGCTGGGCATGACCGTCAATGACCTGTTGGTGGAGCATTTCGGCAGCTACATCAACGTGGATTTTACCGCGGAGATGGAGGAGGAGCTGGATCGCATCGCCCGGGGCGAAGAAGAGCGGGTGGAGGTGCTGAAGAAGTTCTACGGGCCTTTCGAGCAGGCGGTGGAGGCCGCGGGCGCAAACATGCAGCGCCAGCACATCGAGCCGGAGAAGATCGGCGAGAAGTGCCCCGAATGTGGCGGCGATCTGGTCATCAAGGAGGGCCGCTACGGCCGGTTCATCGGCTGCTCCAACTATCCCACCTGCCGGTACACCCGTCCCATCGTGCACGACACGGGCGTGAAATGCCCGAAATGCGGCGGGCGCATCCTCAAGAAGAAGAGCCGTCGCGGCAAAACCTTCTATGGCTGCGAAAACTGGCCCAAGTGCGATTTCGTCACCTGGAACGAGCCCATCAACGTGCGCTGCCCCGAATGCGGCAGTGTGCTGACCAAAGCCAACAAATCCACGGCCAAATGCGCCAATGCCGAATGCGGTTTTACCATGCCGCTCAAGGAAGCCCTGAAGCTGGCCAAGGAGAACACGGCCAAAGAGAAGGAGCAGGCAAAAGAGAAGGCCCAAGCGCCCGCCTGATTTCCCCACGCAAACGCCACGCCCGATCGGAACCCGGTCGGGCGTTTTTTATGCCACATCGGGGATGAAGACGGCGAAGACCTCGTTGCCGATGAGTATCGCCTGGGGCGTCAGTCGCACCCGTTCCGACGTCAGTTCGATGAGCTCCGCAGCCAGCAGGGCGCTGATGGCGTCGGGATAAACTTCGGTCACATCCTGGCCAAAACGTTGGCGAAACGCGTCTCGGTTCACGCCCGCGGTCACCAATCGCAGCCCCAGCATCATGGTCTCGCCCATTTCCAATGCTGGTGAAATCGGCTCCTCCATACTCCAGTAGGAATCGCCTTTTTCCACGCGGCGGATGTACTCCCCCACATCGCTGACCACAGCCCGGCGCACACCCCGAAACCAGCTGTGAGCGCCCGGCCCAAAACCGAGATAGGGCTGGTTGCGCCAGTACCCCACATTGTGCCGGGAGGCGAAACGGGGCAGCAGGTCATTGCCCAGCGGCCCGTGGGCCCAATTGGATATCTCGTACTGCATAAATCCCGCTGCCGCCAGCATTGTCTGCGCCTGTTCGTACATATCCGCAGCCTGGTCGGGATCTGGCGCCGCGACTTGTCCCCGCGCGATCCGTGCGGCCAGCGTCGTACCTGGCTCCACCGTCAGGCTATAAAGCGAAAGATGCTCGGGGCGCAGATCGATGGCTATTTGCAGGGTTCGGCGCCAGGTCTCGGGCGACTGATCCGGCAGGCCGAACATAAAATCCAGATTGATGTTATCGAATCCGACTTTTCGGGCCAGATCAAAAGCAGTCCGGGCCTCTTCCGCGCTGTGGATACGTCCCAGAAAACGCAATTCCTCATCGTCAAGGGATTGCACTCCCATGCTGAGACGGTTTACGCCCAGCGCCCGTAGAATCTCGAAGCGGCTGGCGTCCACTGCGCCAGGATTGGCCTCGCTGGTGATTTCCGCGACGGGCAGGATATCGAAGGCATCTTGCAACGCCTCGAAAATGGCTTCCAGATGTCGGGGGGCCAGCACTGTGGGCGTGCCCCCGCCCAGAAACGCCGTCTGCACCTGGGGGCGCTCCAGCATCGTCCCTACCTGCCGGATGTCTGTCGCCAGTGCCTGGACAAAGGCATCGTACTGTCCCTCCCGCCCGGCATAGGTGTTGAAATCGCAATAGTGGCACTTGCGCTGGCAGAAGGGAATGTGGATGTAAATAGCCAGAGGCGTCATTAATGTATTCAGTAGTGAAGTATTCAGTATTCAAGACACTACGGCATATTGACCGACTGAACACTGGATATTGAACTAATACTAAGTCAAGTCTGCTTTGAGGGAAGAAGGCGACGGTCGGCCCGACAGGCCGACTGAAGTCGGTCTCTATAGGTCTCTGGCCAACGGCCGGCCTACGCCGTCCCTTCACCAACCAGAGACGGTCGACGGAGGTCGACCGCTGGCGCAAAGCGCCTGGAGAGTCTGAGTTTACTCAATGGTAAAGGTCACGACCACAAGAGAATTTTCATCAAACTACAATTGACTGAGTGCTAGTTATCGGACTCAAATTCAGTAGATCACGATTTGCCATGATGCGCAGAGCCGGATCCATGATCCAGCGGTAATTCGAGCGTCAAACTCGCCGGATTGCGAATCCGGCTGGACGCATACTCTCGCAATCGTGATCTACTGAAATTGGCTTTGTATGCTGTCATTGGCCGAATGAATTCGGTTCTGGGGGCTGCGCCCCCTCCTTTTTGCTTCCTCCCCTGCTCTGAGACGGAGAGAGGAGATGTGGAAAGGTGTGCCTGCGCCGATCATCCCCTTTCGGGGACGCTTTTTCATCCGATTTGTGTCGCCATCTGGCCTCCAAGATGCTGTCGACGCAGATCGTCAGACGGCCGCAGGCCCTCAGCCCTGATTTTAATCGGCAGGAAGCATGAACATGAAATTTGTATCAGATTGCCAGTTACTACTAAGGTAGCCCGGCCAGAAACCACAAAGACACGAAGCCACAAAGGCACGAAGAAAAGAAAAAGCTTTGAAATTCTTGGTGTTCTTAGTGTCTTTGTGCCTTTGTGGTGATTGAAGTCGGGTACGTTAGTAGTTACGATTGCCAGGAGATTGAATACTGGCTATGCGGGGTTTTCGAAGCGGAATCCGTGGCCGCGAACAGTGACGATATATTGATGATCTGGGTCTGCCTCGGCCAGTCGCTCGCGCAGACGTCGCACCAACGCATCGATGGCTTGTTCTGAGACGCCTTCGCCGTGGGCCTCGGGCCAGACGACGCGTACGATCTCCTCTCGGGTGACGACGGCGCCTTGGGCCTGGACCAACGCGTGCAATAAACGATATTGCGCCAACGATAGTGGAGGGTCCAACACGTGGCCTGCCACCGACACGGTGCGACGGGTGGCGTCGAGATGCAGGCCTGCCTGGTTGACTTCTATTGCTGGGATCGTAGCAGGCTCTTCTATGCTGAGGGGCGCGGTCGCGCCTGCATCGACGAATGTCAATCGAAAACGCAGCGCCACCTGAATTTCATCACCATCGATCAGTCGACGGGGTCCGGTGACCGGCTTGCCATTAACAAAAGTTCCATTCTTGCTTTCATCATCCACGATGAAATATTCGCCATCACGGCGTTCGATGCAGGCGTGACGACGCGAAACAACGCGGTCGGGCAAGATGATGTCGCACTCAGGGCTACGACCAATGGTCAGATGATCTTTGTCCAGAGGCCAACGCTGGTTGTCCTCCTGGAGAATGAGCATGGCTACTTCAGCTTGAGACATAAGTAATGCAAAATTTGAATGCAAAAGTGGAATGAAACTTCTTGGAAAACAGAGTTGCGGGACTAGTGAAAATGATGTTGACGACAAGCCAAAAGCATAACGAGCAAAATGTATCATGCGTAAAACGCAAGGGCATCACGCATTACATTGAACGGGGCCGGTTCGTCCGCGCCGCGTTAGGCGAGACTCACCAGATTTCGATAAAACTTGGCCGACACTGGCTTAACAAACTCACCGATATTGGCGCAAACAATCGCCTGTGCGTCGGTTTTCTTATGATGTTGGGATGGCGAAGCTGATGGCGAGGGAGAGGAAGAGCAGCATGATGGCCGCAATGAATAGGGCTTTGTGTTGCCAGAAGGCGTCGATCCAAGGGGTTTCTTTGGTAATGTAAACGCCTCCGGGCGTGACAATATCATGTGTGGCGCTGAGCATTTCGTGGAAGCTTTCTACCGAAGGTGGTCGTTCATCAGGATGCATGGACATGGCCGCCAGAATGGCCCGTTCCAGCGCTGGAGAAATGGTGGGATTGATGGTGCGGGGCAATGGAAGGCAGCCAGGTTGAAGAAAGCGTTGCCTGGCGTCGACTGGTGGTTGTAAGGTGACCAAATGGTAACAGGTTGCGCCCAATGCGTAAAGATCGCTGCGTGCGTCGGTGTGTCCGGTATCGCCGCCATATTGTTCGAGTGGTGTGTATTGTACTGTGCCGCGACCTTGCACCACGGTCACGGTGCGGCTATCGTCCGTGGTGAGAAGCTTCACCAATCCAAAATCCACCAGTTTGATGTGTCCACTGGGCGTCAGTTTGATGTTAGAGGGTTTGATGTCTCGATGAAGTACGGGAGGCGTGCGACTATGGAGATAAATGAGCGCGTTGCAGAGTTGTTCGATCCAATCGAGCACTTGTTCTTCGGGCAAGAATTCGCCTTTTCGTCGGGCCTCGTTGATGATTTCACGCAGATCCATGCCCTGCACAAAATCCATCACCAGATATTCCCGACCTTCATCCGAGAAGTAGTCGCTGACCTTGGGCAGGTTGGGATGATCCAGTCGGGCGAGAATGCTGGCTTCCTGGAAAAATTGTTCACGATAGGCCTTGATCTCATCTTCATAAGCCATGCCCACAGGCAAAACTTCCTTGATCGCACACATGCGCCCGCTTAGTCGTAAGTCTTCAGCTTTGTAGACTGCGCCCATGCCACCCTGGCCAATAAGTTCCAGGATATTGTAGCGTTCACGCAGAATGGTTTCGGGCGTAAGAAGTTTCATAGTCAGGAGATGCGTTCCTGAAGCGCGGGGATTTGATCGGTAACAAATGGCAACAGGCCGCCGACAAAGGTGACAAGCAAGGCCCCAGCGGAGCCAATCGCTCCTTGCAAGATGGCGCTGCCAGGTAGCCAGCCTATGGCAAAGAGGATGTATAGCGCCTGGCCACCGATGACAGAGATGAGAACATTGCGGGCCACTTGCTCACGTGAAAGTTCGGCGCCGCCCGCCAGAAGATAGTGTAATGTGATGGCGAGCAAATTGGCGATAAGCGAGATGACAAAAGCGCCCAGGTTCACCCGGTCGTGGTTTGTCCTGCTTCCTGCATCGGGTGGAGGGCTGGGTGAAGCCAACGGGATGGGCGTATCCGTGGGTTTCGGCGTCGGCGTTTGCGTGGGGGTGGGCGTTTGCGTGGGGGTGGGCGTTTGCGTGGGGGTGGGCGTAAATGTTGGCGTGGCTGTGGCCAGAATGGCGCCTTCTTCGCCGCCAATGGTGAGGATGATGGCAGCTTCAGCTTTGGCGCCGTCGCCCGCTGTGGCCGAAATTTGAAATGTTCCCGCCCGTTCGATGGTAATCTGGGTGGAGGCCAGGCCGTTGATCGTGGCGGCCTGGCGTCGCGGCAGCTCGACGCCCGCCTGCTGATCCAGAAAGATGAATTCTACAGTTGTGCCGTCGGGCGCAACATGGCCGTTATAATCCAACACCGGTCCCGCCTCGACGATTACCGCATCTCCCACCTGCAAATCGATTGGACCAGCCGTTGGATCGATCTTTTTCGGTTGGCCCGTTTCAGGGTCTAGCAACAACAGTTTCAACGGAAATGGACGATTGGGATCAGGATCGAGTTCGCGACTGAGTTCATAGTTGACGCCCGCCACGCTAACCGGTAAACTACCTGATGGTTGTAATTCCCGAAAGAGGGTGCGCACTGCGGTTTCTAGAAAAGGGCCGACCTTGCTATACAAGCCATAATAGGCTGTGAGCTTGCCGATCTCGGTATCACTGAGAAAATAAGGGGCGTTGAAAGAGAAGACAATGATTTTCTTGCCGCGCAGGCTATCGGCCCGTTGGTCGAGGAACCGTTTTAGCGCCATCGATTCAGGGTGTTCTTCCTTATCCACGTCGAGCATGTTGAAAACGAGCCAGTTCGCCTCGTTGATTCGCTCATTGAGCTCGGTAAAACGTTCGTCGCTTAGGCGTTGTTCCGCCGGAATGGCATCGGCGTCTTCTCCCTGACGGAGTAAGAGATCCAATTCCGCAAAACTGGCGCTGTCGATATGCTCTGGTTTGATTTGATCGCTCGCGTCGGGGCCATAAAGATGCAAGATGACGTTTTCCATGCCATCGATGGGAATAGCGGGCTTTACAGAACAATCATCGCACTCGCGTAAAGGACGTGAATCGGTGAAAATCAGAATACGTTCATCGGCCAGAGGCGCACTGGGCAGTCGATCGGCCAATTCTGTCACACCAGGATAGATCAGGGTGTTGGCATCCCAGGCCACATGGGTGATGATATCCAAACCTTTCCCCAATGACGCCTCAATGTTTTCGGGTGTTTTTTGCGTCTCTTGCCAACTTAAGTGCGGATAGAGCTTGAGTTTGAGATGGATGATTCGGGCCAGAGAATCATCGACGCGTGAACGAAAGGCCGGATCCTCTTCATATTTTTGTTTGAAATAGTTGATGGCGTCCTCCATATTGATCAACTGTTGTTCCCATTTGCCATCTTTATCGAATTCAGATAGGTAGAGTAGATCGTTGCCCGCCAAAAAGGCTTCTTGTGCGACGCGACGACTGGGGAAACGTCCAGGTTCATAGGCCTGATAGTAACGCTTCAGCGCGCGTACGCCCAAGGCGTCCGAAAGCAGAATGCCGCCCCCCTGACGCCACTTTGTGAATCCGGCCATGATGGTTTGCAACTCGGGAGCCAGAGAGATGGGCGGCGTGAGTTGTCGTGGGTTTTCCTGAAATCCCTTATAGCGTACATGAGAGGTCATCATGGCGTCGGTAACGGCCGAGTCTGTGGGGGCTTGTTCTGACACTGCCCGAAATGGAGCCAACTCGACCTGTTGTAGAGCCGGGAGAGGTTTTTGCACGGTGGCAACTTCCTGGTCGGGACGGCGATCGCTGGCGCCCTGACCGGGGAAATGTTTTGCCACTGTCGCCAGACGTCCTCCTGAGCCCTGGTGTACGCCTTCGATGTACGCCTGTCCCATTTTTGCCACCCAATAGGCATCGCCGCCAAAGGTGCGGGTGCCGGCATAGCCATTGAGCTCCGGCCGGGGATTGTCTAGCACATCGAGCGATGGCCCCAGTAGCATGTTTACGCCCACGGCGCTCAATTCCTCGCCTACAATCATGCCCACCTCACGCGCATAATTTGCATTCCAGGTTGCGCCGATGGCGAGATTGTTGGGAAGTGGAGTAAAACCATTGATCAGGCTCGTAAATGGCAGATCGTCCCCTTCTTGATTGATGGCGATGAACAGAGGCAGGCCCGGAACGCCGCCCGAGCCAACTGTGGGATTTAACGTGTCATCGGGCAGGACAACTGGTTGTTCCAGGTCGCGAAAGGCGTAAGTTTGCAGATCGTTGTTCAGCTTCAATACCTGTTGCGCCGTGTCTCCTTCATTGCTGAAATTCCGATTACGCGGCATGAGCACCACCCCGCCAACATGCAAATCTCTTACCAGGTGTGCGATATCACTATTAGGGCCGGTATCCGCACCCTGAAAGGTGACGAGGAAAAGTTGCCCCACCCGTTGTTCCACACTCATATTCGCTATGATTTGTTGCACCAACGCCCCTGCTTCTTCAGGCGTGCGTTGGGGCTGCGCCCCATCATCCTGGGCGTGGCCCACAGCCGCGGGCAAGATTCCCGCAAACAGAAGGACGATCAGGATGATTTGCAAGACTTTCGGACTTCGAACCATGCAGAAAGTATAGGCGGATGCAGGCATATCGTCAATTTTTGATCCATAGGCGGTGCATTTCAAGATAGAATGGCGTTTGATGTCCCGCCTCATATACTGCGCTAATCCTTTTCTAAGCCTGCGCTAATACGGGGGGAGTATACTGGGGATGACTTGAAAAATAGCGAGTGTACGAGCGAGTTATGCGCGTCTTGAGGTTTGGATGCGAGATGCTGT
>Ga0256914_1004737_pt1 | contig 10067 bp, 9 predicted proteins | sample HulkmetaG_FD_191571 | JGI IMG/M metagenome (GOLD analysis project Ga0256914, IMG submission 191571) | Hydrothermal chimney microbial communities from Main Endeavour vent field at the Juan de Fuca Ridge, Pacific Ocean - Hulk | ecosystem: Environmental > Aquatic > Marine > Hydrothermal vents ...
TGTCAATTCTTGCCGTCGTTCTTTTGTTAATGGTGGAATATTTAATCGAATTCCAACACCATCATTTTGTGGTGTTAACCCCAAAGAAACATCATCAATAATTGCCTTTTCAATAACTTTCAATAATCCTTTATCCCAAGGTGAAATTAAAAGAGTTGTTCCTCCTTCAACACCAACACTCGCAACCGATTTCAAAGGCTGACTCGAACCATACGAATCAACCATTAAATTTTCTACAAGTGCAGGACTTGCAATACCAACTTGTAAACCCGCAAATTCTGACAATAAAAAATCTATTGTTTTTTTTGCTGATTTTGAAAAATTTTCAACTTCTATATAACTCATATTTTTATAATTAAATTTTTTAAATTCTTATTTTTATTTTATCACTACATACAACATTATACTAAAATTTAATTTAATTTACTATTTATTTCTATAAATAATGCATCATAAGTTCTTTTCCCAGCATATTCTTTTCCATTTATATACACAGTTGGAGTTCCTCTTAATCCTCTATTATCCCCTTCTTTTTTGTGATTTTTAATGATACTAGATGTTTGCTTTTCATTAAAACATGTCAAGAAATTTTCTTGTTGCTCTACTGTAAAACCTAAATTTTTATTTTTTCGTAATTCTCTATAAAATTTTGTAGAAAGTTTTTCTTCTGCAAATGCTAAATGCAAATATTCAAACCGAGCTTTTTCACCTCCAATTTTTCCAGCACATTCTGTCGCCAATGCTCCAGCATATGCATATCTATGAATAGATTCCAAAGGATAATGATTATATCTAAATTCTATATTTTCATTTTCTACAAAAGCTTTTTCTAATCGTTCATATGTTGGCGCAAATCCTTTACATGCAGGGCATTCAATATCAGAAAATTCTTCAATAACTACCTTACCTGTACCTTCAAAACTTTTTGAAAATTCCTGAGTATATGCATCATTTTTATAATCTTGCAATATTTCAGATTTATCAGAAAATTCACAACCAGACAATATCCCAACGGAAGCAACAACAGAAAGAGACAATAACAATGATTTCATACTAACTCCAATATTTTTATTTATACTTTTCACATTATTCATATTATTTATTTAAATTTATTAAATTATATATTAACAAAAGTAATATTAATAAAAAACAAAATATTAATATAGTTGTAAGAAACTATAATTATTTTAAAACAACAACACCCCTTTCCTTACAAGGAATGTTTGATATTTTGTTTTTATTTGCTTACCAGAAATTTTATCTTTTTCATGCTTTTTCAAAAATGAGATAAATTCTTGAAAAAATTTTCTTGAAAATGCTTTTTTTATCAATATTTTTCTTAAAATTTCAGCCTGAACCTCATTCATTAAATTTAAATATTCAGAAATTACAAATTCTGATTTTTCTAAAAAAATATTAGCCTCTTTTTCAATATCACTCTCTAAAATTTTAAACTGATTTGCCTGCACACTTAAGTGTTTTTGTAAATTTGGAAAACGTGTTTCTAAAAGAGGAATAACTTCGTTCCTTATAAAATTTCTCGTAAAAACAACATCACTATTTGAAGAGTCTATACAACATTTAATATTATTTTTTTGCAAATATTCTAAGATTTCAGATTTAAAAATCTGCAACAAAGGACGAAACAAATAACGATTTTCGTCATATTCTGTAACTCCAGACAAACTTTTAATTCCACCACTTCTAAAGAATTGTAATAAAACAGTTTCTGCCACATCGTTTTTATGATGACCTGTGACAATTACAGATTTTTTAGAATTTTTATTTTGGAGTATATATTTTTTTCTTATATTTTCTAAAAATTTATATCGTGCATTGCGTGCTTTTTCTTCAGAATTTTCTGGATTTTCCCAATGACCAATTTCATGTATATATCCATTTTTTTCTGCATAATTTTTTACAAAAATTTCATCAATATCATTCGCCCCTTTGCGCACATCCATATGATGATTAAAATGAGCAAGAATAATATTTTTATAATTATTTTTTTGCAATTGTTCTGCCAAAAAAACAGAATCTGGACCACCAGAAAAAGCGACAACAACTGTGTCGCTTTTCTTAAATTTTCCTAAAAATTTTTTAGAAATCATACAATTAAAATTCTATTATGATTTTAAATCAGAACCTTGTCCTGCAATTTTTGTAAGAATTACATCAATAATTAACCCAATAACTCCACCTGCAAATGTTGTAATCCAAAATGCTTGTAATGTTGCATCATTTGCACCTCCAATCAAAATACCAAATGACATTGTTAAAGTTCCGAATACCCCCATAACAAACCCTCTTAACACAGATGGAAGTTTAAATCCAAAAAGCGGATGAACAGTCATAAACCCTGCAAGTCCAACCAAAAATCCAATCATTGCCCTATTAACAATCATTTCCCACATTAAAAAATTTGAAGTTGACCATACTGCCAATTCTTTTAATGCTGGTGTCATATCCGACTGAGAACCAAATCCATAAAAACATAAAAGCCCAAAAAGTGCTCCTAATGCTGTTCCTCCACACAATCGAATTGCTGTATTATTCATAAATTATTTTTTAAATAGATAAGTATTATTTTCGATATATATACTACATAAATTTTTTCAAATTTTCTAGTTTATCTAAAAAAAAACAAATACCTACCCTATAGCCTGTTCAAAATCTGCAATAATATCATCTATATATTCAAGCCCCAAAGAAACACGAATTAATCCCAAACTTACACCCGCAGATTTTTTTGCCTCTATCGAAAGCTGACGATGAGTTGTAGAAGCAGGATGAGTAACCACCGTTCTAGAATCTCCCAAATTAGTTTCATGTAAAGCAATTTTTACACTTTCTACAAAATTTTCCCCAGCCGATTGACCATCTTTTAATTCAAAACTTAAAATACCAGGACATCCATCTGGAAAATATTTATCAGCATTTTCTTTATATTTTGAAGTTTGCAAAAATGGTGCAAAGACATTTTCAACCTTTGGATGATTTTCCAAAAATTCTGCCAATTTTTTAATATTTTTAGACTGATGCTTTACCCTCAATGAAACAGTTTCAATCCCTTGAATAATTTGAAATGCATTAAATGGAGAAATTGCTGTTCCATAATCACGAAGCCCTTCAACCCTTGCCTTAATAGCAAATGCTATATTTCCAAAAGGACAATCTTTTCCAAAAACATCATTAAAAACAAGACCATGATACCCTGCAGAAGGCTGAGTTAAGGTAGGAAACCTATCTGTTTTTCCCCAGTCAAAATTTCCACCATCAACAATAATACCACCCATAGAAGTTCCATGACCTCCCAAATATTTTGTTAAAGAATGAAGCACTATGTTTGCCCCATGCTCAAAAGGGCGAAATAAAACAGGACTTGGAACAGTATTATCCACAACAATAGGCAAATGATATTTTTTTGCAATTTCAGAAATTTTATCAAAATCTACAATAGAAAATGCAGGATTTGAAATACTTTCCACATAAATAGCTCTCGTATTTTCATCAATTAAAGACTCTATATCTTCTGGCTTATCAGGATGAAAAAAACGAGTATCAATTCCAATCTTTCTAAAACTTACATCAAACTGAGTGTAACTTCCTCCATATAAATGAGACGAAGAAATAAAATTATCACCAGAATTACATAAAGTTGTAATAGTAATAAATTGAGCACTCTGACCAGAAGAAAGAGCTAATGCAGCAGAACCACCCTCAAGACTTGCAACTCTTTTCTCTAAAATATCCTGTGTTGGATTATTTATTCGAGTGTAAATACTTCCAAATTCTTCCAAATTAAAAAGTTTTGCGGCATGCTCTGCAGAATCAAAAGTAAACGCCGAAGACTGATAAATCGGAACAGCCCCTGCATTGTTATGATCAGCAGGTGTATACCCTGCATGAAGAGCGTTTGTATCAAAATGTGTCATAAAAGTTTTTATTAAATTATATATTATATTTTTCTTATTTTTTTAGATTACTTAAACTACTTATCCAAAAGCATCTAAAGGAAATTCATGCTTAGAAACCCCTCGCTTATTCGTAATTTTCTGACCTGCATCAAATCCTGTGAGTTGATAAGTAGCATTAAAAATTCTTGCCCAAATTTTATCACCTGTATCTTTCCAACTTTGAATTACTTCATCATAAATAGAATTATCTATTTTTGGTCTATTTTCTTTATCAAATTGATAAATTTTTTCTAAATCTTCATAATTTTTTGATTTTATTTCAGACTTAATTTTAGATCTTATTTTTGCTATTTTTTTTACTTCTTCTATAAATTTTTTCATTTGTTCAAAACCTTTTTTGGTAAAATAATTTGGTGGAATTTCTGGTAAATTTATATTTTCACTATCTCTATAATAAATACCAATATCTCTTAAATATTCTTTTAAAATTGCAAATTTTTGATATTCTGGATGTCCTGTAAATCCAAAAAATAATTCTTTTGGATCATAGAATAAATGAGTTTCTTTTTGTGCTTCCCCCTTAAAAGTTCCAATTTTTTCAGAACTTACAATCAAAGGTTTTAAAATTTTATGATTTTTTATTTCTTCAGAACTTATAGCATAATTTCTTGCATAAATAATATTAAATTCTGAATTTAAATTTTTTGTAATAAAATTATTCTTAGAATTTTTTGTTACATAATGAGGATAAACCCCCATTAATTTTTTATAATTACTTTTATCACTTATTCTTTCAACTGAAATATCATATAAATTATGAGCAATAATATGAGAAGCCGAGCATGATGCAACCTGAGTTGTTACTTGTGCTTTTTGAGCAAGTTTATAATTTTTAATTACCTCTTTTGCAAAATCACTATTTTTAAAATCTAACCCCTCATTATTTTCACCTATTTCATTCGCCCCTGATTGAATTAAAATATCACACTGCTTTAAAATTTCTAAATTTATTTCCTGATAATGATTATTTATATACTCTTGAATTTCAACACTTCTTTTTATACTTTTCGATTTAAGAAAAATAATTTCAAATTGAAGACCCCCTGCAGCCTCTATTATAGGTTTAATAAAATCTTCTTCTGTAGCTATAAAAGCTTTATCTGGCATATAATTTATAAACCCTATTCTCAATGGGCGGATATCTTGATTTTTTGCTTCATTTTCATATATTGAAAAAACTTCTTCTTTTATCCATTGAGGACTATTGCTATGAGATATAATTGGCATTTTTTTAGTAGTTAAAATTTAAAATAAACTCAAAAAACTCCACTCTTGCGAGTGAAGTTTTTTGAGTTTTCTATATGATAATAAAAGTTAATTCAAAAAATTTCCTCGCATTTGCGAAGTCATTATCATTTGCATCATCAATGAAATTTTTTGAGTATTCATAATTTTATTAATTACTTTATTAATTTAATATCTATAATTTCTTACTAAGAAACTATTTCACACTTTCAAACATTTTGTCAAAAGTTTTTTTATACTTTTCTTCTTAAAAACGCAGGAACCTCTAAATCATCAAGATTTGGTGTTACTTTTTTTTCAGAAGAATCTATCGTTTGCTGAGAAGATTGAACTGATTTTTTATCTGATTTCAAAGAAAGAGAACGAAGCCCAGAAGGTTCTGAAGTTTTTCCTTTTCGAGATAATGGAGTATCTTCCAATACAGAATCATCATCAAAACCTGTTGCAATAACAGTACATTTTACCTCTCCAGTATATGAATCATTTACAACTGCACCAAAAATAATATTAGCATCTTCATCTATATGCTCTGTAACAATTTCAGCAGCTTCATTTACCTCAAACATAGATAAATCTGTCCCACCAGTAATATTCAACAATAATCCTTTTGCACCATTAATTGATTGCTCTAAAAGTGGAGACTCTATAGCAGCTGTAGCAGCATCCGCAGCACGAGTTTCACCTGTTCCAAACCCAATCCCCATAAGTGCAGAACCTGCTGATTTCATAACAGATTTAACATCAGCAAAATCCACATTAATTAACCCGTGAACTGTAATTAAATCAGAAACACCTTGAATACCTTGTCTAAGAACTTCATCAACAATTGCAAAAGCCTCAGTTAATGGCATTTTTTTATCAATCAATCCCAACAATCTATCATTAGGAATAGTAATAAGCGTATCCACCCTTTCTTTCAACTCTTTTAAACCTTCTATTGATTGTTTTCGTCGCTTTGCACCTTCAAATGAAAATGGCTTTGTTACAACTGCAACAGTCAAACAACCCAATTCTTTTGCAATTTCAGCAACAACTGGAGCAGAACCTGTTCCAGTTCCACCACCCATTCCAGCAGTAATAAATACCAAATCTGAACCCTCTAGCGCTTTTCTAATTTCCTCAGATGATTCTTCAGCAGCCTGTCGTCCAATTTCTGGATTTGCTCCAGCACCAAGCCCCTTTGTTGTCCCCTTCCCTATATTAATTTTTTCTTCAGCACCTGTCATGCCAAGAGCTTGAATATCAGTATTAACAGCAATAAAACCAACACCTTTTACATTGCCAACCATTTTTGCAAGAGTATTTCCTCCTGCTCCTCCACAACCAACAACCTTAATAACTGCCCCAGGACCAAAGGAGTCCAAAGAAACAGCCTCTGGAACTTTCACAGATGTTTTTCTCAAAGAAGAACTATTTCCTGAAAAAATATCTTTAATTCTTGAATCTGACATATTTTTATTTTAAATTATTAAAAGCAATTAATTTATACACAACTATGGTAATAGTTTTTTAAAAAAATCTCCAATCATTTTTGCAATTGCACCAAAATCAAAAGACATTTCATTTCCAGACCTCGCTTCCAGATTATCATTGCGCATTCCCCAAACAATTAAACCAACAGCTGTTGCATATGAAGGATCATCTATCTGGTCAACCATTCCTTGAATTCCTTGTGGATATCCAACTTGCACAGGAATAGACAAAACCTCTCTTGATAATTCTAAAGTCCCAGACATTTTTGACCCACCACCAGAAAGAGTAGCACCACCCGGCAAAACACCATCACGACCTACAAGCTTCAACTCCTCTTTTACCAGCATCAATATTTCATAATATCGAGCCTGAATAATTTCTGACAAATGCCTTCGAGATACAATATGAGAATCTATTTTTGAAATTTTCTCTAAATCAATTTCTTCATCCTCTGGAATCTCATCAACAATATTTGTTCCATACTCTGTTTTTAGCTTTTCAGCAGCATCTATTGAAGTCCTTAATCCTATCGCAATATCCTTTGTAACACTTGCTCCACCAATAGGAACAATTGCAGTATGAACAAGAGCCCCTTCTTCATACACTGTTACAGATGTAGAAGATGAGCCAATATCTATAGCAACAACCCCTAATTCTTTTTGTCTTCGTGTTAATACAGCTTCAGCAGACGCAAGTGGTGCTGGAATAATATCATTTACATCAATTGAAGCCTGATGTGCAGATCGTTCCAAATTTTTTAAAATAGAAATATTACCCGTAATTACATGAGCATCCACTTCCAATCTAATTCCAGACATTCCCAATGGACTCTGAATATCCTCTTGATCGTCAATTGTAAATGACTTAGGAATAATTCTTAAAATATGAGCATTCCTCCCTATCGGTGCATTTTGTGCAGCCTCAATAACTCTTTGTATATCAGACTCTCCTATTTCTTGAGTAGATACAGCAATAACTCCACGAGAAGGAGTTGTTTCAATATGAGAACCCGAAGTTCCAATATATACATGATGAACAGCTAAACCACTCATTCTTTCTGCATTTTCTACAGCTGTATTAATATTAGAAACTACTTCTTCAATACTAGAAACCATACCATCACGAATTCCCAAAGATTCAGCTTCTCCTATCCCTACAATATGTGGTTCTTTTTGACCTGGAGAAATTACAGAAATTACACACCTTACCTTAGAATTTCCAATATCCAGCGATGCAACGACTTGTTCACGAGCCATAAACAGGGGTCAGTAAAAAAACAAATATAAACTTTTCTGACCAAGAATGCCATATTTACAGATAAAGATAAAGTCTTTTTAATATTAAAAGAGATTATAGCTTGAATTAATACAGATATTATTTTTCAATGATATTTATATATTTCCCACTTTCCAGTTTTATTTTTACATCTTTTATTAATGCATCCTTGTTTTCTATTACTGCATTTATACGCTTTTCTAAAATAGAATTACTTTTGGAAATTTGTTTTAAAAATACACTATATCTAATTTTTGCCAACTCTTTTGGAGTTATTTCAGCAGCTATTTCCAATATATCTTGCTCTATTTTTTCTGAATTTTTTATATTTTTATTTTTTACAGATATTTCATAACTTTTAAGCATTTTTTTTTGCTGATTTCGTAAATTTAAAATTTCAGATTTTAAAGATTTTGCTGTAGCAGAAAAATATTGAGCATAATTATTTGAACCTTTTTTCAAAATAACACCTAACTCTAAATAATCTTTTATATAATTTTCTCTTTTTTCATAATCCTCTCCTATAATATCTAATTCAGCTACAATATTACGACTTGCAAAAGTTTCAATATCTCTTATTTTTGCCATATACTGTGCAGAACGAGAAAAATTTTCGCCATTGCTTTTTTCAATAGCATTAAATGTAAAATCTTTATTTTCTTTTTCTAACAGATACAAATCAGAATCTGGAATTGGAGCATTTTTTGCATACATATAACGAACAGAACGAAATAGCACCATATTCCTATTCACTATTATTTCAGACTTATTTATCAAAAAATTATGAGAATCTAAATGTATATTTTCACCCAAAGCTAAAACATGAGAATTTGCAAAAAATATAAAAAATACAAGAAAAACAGTACAAACAAATAACACTTTTTGTATATATTTTTTCGCCAATACTATTTTATAAAAAATATTCATCAGGTTATTATACTAGAAAATTGAAAATGAAAAAAGAGATTTTTTTCGGCTAATTGCCCACTCTCATATACACTCATATTGTTTTTTTATTCATTCAAATATGCATCATTCTTTTATAAAATATGGAGCGATTATAGCGACCCCATCATTACTACTTTTATCTGGTTGTGGAGATATCGAAATACCAGAAAGTATCCCAACTCCAACACCTATTATTACCGAAATTGTAAATGCAAGCATAAGCCCTACACCAACAGCATCCACAGAAACTGTTTCTTGTAGCGCACTGCAAGAAGAACGAGATGGATTATCTGAAGCCATAACAATTTCTCAAACAGAACTCGCAACATGCCAAACAGAAAAAGAACAATTACAATCGCTTTCTCAAAATTCTCAATCATCAGACAACCAAATTAAACAATTTGTTCCTATTTTAAAAAAATATTTAAAAGAAACAAAACAAGAAGAATATAAATTTGACGCTTGTGGAAATTTATCAGTAGCAAAAAACCAACCATGGTTCAAAGATTTTAATGCTTCTTTGGAAAATTCTACATTTTATTTTTCAGAAGCAAATCGTCAACTAGAATCTTCTGATTTTTATAGCGTATGCACCTCAAACGAAGGAAAATCTGCATTATTTTTAGGTGCAAGCTCTGGAGGAAAAAAAGAATTTCATATGCTGAAATATAATTTTGATAAAAAACAATTATCAGAAGCTATATTATTAAATGGAAAATGTGATTTATGTCCCAACAAATTTGGTAAACGATTTGGACCATACATAACCCTAAATGCATCATACGGAAGCACTACAAAAGTGTTTAATTATTACTATGATACAAATTTAATTGAAGAAAAATAATATTTATGCAATTTCACTTGCATTATTCGCTAGAATAATAGAAAATACTCTAGCGAAACTTTTTCGGGGTTTAGCTCAGTTGGCTAGAGTGTGCGCTTTGGGAGCGTGAGGCCACAGGTTCGAGTCCTGTAACCCCGACCATTTTCATTTTTTTCAAAAAACTACCTTTTCTAGGTAGTTTTTTTTGTTATTATAATGATCCCGTTTTCGTAGACAAAAAAAAGTAAAAGTTAAAGAATTTTATATAAAGACTTTAAAGACAGCATTAAAACAATACCCTCATCCAGAAATATTCAATACAGACC
>Ga0256914_1004738_pt1 | contig 10067 bp, 12 predicted proteins | sample HulkmetaG_FD_191571 | JGI IMG/M metagenome (GOLD analysis project Ga0256914, IMG submission 191571) | Hydrothermal chimney microbial communities from Main Endeavour vent field at the Juan de Fuca Ridge, Pacific Ocean - Hulk | ecosystem: Environmental > Aquatic > Marine > Hydrothermal vents ...
AGTTATAACATGACCTACGCTATCATTGCAATCTTACTTTTGCCATTTTCCCTCTGGCTCTTTTATCTTGAAAGAAATAACCTAAAAGATGTTTTAGATCAACTTAAGCTTGAAGTTAAGACTAAACAAATAGCTAACATTTTTCATGCGTACATAGTCATGCTTTCTCTGCTTTCTGCTTTCGCCACAGCATTAGTCTTGGTCCCACCTAATTTAACTGTAAATGGCAATATCAAACATTGTCTCTCATTGGATAGGATATGGCTTTGGTGTGTTGGAGCCCATGATACTTGAGATTGGTAATACTAGGACTCACTTTTAAAAGTCTTTAATTGAGACTTAAATAACAGAAGCTAATTAATATGTAGATCGAGATAGTAAGCTTATGAATTGGAGGGAAATAAACAACAGAATTGAAATTTGCTTGAAATCTCCAGATCCACTAAGCTGTCTTCTAAGACTCTTTGAAGAAACCGGAGATGGAATGGTTGCCTTTAGGATCGGTGAAATATATCAGAAAAGAGGTGAAATCGACAAGGCGCTGAGATATTATGAGATTGCCTACGATAGGTTTCCGTTACCAAAGTACAAGAATATGGCTAAACAGAGAATCGAGAGCTTAAAGAGGGGCCTTGTGGATTGGACGGAGATAAATGAAAGAATTCACAATTGCTTGTCAGGTAACAATCCAATTGAGTGCCTGGAGAGATTATACAATGAAACTGAGGATGGAATGGTTGCATTCAAGTTAGGCGAACTATTCGAGTCTCAAGGAGACTTAAATGAGGCATTGAAATACTACAGCATAGCACATGAGAAATTCCCATTAGATGAATGGAAAGAAAGAGCTCGTAAAAGAATCGAAAGTATTAGAGCTAAATTAGCTGGAGAAGTAGGGCAGACTAAGGTTCTATTCATTGTATCTTGCACAGGGTCTAAGATTTGGGAGAAAGACAAGAGTAGGAAATACGTTCCAGCGAAAGATGCATACATAGGAAAAACTATGAGAATATGGCTCACGCTTGAAGAATCTAAGAAATATCCTTGGATTATCTTCAGCTCGAAATACGGATTTATAGATCCAGATCACCCAATTAAAAACTACGATATACATTTTGTCGAGGATAGAGATAAAGCCGTATCAGATACAACGCTTCTAAGGCAAATAGAGCATCACGAATTTGAATATAATGGTAAAAGGTTCAAGATTAAAGACTTTGACATGATCTATTTCATCGGTTCGAGGGAATACTACGATGAGCTTAAGAAGATATTCGACAAAGTTGGTTTGAGATTTGAGATGTATCCAAGATGGATACCACTGGAAAAGGGAAGTCGATTACAGATAAGGTTTTAAACCTCATAAATCCTGCTCTGGAGTTCTTAATATTGCTTGATCATCCTCAAAAGATTTTTTTCCGCTGATATACCGGATGAAGAAGGAGTTTACGCTATAATACATAACGGTGAAGTCATTTACATAGGCTCATCGAATAACTTGAGAAGAAGAATTCTGGATAACCATTTAAGAGGTTCAAGGGATGTAAGTGTCTTAAGAGCTAAGCTTCTCGATAAATTAGGTAGTGAAAAGGCTGTTACAGAGTTTTTAAGTAAATGTGAGGTTGCTTTCATGGTTACTAAAGTTATCCCAAGAAAAGCGTTAGAGCATTACTTGATAGCTATGTTCGAACCAAGGTATAATAGCTAAATCTTTAAGATTTTGACGATAGACTAAAGGAAACCAAGCTGGAAGTAATAGAAAAGTCTCACCAATTCACTAGAAATAAACTGATCATCGAATGTTAAATCTTTTCTCGATATAGCTGTAATAATCTCTTAGCATTTTCCGAGGATCATTAGATCCTATCACTTTCACCGCAATCCTCCCATTAGCAAAATCAACAGTATATTCCAGCAGGAAATCGTTCCCCTTAAAAAGAGTATCGTAAAGGTCTACACCCTTTATTCCCTTCACACCGTTATCTTTGACTATTTCTCGTATAAACTCAAAGGGCTTTAGCTTATCCTCATCAAACGCTTTCAAAACTTCTCTTTTCGTTAAATCCGTCGGAATGAATAGATCTAGAACATAGACAAACACTTCTGTCACATCAAACACCTCCTTTAAAACTCTTAAAGAGATTTTTAATATTTTTCTCGCTGAGCTGAAGGCGAGATTTATCATAGCTAAATCAACTGACAGAAGGGCATACTCGTTTGACATGAAGTTATTGCATAATCCCGATAGTGGCTAATTACATTCTTGCATTCCTCCTTTAAAGAGTGAAAGAGTTCTTGAAGGGAAGAATAGTAGACTAGCAAGGATTCATTAAGTCAAGAGTTCTTGATTGAAAGAATGGAAGAATTATTTCAGAATATCTTTGAGTTCTTCTTGAGTTTTCTTACTAAGCTTAGGCAAGTACTTCTGCTTGAAGACTTCTTTGTCTAGTTTGTCATAGGTTGGATAGACTTTCTTAAACCTATCAATTATCATTTCTTCTATGAGTTCACCCTGTTTCTTATCCTCTACGTTTGCCATTACTTCTAACAGAATTACAGAGTCCTCAGACACGTAATAGTTCTTTTTAATCTTCTTGACTCTCTCCTCTTTCTCGACCTGAACTACTTGAACTCTTTCACTCTTTCTTTCTTCCATTCTTTCAATCTTTAATTCTTCCGTTCTTGGTTGCATGGATATCATTGCAGAAACTAACCCACCCTTCTTCATGAGGGACTCTGTCAGCTTATTGTATGGATCCTTCTTCTCTTCTTCCTTTCTTGATTTCTTCTCTTCTTTCATTCTTTCATCACACCTCCTATGGGCTAGAAACCTCTAAGGGGAACACATGCTTTTTATATTCCTCTAAACCTTTTCTCGCAATATTGATTGAAGCATTTAAATCTCTATCAATAATTAAACCACAATTTGGACAATGGAATATTTTTTGATTCTTAAATAGCTTATAAACAAATCCACATCTTGAACATGTTTTAGATGTATTTCTTGGTGAAACTTCAACAATTGGAACTCCCTCAAGCTTAGCCTTATACTGTATCTTCTGAATTAGATCGTGATAACTCCATCTATGAAGTAACTTTCTAACCCATTTAGGTTTCTTAGCAGTTTTTCTCTTAATTCCTTTAAGCTTTTCCAGAACTATGCAGGCTTGATACTCTTTAGCCTTTTTAACTATCTCCTTGGCTATGACATGGTTAATGTAACGAGAGAAATTTCTGTGCTTTCGACCTAATCTGAACCTCTTATTGTTCAGATATTTCATCTGCCTTCTTTGCCTTCTTGCTCTTTCCTTCTCCAACAGCTCTTTATAGCGGTTAACAATACCCCCATTAAACCTTAAAATCTCTCTACCCTTGTTATCTGCAACTACAACGAGGTTGTGAACGCCCAAATCTACGCCAAACCACAGCTTCGGTTCGTATGTGGGTTTCTCATCAACTTTAACGATAAGATAGGCATAGATTTCTCCATCTTCTTCCTTGAAGTATAGACGACCAAATCTCCCATTAGCTAACCACTTGTAGTATTTCTTAGGGACATAAACAGGAATGTAAACCCTTCTACCGTTCAAAGGGATGACAAAACCGTTGTTTTCAAATCTGAAATCTACATTCTTGTACGAAATCATGAGAGTTTTAAACTCTGGCTTCTTATCTGGATTTAGCTTTAGCTCAGTCTTAGCAATCTGTATAGCCCAGTTCATCGCATCCTGTAAAGAATTTGAGTATAGGTTAGGATACTTCTGTCTTAACTTTTTGTAAGCTAAAGTGTGTAGAGATCGATCTGTTATCTTGTGCTTCCAAGCTACATCTATCCAGTCGTTGACCGCTTGCCGGAACATTTTCATTGCCTCCTTTAAAGCATTAATCTTCCACTTGGTCTTTTCTCTAATTTTCATCTTAAGCGTGAGTTCCATAACACAACTAACGACCATAAAGTATGTATAGTTGTTGATAGTATCTCTTAGAGGGTCGCTCTGACCCGGCCCAATGACACCAACCGAAGGCGATGACCCCGTCGTGAGACGGATGCGACGCCGGTTCCCCTATGGGGAACCTCCCCGCTTCAGCGGGGAGAGGGGGTCAGCTCTATTATCTTATCGGCTACAAACTCATATGCTTTTCCGGCATCTGCTGCCGCTTTAGAGTCCATTAAGAAAATCGGCTTACCTTCCTCTACAGCCTTATCAAACGCTACAGTCTTCTTTACCGGTGGGAACACATAATAGTGCTCCTTAAGCTTGTCTAAAATGTTCATTGCCTTCTTTACTGTTGTAAGTCTTGAATCATACTTAGTTGGAAGGATACCCAGTATCTTCAGATCTGGGTTGATGTTTTGCTTTACTTCGAGTATTATGTTCATAAGCACGTTAAATCCCTGCATCGAGAGATAAGCAAGCTCTACCGGTATGAGAACATAATCCGACGCTGCTAAAGCGTTGATCGTCAGCAGACTTATGCTCGTCTGACAATCTACAACTGCAACATCATAATCGTCCGATATCTCTTTCAGCTTCTTCTTTAGCACAAGTTCTCTCCCAATCTTACTTGTAAGGATTATGTTCGCCAGTTCGAGCTGATCCCTTGAAGGTGCAAGGTCGAAGCCCATATCGGTTTTGACTATTACATCTCTTAAGCTCACCTTGTTTTGTGGAATTCCCGCTTCAGCCAGTATTGGTGCGTCAATGCCAGTTTCAAGCTCCTCTGGATCAAAGCCTAATATCGACGTAAGAGATGCCTGTGGATCAAAATCTACAGCGAGAGTCCTAACACCTTTTTTGCTTAGAGCGTATGAGAGATTGAACACGGTAGTTGTTTTGCCTACTCCACCCTTCCTGTTTACCACAGACACTACAATCATACAGTATGTACTGAGATATACAGCCATAAATCTTTTTACTATTTTTATTTAATAGACGAAAATTATAATTCTTGGTTTCTTTAATTCTTGAATTCAAGAATGAACTTCGTATCTTTCGTTCTTTAATTCTTGAATTCAAGAATGAAAGGTGCTGAGGTAGGCGGCAATGAAGCTCAATTCTGGGCAACTCAACAATTAATTATACACTCATAATTCCACATTTAGAAGAATTGTAATAACGGAGATAGCTAATTTTATTGAAAATACTGCACTTGCCACTTGAGCTCAGAGGAGCAAAGGGATTTCATCAGGGTTTTTAGTACTGTCTATAATATTATGCAGTGCTAAATCCCATTTGGGCCACCCTCTAAACTACTCTCTGACGGTAAGTCAGCAGTTGAATTCAGCTTAGGCTAGGTTATCTCGTCTGAAGTTGCTTGGCTCTCCCCCTAGCATCCTTTCTTTCTTCATTACTTCCTATCTCTAATTCTTTCATTCTTGAATTCTTGAGTGAAAGAAGTCAAGAAAAGTCTTGGAAGTTCGGTAGGATGAAGACAACACAGCACTGAAGAGTAAGAAGAGTGAGACACTCCTCCCATAGGAAATCTTAATAAAGTTCAAAGGAAAATTGAGAGTAATGGGTATCGACAAACATACCAAGATTTTAGCTTTTGCATTGCTTCATCGAGTAGATTACAAGGTTGAATACGAATTCGAAGAGAGTTCTGAAGATTTAACCGCCTATATAATGATCGATCCACCCTGCAAGAATGTCGAGTTCGATTTGCACACTAACGGTTGGTTGCTTATAGTTTATTACGGAGGTAACGTTAAAATGATCGAATTGCCATGCGTAGTATCTAATATCCGTGAGATAAGCAAAAGAGATACCGGAATCTACGTCGTAAAAATGGCTAAAGATCTATCTTCGGTTATGTAAAATGACCTCTATTAGATCTCGAAATAAGTTATAGCGAAATTATGATAGACTTCAAACACAAGGCTAGATTACTAATCAAACGATAATAAGCATGGATGTGATGGTGGAAAGCATTAGGAAATGGTTTTAGGGGGCCGTATCCTAGCTATGATACAATATACGGTAAGGATTTTATTTTTAACGTTTATATGTTTTTAGCTGATACTGCTTTGTGTCATTAACATCAATTTCAACATTCCTTAGCTCCAAGTCTTTATCTTCTATCCTATCCTCCTCTATTACTATCCCATAGCGTATCACTGTTCTACCTATCTCAGAGAGATCCAAAGGTTGCACTAATTCCTTAATATCTGTTAACTTCAGCCATATCCTACTTGGCTCATGTGGCAGTCCTGCATAAGGCGATCCTAAAGGCCATTTACCATCCAAGCATTGCTGTCTCCAAAAGGGAATGTACTTGTATTCACGTTTTATCTGATTTATTAGTTGATCTCTACTTAAAATCTTCTCTATCTTTACCCTATAGCCAATCTTTCCTAACATGTTTTGTGGAGCATCTGGAACCTTTTTACCGATATAGATGTACCCCGTTATAGGAGTCCGCAGATTTAGTATTTGGTTCCAGTTCCTCCAATTTGCATCAAAATATATTGCTCCATGCTTTTTGATATACTGAATGTGTGGCGAAATCATGGCTTCGTACGGAAACATTTTAACATCGGGAGATTTCCATACGTATTCATTCCAAGCTAAAGGAAATACAATAATCACCATTTAATCACCTCGGTTGAAACTATTGATCAATTTAAAGTTTAGAGTTATAACGATAGAAGTGAAAAAAGAAGTTATAAATATTTTTGATCAAGGTTGTTAATTATTTCAAGTAAATCTTAAACTCATCACTGTTAGTCGCGTTGAGAAGCATACTTCTCGCATAGGTTACGTTAAACTTCTTGATTGACCTCTTGATCGTTCCGAAGTCAGCCTTGACGAAAGATAAGTTTACGCCTTTTACGAACACCAGTGAGTCTCCTGGTTTGTGCAGAGGTTCGATCAGAGGCTCGATCTTACCTCTATCGTTTACCCATACCCCTAGGCCGGTGGCTGTTTTCTGCATAGCTGGGCTATCTACGAATGCATAACCCTTATCGAGTTCGATGTGTGGTAAAGTTAGGTAATCCTTCGAAACGTTGTCCAGATACACGTACATTACGTAGCCATTCAAAGGTTCGAAGTTGAAGTTTCTTATGATACCCCTATCTACATGAACATAGTTTCCGGTCGATAGAAGGATGTATCCGAGATAATTTAGCGATGATCTATTACCTTCCTTCCAAAGGAGACATTTCAAAGCATCCTCGCTTATACACTTTGGTTCAAAAGGCATTGAGCTTATACTCAGCAATATTTGATTGTCAAACCAGTATCTCTTAAAAGGCGTATCAAATCTTGAGTTTATCCACAGGGATTCTATCACGAGCAGGTATTGACAAAGAGCACTCGCGTTGGGCTTCATTGGCTCACGAATCCAAGGAGGATGATGTTTGACTTGCCAGACTTCTGGAACCATCCTCATGTGGATGAAACTGTTATCGTTCCATCCAAGTAAATTTCCCTCTCTAACGAACTTCAACTTCAATGTTGCAACTCTAACTTCCCTTTTTACCGTTACATTTCCGACATGAATGAAATCTGTCAAGTTAATGGTAACGGGAACGACTTTCGGTGAATCTACTTCAATCGAGAAGGGAGCATAGGTGTAGCATAAGCCTCCCTGACACTTAACCTCATAACTCTTAGTAACCCCGTCAACGCTAATGTTCACGAAAATAGGTTTGGAGCCATTATATACCTTTACGAGAGGATAAAATGTGAAGTTCCACTTTTCAAAGTACAGATATCGCCTTTCGATGTAAAAGTTCTCGATTGCATAGTTTTTTACTTCAAAGTGTATGTGATACAGCGGGCCGTATCCCTCGTAGTATTCCCCAACATAATCAAACACACCACCTTTGGTCAAGTTTATTGCTTTCATGTAGGGTTTAAAGTAAGCTTTACGAATATGAACTCCGTCGCTTGTAATTAATAAGCAAGGATGCAACGTAACGATGAGCAAATTTCCGCTCTGCGTGTAATTTAGCTCACCATCTCCCACGACCAGCGTGTATTGCTCTACCCACGAATAGTTATAGAAGATTACATCCGCCGTCGGGGGATAAGGAATCCTTGGTATGGAATAATTCAATTTCACAAGAGCCAGAACGATTGTATTATTCTTATATCCCAGATAATACTTTGTGTAATCGTTCAAGCCATTCAACGTGAAGTATCCGGCTAAACTAACAAAATTTGCGTACTGTTGGGGAGTTGCATTCCAAGCATCGGTTTTTAATAGTTGAATTACGACATCTTTAAACGGCTTACCTTTTGAAGACATCCAAAGGTGGCCACGCTCAAACGTTACGTTCATCAATAAACCGAGTTTGTAAAGCTCGTCGAAGTTTTGAATTATATACGTACTGTTAAATCCAAACGGTTCTGGATATTCGGTATGAACATAGCTAGTGAAGTTTGAGAAGTAATTGTCCGGATTCGGCATTAAACCTATACTGAATGCTACGGCAAAAGCGAGCACTATCAGCCAGATTGCCAGCCTAGCTCCCCTCATTTCTTCCTTTTAACGTACTCTAATACATCCTCAATACCCTCAGTTAGCACTACCTCCGGTGTTATGTTCACTCTTATATCCTTAAGCAACGTTTCTCTGGTTACTTCCTCGGGTTTCACTGTTGGTAGTTCAACTTTAGCCTTCTGCTTAGATTTCGTCAACTTGTACATTACAAACAAAATATAGCTCCAAAGTTCCGTTTCAAGGGTTAAAGCTCTTCTCGGATAAAGCGCACTTAATGTCGTAAAGATTAGTACAATTAAACCAAGCACCCAATAGCTTACGAGTAGAGCTACGCCTAGTCCTATGAGAAATAGATGCTTCAACGTAAACCTAAATATTACTCTTTCTTGAAGCAGGTGCTGGTCCTCCACCCACACGAATGGAAAGCTTCTCGCTAGAAATCCATCTAAGCTTTCGTGGTCGTCTTTTTTCACATAACAGGCCATTTAAGCATTTGATATAGTCTATAAAATCAAAATTAAGGTTTGATCTTGTGAGTGCATTATTTCACATCATCAGGCAGAAGGTCGATCCATTCGGTTGGATAGAATTTTCTCTTTACTCTATTATTTTCGATTTCAATAACTGTTTTAACAAGACCTTTCTCCTCTAACCTCTTTACAATTCCATGAACTTTTCCACAACTCCAGCCAAGTTTTTTGGTAATCTCGTAGATACTTAGCCCTCTGTGTTTGTTCATGAATTCGTATAGATAATCTTCAGCGTAAATTCCACAAGGTTCAATCATACTTAACAGTCCTTAGTCCTGCATATATAAATAAAGAATACTTAGTTAAGCTCCGATTGTGATTATTATCTGATTGTACTTCAATTCAACTCTTTTTGCTCTGCCAGAAGGTTTAAGCTCAATTAAACCGACTTTTTCGAGTTCTTTTAGGTCCAAGTAGACATTTTTAATGTCCCTTCCAACCTTTTCAGCTAACTCCCTTATCGATTTTGGTTTAAACTTCTTAATGGCTTCAAGGATTTGAAGTTTCTGCGGAGTTAAGAATGACACGTCAGTAACGATGATTTCACCTTCTTCTATTTCGATATCTGGATTCTTCAAGCAGTGGACCCAATCCTCATAATCCATCAACGCTACATAATCGTCGGGATGCTTTTCTAAGTATCTCCTAAGCTTTTCCAAGCTACCGTATTTTCTTTCAAACTCCTTTATCAGTTCCGATGCCCTAATCTTCCTAACAAACTTTATCTGCATAGCTCCTCCCTCAACTTATCTAATACAACCGTTCTCCGCTACGGGAACATTTAGGAATTTTAAGTAACATTCCGTAGCGGTTCCTCCACATTCTGATTCGGAGGCTTTCGGGGGGAACGGTACTCCCCACATCTTGAGTAAGTTTAGACAAGCTACAACATCTCTATTCCAGATTATATCACACTTAAGACATTTCTTTTCTCTCCACTGCCCATTCAGGGCTAACTTCCCCCCACATATCGGGCAGTGAGAGCTTGATCCTTTCGGATTAACATAAACTACAGGAATACCGTTAAGCTTAGCCTTATACTCTATATAAAACTGCAATTTCCTGAAATTCCAGGAATGTAACCTT
>Ga0256914_1004739_pt1 | contig 10067 bp, 9 predicted proteins | sample HulkmetaG_FD_191571 | JGI IMG/M metagenome (GOLD analysis project Ga0256914, IMG submission 191571) | Hydrothermal chimney microbial communities from Main Endeavour vent field at the Juan de Fuca Ridge, Pacific Ocean - Hulk | ecosystem: Environmental > Aquatic > Marine > Hydrothermal vents ...
ACAAGTGATGAAGGCTTCCCCCGAGAAAGTAAATAAGCAGATTTTTAATGTTGGAGGAAATAGCCTTAACATACAGATACTGGAACTTGCAAAGCTGGTGACATCTTCTTTGAATAAGCCCTTTGAGTTCTCTTGGTATGGGGATCCAGACAAGAGGTCATACAGAGTGAACTTTGGTAAGATAAAAGATGTACTGGGATATGAACCTGAGATTTCTTTCGAGGATGGTATAAGAGAGATATGGCAGAAGATGGAAGAAGGTGCCATTAAATGGGATGATCCAACTACGAGGACTGTTGGGTGGTACAAGACACTTATAGAGTGGAATAACAAAATAAAATCTATCTCCAGATGTGGAGAGATCCTATAGGAGGGGGAGTAATGGGAAAGTTTAAATTTATTAAAACAGAGTTCCCTGGGTTGATAGTCATAGAACCAACTGCTTTTGGCGATGAAAGAGGGTTCTTTATGGAGAGCTATAACTATAGGGATTTTAAGGAAAATGGTATCTCTATAGATTTTGTTCAGGATAACCACTCTCGGTCTAAGAAGGGAGTACTGAGGGGACTTCATTTTCAGACAAGGCATACTCAGGCAAAACTTGTTCGAGTAATCAGAGGAAAGGTGTATGATGTGGTAGTTGATCTGAGGAGAGGTTCACCTACCTATGGTAAGAGTTTTGGCATTATTCTTGATGGAGATAGCAAAAAGGAACTGCTTGTTCCTGAAGGATTTGCGCATGGATTCGTGGTTCTCGAAGATGACACAGATTTTACTTATAAAGTGAGTGATTACTGGGATCCTGATAGCGAAGGCGGTATAAGATGGAATGACCCAGATTTGCATATTCAGTGGCCATTGGAAGAATATGGTATTGTAGAACCTCTGGTAAATAAAAGAGATGCCTCTTGGCCGTTATTGAGGGAGTTTGACTCTCCGTTTGTGTTTTCTCCTTAAAAGCTTATAGAATTTACTCTTTGGGTTAACTTTAACTTTCCTGATAATATTGGTTTTGTTTTGAACTTCTCCTGCAAAGAGGGGTGTTTTAGGGTGGTAGGATATATAACTTGCCCTTTTACCCTCTACTGCTGTGTTTTTCTTTGTAAACGGGATTCGGGAACAAAGTGGATTAGTCATAATTAATCGTAATTGACATACTCTTCTGGAAGTGATAAAATGGCAATGTAATCGATAACAATAAAAGTTCTTCGTGGAAGGAGGTGTACAATGGGACTTAAGATAGAGTTTCCACTGCCTGGAAGTTTTAAAGAGTTTGGAGAGTTGGTTTACAAGCCTACTAACGAGAAGACTGCAACTGAATCCCAATATCACAACTATTGGCACGATTTGGCAGATCTCTCTACACTTGGAAGTGAGGGAACGGTGGGTTTTTTGGAGGTAGTAAGAAAGGATAGGCCTTTTATCCTTGATAGAATGGAGAGACATAAGGTAACTTTGGAGGCATTTATTCCTATAAAAGGGGTTGGTATATTCTGCTTGTGTCCTCCTACCGTGGGGTCTATACCTGATGAATCTAAGATAAGATGCTTCTTTGTGGATGGGAGTGTCTCCTTCTTCTTAAAACCGGGTACATGGCATTGGTTACCTTTTTCAATAACACCCACTATGGAGTTTATCCTTCTCTTGAAGAAGAAGACAGTAGAAGAAGACATAGAGATAGTTGAATTACCTTCTTCCCTGCCAATTGGTATCTAAGGGGGTATAATTTATGCCTGTGCTGGAGCTTAGAAATGTGTATAAGAATTATGGTAGAGTTGAGGCTGTGAAGGATTTAAGCTTTTCTCTTGAAGAGGGAGAGCTTTTAGTTATTTTAGGGCCTTCTGGTGCTGGGAAGACTTCTACTCTGAAGATGATTAGCGGACTTGAGATGGTAACAAGGGGTGAGATTTATATCAATGGGAAGTTGATAAATAATCTTGAACCCAAAGATAGAAATGTTGCTATGGTGTTTGAGGAGTATGCACTTTATCCACACCTTAGTGTTTTCGAAAATCTTGCATCTCCACTAAGAGTTAGAGGTTTGTCGGAAGAGGAAATCAAGAAGAGAGTGCATAAAATGGCTGAGATGCTTCAGATTAAGGAATTGTTAGACAGGAAGCCTGCACATATAAGTGGGGGGCAAAAGCAGAGGGTTTCTTTAGGAAGGGCGCTTATAAAAGAGGCTATCGTGTATTTAATGGATGAACCTATTGCTCATTTAGATGCGAAACTCAGGCACCAGATGAGAGCGGAGTTCAAGAGGATACAGCATGACACAGGGATACCCATGGTTTATACTACACACGACTTTAGGGAAGCGCTGAGCTTGGGGACAAGGGTGATTGTGTTGAATAAGGGAGAGGTGCTCCAGTATGCAGAGCCAGAAGAGATATTTGAAAAGCCATCTAATACGCTGGTTGCGTCTTTAGTAGGAGAGCCTCCTATGAACATACTAAAGGGTAATATCAGAAGTTTAGATGGTAGGGCTGAGTTTTATGTGGACGGAGGGTTAGTGTTTCCTATAGATCCTTCTCTGTTGAGTAAGCTTGCTTCTAATCTTGCTTCAAGTGAGTTGATGGTTGGGGTTAGGCCATTTGATATATGGATAGGGGAAAGAAGTGGATTTCCTAAAATTGAGAATGTCGAGGTGTATGTTACGGAACTGTTGGGAAATGTTAACATTGTTAGTGTTCATCTTGGGGGGAATCTGGTCAAGATTAGGGTGGGGAAGGATGTGAAATTTGAGATAGGGGAAAAGATTAGCATCAGTTATGATCCAAAGCGACTCTTGTTTTTCAATCCTCTGACTGGTGGTAGGATTGATGTGGAAGGTGATAGCAATGGATAAACTTGAACTGAGACATGTATGGAAGTTTTATGGAGATGTAGAGGCGGTAAAGGACCTCAACTTTTCCTGTAAAGAGGGGGAGTTTTTGGCGATATTGGGACCTTCGGGTTGTGGAAAGTCCTCCACTTTGCGTATGATAGCTGGAATAGAGGAAATAAGTAGAGGTGAGATCCTGTTAGATGGGAAGGTTATTAATGACATAGAGGCGAGAAATAGAAATATAGCTATGGCATTCGAGACATATGCTTTGTATCCACATCTCACTCTCTACGAGAATATAGCCTTTCCTCTACGGATAAGAAAGTTTCCGCGAAACAAAATAAACGAAAAGGTCTTGGAAGTTGCTCAAATGCTTAATATAGATGACGTGCTTGATAAAAGACCGTCTCAAGTAAGTGGAGGTCATCAACAAAGAACTTCTCTTGCACGTGCACTGGTTAGAGAGGCTTCAATTTACCTAATGGATGAACCTTTATCCCACTTAGATACGGAGCAGAGGACCCAGTTGCGGGCAGAGATAAAGAGGATACAAAAATTAAACAACCTTACAGTTATCTTTGTTACACATGACCAGCTTGAGGCTTTAGCTATGGCTGATAGAGTGGTAATAATGAATTTTGGGGTGCTTCAGCAGATAGGAACACCAGAAGAAGTATACGACTATCCAGAGAACCTTTTTGTTGCAGATTTTGTTGGTGAACCTGCTATAAATTTGGTACCGTATAACATTGTATATAGAGATGGCAGGTTCTATGGTGCAATCCACGATAGAAGTTTTCCCATACCTGATAGATACACTTCTGCTATGAAGGAAAAGGTGTCTGCTGGTAAAAAGGAGTTTATATTGGGAATAAGACCCATGTACCTGACTGTTGCAGAGGATGGCGATTTGGCAGGAGAAGTTTATGTGTTTGAAAACCTGGGCGATATAGGATCTTTGACTGTAAAAATCGGAGAAAGTCTTATAAGGATAGAATTGCCTCCGGGTATACGGTTTGAAATAGGGGAGAATGTGAGATTTAAGTTTGATCCGGATAAAATGTTGATATTTGATAAGGAAACCGGATTGCGTATCAAAAACCAAGGAGAAAGGGGGGATTAGAGTAGGGGCACAGAAATAGTTTTAAGATTAACCATTATTTTAGAGGAGGTGTTTTTTGATGAGGAGACGAGCGTGGGTGGGTATGTTGATCGTGAGTGTGGTAATAATGGGGATAGTTTTCCCCGCATTCGGAAAGAAGCTCTTCAACGATGTTACTATTACAGCCTTCTGTGATGCTGGTCATAATGCATTGCCGTTCGAATGGTACCAGAAAGACTTTGAGAAAGTTGGAATTCATGTCAAGCTTGCAACAGCTCCTTTTGCTAATGTGTATGAGAAGCTGAAGTCAGAATTTATCGCTCAAACAGGCGCTTACGACCTTATAGTGTTTTTCCCTATGTATTTGGGTGAATTTGCCGGTATGGGCTATATTAAGCCATTGGACCAATACGCCAAAATATGGGATCCAAACATGAAGGATGTTGCAAAGGGTTTCAGACTTTTGTACGATTACTATGGTGGACACCTATATACACTTCCATATGATGGAGATGTTTTGAGCCTTTACTACAGGAAAGACCTCTTCAACAACCCAGAAGAGAAGGCTGCATTTAAGAAAAAATATGGGAAAGAGCTAAAACCTCCTCAGACATGGGATGATGTGGAGCTTTTGGCTAAGTTCTTTACACGTAAGAAAGGGCAAAAACTTGCTGGAAAGGTATTGAAGAGTGATTTCTATGGGTATGCATTCTTGGCGCAGAGAGGCAGCTTTGCTTATGCATGGTGGTTGGCGGAATTCGCTTCGAGGGGCGGTGTTTACTTCGATGAAAATATGCATCCTATGATTAATACCAAGGCTGGAGTAGAGTCTTTGAAGAGAGTTATAAGACTGATGAAATATTCCCCACCGGATGTTCTCTCTTATGGTTATCCAGAGCTCTTGCACGCACTAATAGGTGGAAGGATTGCGATGTGTTTGCAGTGGCCATGTAACTGGAAAAAAGGCAATGATCCAACGCAGTCAAAAGTTGTAGGAAAGCTTGGTATAATGCATGTACCAGGCGTCATCAAAAATGGAAAACTGGTTTACAGAGCACCTATGCCATGTGGTAGGGTCTTGGCTGTATCTGCATATTCGAGGCATCCTAAGGCCGCATACTGGGTGGCAAGATACTTAAGCGTGGTCAAAGGATTGGCGGATGTCTCTACTCCTAAGACAGGCTTGGATCCTTATGCTTATAGTCAGTTTAATGATCCGAAGGCCTTTGCGGAGTTTGCTCCTGTAAAGGAGGCAAAAGAGTACCTTGCAGCTCTTAAACAAAATCTGGATCATGGATTCCCAGACCTCAACATACCAGGTTCTGCAGAGTATATTGATACGCTGGAGGTGTACTTGGGCAAGGCGTATGATGGGAAAATGCAGCCGAAAGAAGCATTGGATGCTGTAGCAAAGAAGTGGGAGGCAACGACAGAGAGGTTGGGTAAGAAGCGTCAGATGAGGATATACAGGGATATGCTGAAGAGCTGGAAGGAACTTGGTCTATGGAAGTAATGTAGCACCAAGCTTTGGGGGCAACTTGCCCCCAAAGCTTTTTCTGCTTAGGGGGGATAATCTATGGCAGACAAAACGTCAAGTTATGCAGGGCAGAGGAGATTTGCGATGTTGATGGGTATACCGGCGTTAATTGTCCTTTTGATCTTAGTGGCTCCAATACTTTTTTACATATTGAAGAATAGCTTTTATGATATTACTTTGACTGTTCCTCGTCCTCCTGAGTTTGTAGGGGGGGCAAACTACGCAGCTGTGTTTAAAGATACAAGATTTTTGAATGCACTGAAGAATACAGGTATTTTATTGGTTCTTGGTATATCTATACAGTCTATTCTTGGATTGATAATAGCACTCTTGCTTAACAGAGATTTTAGGTTTAAGAGGCTTGCTATTACATTATTGGCTATACCTATTATGATTACACCAGTTGTGGCAGGTTTTAACTGGAGAATGATATATAATGAGCACTTTGGCCCGCTGAATTTTATTCTAAATGCACTTCATATTAGTGAAGGGATCTCCTGGACTGCAGATCCATCTGTGGCGTTGTATTCTATCTTAATTGTAGATATATGGCAGTGGACGCCATTTGTTGCGCTGATTTTATTGGCGGGTTTGCAGTCAATCCCAAAACAGGTATATGAAGCATCTAATGTAGATGGTGCAACTCCTGTACAAACATTCTTTAGGGTTACACTTCCTCTCTTGAAGCCTATGTTCATTTTGGTAATTCTATTCAGGACTATATGGATATTTAAGATATTCGATCCGGTGTATATACTTACGGGTGGAGGCCCGGGAACATCTACGGAAACTCTAAGCGTTTATACATATGTAGAGGGTTTCAGATATTGGAGGATAGGTTACACTAGCGCACTGGCAGTGGTTCAACTTATGATGATGACAGTTGTGGCAAGTGTGTTTGTGAGATTGATGAAGAGGAAGGGGTGATATACTTATGGCAAAAGAGGAGAAGAAAAAACACAAAGAGCTTTTGTATAATATTTTGCTTATTGTTATAATTGCTTTCTTTATGTTTCCTGTTTACTGGATATTCGTTGGGGCCTTTAAGTTTAAGGGACAGTTTTTTCACTATCCCCCAGTATTTTTCCCAACAATGTTTAGCTTGGCTAACTTTAAGGCTGTTTTGGTGCAACTTGGTGGAATGCGGAGCGTGTTAAATAGCTTAATAGTAGCGGGTTTAAATACGCTAATAGCTACTGTGCTTGCTATATTTGCTGGCTATAGCATTGGCAGGTACAAATGGGGTGGAGATAACCTTTCTTTTTTCATTCTTTCTTTACTCTTTGCTCCACCTGTTGTGGCTGTTACCCCTTTGTTTACAATGTTCAGGATGATGCACCTTATTGATACTTACCCAGCCTTGATATGGTCGTATATGCTGTTTAACCTACCGTTTGCTATATGGTTGATAAAGAGCTTTGTTGAAGACCTTCCCGAAGAAATAGAGATGGCTGCTTTGGTGGATGGGTACAGCAGATTTAAGGCCTTTAGAAAAGTTACGCTCCCTTTGATTTTACCTGGTGTAGTTGTGTCTGCACTATTTGTTTTCGTCTTTGCGTGGAATGAGTTTTTATTTGCTTTGATATTCACGAGGTTTAATGCTGTTACTCTTCCGGTTTTTATTTCGGGACTTATAGGTGGACACGAGATAAAGTGGGGACTACTCTCTGCACTCTCGATAATAGCATCTATTCCGAGTATAGTACTTGTTGTGGCCTTCCAGAAGTACCTTATAAGAGGGTTGACATTTGGAGCAGTGAAAGGGTAGGTGATCTTGGTTGAATAAGAACCCTAATGTAGTTATAGTTGGAAGTTTCAATACAGATTTAATGTCAAGAACTCCCAGGTTGCCTAATCCGGGTGAAACAATTTTAGGAGGACCTTTTAAGATGGGACCTGGGGGAAAGGGCTCAAATCAGGCTACGCAGGCTGCGATGCTTGGTGCAAATGTTAGCTTTGTGGGAGCTGTTGGCAGAGATGTCTTTGGTGAGATTGCTATAGAAAACTTCAAGAAAAAGGGCATAGATATTACTTACCTCATGGTTGATGAGACTACTCACACTGGTATAGCACTTATTATGGTAGATGACCACAAAGGTGAAAACATGATAGTGGTCGCTCCAGGTGCAAATACTCATATAGATAGGGCGCTTATAGATAGGGCTAAAGATGTAATTGTAGGTGCGGATGTGGTATTGATGCAATTTGAGATACCATTGGAGATAAATGAATATGTGCTTGAGATTATAAGGAAACAGCCAGAGAAACCTACGATTGTTCTCAATCCTGCACCTGCTTTTAAGGTTTCTTCAAAGATGTTGGATGGGGTTGATGTCATAACTCCAAATAGGAGTGAAGCTGAACTCATAACCGATACGAGCATAGAGGATGCTTCTGATATAGAGCGGGCAGCAAGTAAGCTTTTGGACATGGGAGTGAAGAATGTGGTTTTCACCCTCGGAGCCGATGGTGCAGCTATAGTCAATGATAAAGGTATGAAGATAGTCCCGTCTTTTAAGGTAAATGTTGTAGATACTACAGGTGCAGGGGATGCGTTCAATGGGGCGTTAGGAGTTGCATTGGGAGAGGGATTCCCTCTTGAAGAGGCTGTGAAGTTTGCGAACGCTGCAGCTGCACTTTCGGTTACACGTATAGGGACAGCCCCCTCCATGCCAACTCGTGAAGAGCTTGAAACCTTTTTGAAGGGTTCAGCGTAGCTGTCCGATGTTGCCCAGGACGTGCATGGTGTCTTTGAGTTTCGGATATGTGTTTATATATTCGTTGTAATAGTTGTCGTATATTCTTTTATTGGCAAGATTTGGTTTAATGGGTTGCGTGAACTCTACCCACTCCTTGATCTTTTCGGGTGATTCTATTACACCGCTACCTAACCCTGCAAGAAATGCATCCCCGTAAGGTGCTTCAACTTGTGATGTTGTGGTTTTCATCGGGAAACCTGTGACATCTGCGAATATCTGTACCCAAAGCTTGGAGTTGGCAACTCCTCCTACAATGATACATTCCTCGTCAAGTTCCATTCCTGCCTCTATGCCAGTTTCCATATTGTGGCGGAGTGAATAGGCCACACCTTCCAATATAGCTCGGAATACATGTGCCTTTGTATGGTAGAGTGTAAGCCCAATGATAGTTCCTTTTGCGTTTGGATCCCAAATAGGGGATCTTTCTCCCATAAAGTATGGTAAGAGCAGTAAACCTTCGGAGCCTACGGGTATGTCTTTAGCCTGTTCATCTAACTGCTTGTATGCAGATATGCCCATAGAACGCTCTGTTTCTCTTTCTTTTAGTGCAAAATTGTCACGAAACCATTTTACAATACCTCCGGCTGTTGCTGCACCCCCGAATGTATACACCATTTCCTTTTCCTTTACCACATAAGGAAAACTTACTAATTTGCGGCTCAGGTGTGTGCCTTTGTGTACAACTCCCCAACATATAGAGGTTCCAGTCATGGCCACATGTTTTTTGTCATCCAGTACGGCTGCACTTAACGATGCCATGGGGGCATCTATGCCTCCAGAAATTACAGGTGTTCCCTCTAGTAAGCCTGTTTTCTCTGATGTGACTCTGTTTACATGACCAACTATACTTGAAGAGGGAACAATATTTTCGGGTAGCATTGAAAGTGGAATGCCCAAAGCCTTGCTCATCTCTTCTGACCATGTCCTTCGATGTATATCAAATATACCTCCTATATTGCCTGCTGAGGAGTAGTCAATAGCATTGATCCCTGTCATCTTCCATATGACGTAGTCTTTTGGCGTTAAGAACTTGTATATTTTCTTCCAAACATCGGGTTCGTTATTTTTTATCCATAGCATCTTTGTGAATCCGTAATATGAATCCACATAGTTGCCCGTGATTGAGAAAAGGGTATCCTTGTCTATGTGTTTTTTCACCCATTCTACTTCTGCTACTGCACGTCTGTCCATCCATATCAGACATGGCCTTAAAGGGTTCATGTTCTTGTCAACAGGAACTCCCGATCCTCCATATAGTCCACTTAAAGCGATTCCTGCGATGCTGCGTGGGTCTATACTGGATTTTTCTATTGCAATCCTTATTGTGTTAAATGTAGCATTGATCCATGTTTCTGGCCACTGCTCTGCCCAGGAAGGTTTCGGTTTTATTACATCGTATTCCTGGAATCCAGTCGAGATGACATTCCCTTCGCCATCTACTATTACGGTTTTAGTACCTTGCGTGCCAATATCTGTTCCTATTAGATAAACTCCTGACATTCTTTTTCCCTCCTTCTACCTATGTTTGTCCGTAGTTGCTGATGTAATTTTTATGTAATTCCTCTATTACTTCTTGTGGTATCTCTTTGGCTCCTCCCAGTATCTCGGATAGGAGAAGAACCTTTGCGCCTTCTTCTACATATATAGCTGCCTTTAGGGCTTCCTCTATAGTTCTACCTACTGTAAACACCCCGTGATTTTGCATCAAGATCGCTTTTGACTTTCCTATCTTTTCGACGATTTCCCTTCCAATAGCTTCTCCTCCTATTATCATTAGTCTACCCAGTGGTATATCTCCGCCGAAGAAATCTGCCATTGCTGTCAGATGGGCTGGTATGGGCC
>Ga0256914_1004740_pt1 | contig 10064 bp, 11 predicted proteins | sample HulkmetaG_FD_191571 | JGI IMG/M metagenome (GOLD analysis project Ga0256914, IMG submission 191571) | Hydrothermal chimney microbial communities from Main Endeavour vent field at the Juan de Fuca Ridge, Pacific Ocean - Hulk | ecosystem: Environmental > Aquatic > Marine > Hydrothermal vents ...
GACAGGTTATCACAGAGTTCAAAATGATGGTGCTGTAGGAATTATGAATAATAGAAATACTATCAATAAGTTGGCAGATGGTATTTATCACTTAGGGTTTCCAACAACATATAAGAAGCATCTTGTAAATGAAGACGGCAATAAGAATGTTTCATTTGCAAATGTATCATATTGGTTAAATAAGATACTAAAAGATGATTATGAAACGGGAATTTTCAACTAAGATACTCCCCATAGTAAAATATGGGGTTTGGTGAAGAGATTACTATTTCTACTATTTAGTTATTAAAAATAGTTTCCACTATCTTTTAGATTATATTCATCTTTTATCCAAAGTTTTCTAGCACTTTCTAAATCTTCTACTTCTTGAGTCTCTCCAAAATAGCTAGGTAAATAATATACGCCATTATCATTGGATAAGATAAGTTCAGTTGTACTACCATTTGCATATAAAGTATATCTTAGAGTGATTTGCTGGTCTTTTATTCTTCCAAAATCTTCTATTTGAACTAATTGGTTATTATTATCTATAGTATAAACCTCTAAGTTACTACCAAAATCGACAGCCCCTTTGAATGGTAAAATATCACTACCCTTTGCAATATAACAATCTTTAGAGTCTTGAATACAGAAAAACTCTACATCTTCGCCATAAGAAAACTGTTCTTTTAAAGTTGAGCGAAGAGTTAATGGGTCAAGTTTACTTGGAGTTTTAGTCTTTTGGACAGCTTCAGAAAAGACTAAAAAACTTACTAATGATATAATCATTACAACTATAATTAGTTCAATTAGTGTAAAAGCTTTTTTCAATTTAATTATCTATCACTACATTTTGGAAATTCAATATCGGCATCTTCTCCTGTTCCCCCCTCTGCCTTATCTGGTCCAAAACTAATAATTTTAAATTCCTTTCCACTTTTTATATATGTAAAATACTTACCCCATGGGTCCTTTGGTAATTTTTCGAGATATGGTGAGCCTGAATAGTTTGGATACTTTTCTGGGTCTGGATTTGATATTAATGCTTCTATACCTTCATCTGTATCAGGATATTTACCATTATCCAATTTAAACATCTTTAATGCCTCTTTTATACTTCCCATCTGTGTGCAGGTTAGTTTTATCTGAGCTTGTGTTCCTTGACCTATTACTTTTGGTGCAACAAGACCAACTAATAGTCCTAAAATGAGGATAACAACAAGTAATTCAATAAGAGAGAAAGCCTTTTTTTGCTCTCTATTGTCTATGGCTAATAGCTCTTGTTTTAAGTTGCTACTATAAAATTTAGTCATATTTAAAATTCCTTAGTTAATTTTAGTTATAATAATAGGGATTTTACTTGAATTGAGCTTTATAATGGATAAAACAAAAAAAGGTATTGCCCTTTTTATTACACTTTTAATTATTGCATCTATATTATCTATAGTTGCAGTATCTTTTTCATATCTTGAAAAGGTGCAGAAAGATGCCTCAAAAGTATCAGCATTAATACAAGGAAATCTTTTATATAAAAATACAACTGAAATTTTAAAAAGATTTTTTCCAAAAGGAAAGGTAGATAGTAAAAAAATAGATATGATATATAATCTACCACTTATATTAAATGAGCCAGAGAGTGGATTTAATATAAATTTAAAATGTAATCCACTTTTAATAGCTGTACCTATTAAATGGTTAGATAGAGAGTTTACTAAAAAAAAACCACAAAGGTTAGAGTTTGCTCAAAAGATTTTACAGAGTATATTAGAAGAGTATGAGATAGAAGAGCCGAATAAATTAGAAGAGATAATTGTAGCAAAAGTGAATGGTTATGATATTGAAAGTGGTTATCAGAAGAGATTAAAAGCTAAAAAGGGTCTATTCTCGAAAAAAGAGTTTTATAATATTTTATTGGATTATCGCCTAAGATTTGACGATATAAAGGTGTTTAAAATCCCATGGGATAGATATTTTGTGTTTATAGATGTGACTACAAATGCGGTTATTGATGGTGCATATATAACACCAGAACTTATATCTATAGCATTTAATATTCCACTCCAGAGTGTTAAAGATGATTGGAATATAGATAATTTAGAAGAGGATAAAATGACACTAAAGAAATTTTTAACACAAAATGGGACTTCTGAGGCTTTTGATAAAAAGCTTTTTTCAGAAACTGCTCTAAATGCTATGAGTTGTGAAGAGAGTTTTGCTTATAAAGATAGATATTATAGTTTTAGTTTTGATTATTCTGATGAAAGGAGTATAAATTTTGAATTTAATGGGGAAATCTAAAACAAGATTATTAGTTCATAAAGATATGCAGAATGTCACCATAAATGAGAATGTCGATATAATAATCACACCACAATTTTACACCTTTTTAAAAGAGGAGTTAGGAGTTAAATTTGCATATCAAGCAAAACAGATAGCCCCATCTCTATTTGATGACTACTTAGATAGAAATAAAGAGTATCAATTCTTTGTCTATAAATGTGAAGATTATTGGTGTTTTTTTGCTTATGATATAGATGAAATTGTCTCTTTTTTAGAGACAAAGGGGGTTCAGAAGTATCAAATTGGAAAAATATTTTTTACTCAAGAGTTAGCTCCATATTTAGATAAGGCATTGGATTTGGGTAAAAGGTTAGCTCTTAAATCAATTGATAATATAACAACCATTTTTCCTAAAAGATTATTGGGAGAGAATTATCAATATCAAGATTTAGATTTACAAAAGCTATCTCTAAATCGTGGAGTATCAATCAGTAGCTCCTTTGGCTCTTTAATTCCAATAAGAGAGACTATTACTATTTCACTACTACTTACCATTTTAGGAGGTATATTTATCTTGGAAGGAAATAGAACTAAAAGTTCAATAGGAGCTGATTTAGAAAAAAAGGAATTACTGTTGTCAAATGACCCAAAATTAAGCTCTAGTCGTATTAGAAAAAGTATTTTGGCACAATATGAACCTATAGATGAGGTAGAGAGATTAAAAAGAGATACAGTTGCAGATATATCCAAACTACTATCTGTAAAAGCCAATTTAAAAGAGTTAACTATTGATGATAAAAAAATATCAGCTCTTATAGAGGCGGATAGTGTAACTATTCGTCAAATTATAAAACAGGCTTCTAAAAAAAATTTAAAAGCCAAAAAAGAGAAAAAAGCAGTTAGAGTAGAGAGGGTTCTATGAACTTAATGGTATTAAAAAGATTTAAAAATGAATTTATAGTATTATTAGCAACTATATTTGCCATATATGCTCTATATTATAAATTTTCAATGATTAGTTTTGTTCAGAGTAAAAAAGCAGATATTCAAACCTCTATTCAAGAGATAAGTAGAGTAATAGAGCTTAAAAAGGTATGGAAGAGTAAAAAGATTGTAAAAAAAATTACTAACCTAAAAAATATAGTATCAAAAGAGAGAGTAGCCCTGTATAAAAAAAGGGGTCAAAAGATTATAATAAAGTATAAAGAATTAAATATAAATGAGTTAAATGGTGTGATAAAGTATATTATGAATAATTATTTCCAAATTGTGAAATTAAAAATTAATCAGAGTAGTAAAGAGAGATACCAGATGGAGTTAGTATGCAAATGGTAAAAAAAATGTTAGGAGGCTCTTCTATTTTTCTAATATTTCTTCTGTTTTTCGCTCCTAAAGAGGAGATTTATTATAAAATAGAACAAGAGCTACAAAAAAATGGAATTGTGATAAGTGGTGAAAAGTTTAATGATACTCTATGGGGACTCTCTATAACTGATGCTGATATATACTTTAAAGGGATTAAGATTGCAAAGGTAAAATCATTAGATTTAAATATATTTTTTTTATATAATAGACTTCTAATAGAAGAGATTAATACAGATAGAGCTATAGGAGAGATAGTACCAAGAAAGATAGATAATATAACTGCTATATTTAGTATCTTAAAGCCATATAAAATTGCAATAGATGCGAATGGTTCATTTGGAGAGATTAGTGGTGGTATATATTTAAATATGAATAAACTATTTATTAGAGTTATTAAACCGAAAGATATTAACTCTTTTAAAGGTTTTTTAAAAAAGGACACAAAGGGGTTATATTATGAAAAATTTTTTAACAAATAGACTCCTGCCAATAGTAACTTTTCTTCTAATCATATTACTCATAGTTAAGGTGATTTGGTTTACTATATCTACTATGTTTCTGCCGACCTCAGGAGTTGAACATATAGAAGATGTCAAATTAAAACCTCTATATTATCGTGTGAAGTTGGCAAGTAAGTCGAAAAAAATTCCCGTCAAAGTTGTAAAAAAACCTAAACAGGTTCCACCACCAACTGTTATTAGTATGAAAGGAATAAAGCTTTTAGCACTATACAACTCTAAAAAGACACTTGTTGTAACTGTGGAGAAAAATAGAAAGACAAAAATATTGTCAAGAGGGGAAAATATAGATGGATTTAAGTTAAAATCTGCTGGTATAGATTATGCTGTTTTTATAAAGAGTGGCAAAGAGTTTACACTCCATTTAGATGGGAGTAAAATTAAAAATCCGAATGCAATACAGGTAGTCAAGTCTGTCCCAAAGCCTAAAGTAGAAAAGATTAAAGATAAGCAAAAAATAGTCGAGAGCGATGATGGAGAGAGTAAAATTGTATCTAAAGGACTATTAACCTCATACACCAAAGATATTGATAAAGTATGGAAAGATATTGGAATTGGAGAGTATAAAAGAGATGGTATATTAGATGGATTTAAAGTAAACTTTGTAAGACGAGGTAGTGATTTTGAAAAATTGGGTCTTAGAAAAGGTGATATTTTAATATCTATTAATGGACAAGAGTTAAATAGTTACAATACAGCTTTCTCATTCTATAAAGAGATTGAAGATATGGATAGCTTAACACTAGGTATAATACGAAATAATCAAAATATGGAGTTAGAGTATGAAATTCACTAAAAAAGTATTAGGACTAATAATTGCATTGAGTCTTTTTCTCTATCCAGAAAAGGTCAATGTGAATTTTAAAAATTTAGAAATTGGTGATTTTATTAGAATGGTTGGTAAGATTACAGGAAAAAATATATTAATTGATGGAGATATAAAGGGAAAAATAAATTTTATATCCAATAAGCCTATAGAAAAGAGTGAACTTATCCCTTTAGCAAATGCTATTTTAGAGAGTAAAAAAATGACCCTCATCGACCAAGGTGAGTATTATCAAGTAGTCAGAACTCCTGATGCACCGGGAAAAGGTCTGCCCGTTAGAACACATATAACAAAACGGAGCAATGGAACAATGGAGACAGTAATATTTAAGTTGAATAGAGCAAATGCGGCAGTGATTAGAACAAAAATAAAACCGCTACTTCATAAAAGTGCAAGGGTTGTCTCATTTAAAAATAATAATCTATTAGCAATTACTGCATACCCAAGAACTTTAAAGTCTATTAAAAAACTCATTGACCATATAGAACATGGAGAGCAGAAAAGGAGTCAAATTGTAACTCTTGAAAATGCTTATGTTAAAACTATTTTTCCCAATGTCGTTAGTATGTCAAAAACACTATTTCCACAAGATATTATAAGTCAAAAGGTGTCGGTTTTAAAAGATGAGAGTAGTAATTCTATTATTTTAGTTGGAAATCGTAAAAATATAGATAAATTGGTTAGATATATTAAACTACTTGATGTTAAAGGTGAAGATGAAGATGTGCAAAAGATGTATGTTATCCCTCTTCAGAACTCCAATGTTGAGGAGATGGAGAAAATCTTAGGAAAGCTATTACCACAAATGACCGGTAACCTCACATCTAGCGGCTCAGTCCATGCAGTCATCAAAGGTGCAAAAGTTCCACTACTAAGAAAATCTCGTACTCTACCTAAAAAAGATAAAAAGGTAAAAAGAGCAGTAATTGCAAGTGATGTAGAGCGAAATGCCTTAATAGTATTGGCAAATAAGGCACAAATTGAGAATATTCGCCAAACAATATCAGCTTTAGATATAGAAAAAGCACAAGTGTATATTAGAGCAAAAATTGTAGAGGTTAATACAGATTTATCTGAAAAGATAGGACTCAAATATGGATTTAATGGAGGAGCTATCACCTCAAAAGGTGTCTTTTCTCTACTTGCTAATTCTGGCACAGCACCTTTAAAAATTTCAGGTGAATTGATGCGTTTTTTAAATCAGGGTGGAACAAAAACTATATACAATGATGCAGGAAATCCAATTGGGACAGAGACATCTAGTAACTTCTCTTTTGATGCAGGAATTAAACAGATTTTTTCCATGGGGGTAAATCTTGACCTACTTAAATCCAATGGTGCCGCACAGATACTATCAGAACCATCTGTTCTATGTACAAATAATAAAGAGTCAACTATATATGTGGGAAGAACTCAATCTATTCTTACTCAATCCCAACAGAGTACACAAGGGGCATCAGCAATACTTAATAATTACAGTAGGGAGGATATTGGTATTACTTTAAAAGTGAAGCCTAGACTATCTAGTAATAATAAAGTATCCCTTGAAGTTGAGACCAAAATAGAAGATATTTTACCCGGTTCTGGTTCATCTGCTGATAGACCAACTACTACAAAACGGTCAGTAAAAACTCATGCAATTGTAAATAATGCAGAGACAATTATTTTAGGTGGACTTATTAAAACCTCGACAGGAAAAAGCTCTACAAAAATTCCTATCTTAGGGGATATTCCAATTTTAGGACGACTGTTTACATCACAAGGTGAAGCAAAAAGTAAGATAAATGTGGTCATATATCTTACCCCATATATAGTTCAAAAGAGTACCGATTTAGTAACTCTTAGAAAAAATTTAGATGAACTTGATTCTATACAACAGAAATTTAATAAGATAGTTTTAAATAAATTGGAACAGAGACGACTTGGAATGAAAGAGGATAGGACACATGTAACATTTTTTAGTAAATCTAGTAATGGAGATTTTGAAGTAGAAGAGAATTCCAAAGAGTTATTAGATGATAGCTATATAGAGAGTGAACCAAATAATGAAGAGGAGAATGTTAGAAGTATATCTATTTTAGATACGATAAATAGAGCAGATAAAGAGATTAATCTTGACCAGATAGATACTGGACTTGAGTATGATGAGGGGACAATATTTAGTGATTAAGTTACCATATATTGAAAATATTGATTTAGAACCATTTTGGAGTGAAGATATTGATAATACATTGGCAATGAAGCACCATCTGCTTTTTGCTTTTGTTCAAGAGAAAAAATGTACTATTATTCATAAAAAGAGTATGGCAATGGCTCTTAATTATCTCTCTAAACTTGATATTAACTATCCCATTGTGGAGGTTGATAGTGATAGCTTTGAAAGGTTAGAGAATAAATTTTTGGAGATTAAAACAGGTAGTGATTTTGATGCAATTACTACAGATAGTGGAGATGATATTATAGAGGTGGAGTCTGACCTTTTAGATTTTATACGAAACTCACAAGATTTATTATCAAATGAGGAGTCTGCTCCTGTTGTAAAATTGGTCAATTCACTCTTTTTTCAAGCTATTAAAAAGGGAGCATCAGATATTCATATTGAGACTTTAGAAAAAAAGGGTGAAGTTAGACTTAGAATTGATGGAGCATTAAAAAAACATATTGATATTGATAAAAATATTACAAGTTTAGTTATATCAAGAATAAAAGTTATCTCTAATCTTGATATATCAGAAAAAAGAGTTCCACAAGATGGAAGAACACAAGTTACTATTGCAGGGAAGAGTCTTGATATTAGGGTTTCGGTTTTACCAACTTATTATGGTGAAAGAGTGGTTATGAGAATGCTTATGCAAAGTGAGTCTATCCCTACTCTACAGAGTTTAGGTTTTTCGGAAACATTGACAAAAGATTTAAATAGATTATTAACGCACCCACACGGTATGATACTTGTAACAGGTCCTACAGGTTCAGGAAAATCTACAACACTTCACGCATGTTTGCAACATATTGCTACACCTGACAAGAATATTATTACAGTAGAGGACCCGGTTGAGTATAATGCTGAAAATGTAAATCAAATTCAAGTAAATCCAAAAGTTGGACTTACTTTTGCAACAGGACTCCGTTCTATACTTAGACAAGACCCAGATATTATTATGGTGGGGGAAATTAGAGATAGTGAAACGGCAGATATTGCTTTGCGTTCTGCTTTAACCGGTCACCTCATGCTCTCAACGCTACATACAAATGATGCAACCTCAGCCTTAAGTCGTCTTATGGATATGGGAATAGAGGAGTTTTTAATATCATCTACTCTACTTGGAGTTTTAGCCCAAAGGCTTACACGAGTGTTATGTTCTACATGTAAAGAGCCTACAAAATTATCTCCAACTGTTATAGATGAACTCTCTCTACCTACAGAGACTATTTACTATAAGGCAAAAGGGTGTAAAGAGTGTGACTATACAGGATATAGAGGTAGAAGAGCAGTAGGCGAACTATTTATTATGAATGATAGTGTTAAAATGATGATGAAAGATGGATTAAATGACCATCAGATACGGATTGCCATTAAGAAGAGTGGAATGGTGACTATTGCAGATAAATTAAGAGAGATGTTAATTAGTGGTGAAACATCTTATGAAGAGGCTGTTCGTATTGGAATTATGGAAGATTAAATTAATTGAAAATAGAAAAGAGGAGTTGAGATTTAAAAGCTTAAAAAAGGGATTTACTCTATTGGAGGTTCTTATATCTATCACATTGCTATCTTTAGTTTTGATGGCACTATATAGAAGTGCAGATATATTAAGAGCTTCTAATAGAAATCTTTTTAACCATTTAAATAGAAGTTCAGATGCTATCAAGGGGGCAAATAGTCTCTATTTAGATTTGTTACAAGCTGATAGCAATATTACTATTGAAAAAAAAGATAAAAATTTCTATAGAGTTATTATAAATCAGACTCAACACTCTCTATATGGATTATATGTTGCTAAAGTTGTATGGTTGGTATATAAAGAGAAGAATACTTTACTTCGTATAGAGGGTGTAAATTATCAATTACCTCTAAGGCAAGATGATAGAGTTGAGATAGATAAAATATCCGATAATATTGAGTTATTTACAGCCTATAGAAGTAAAAAAAAGGACAAAATTATTTTGATTATTAAATATTATGGAGAAGAGGCACAGAGTTTTATGATACAAAATCTATCAAAGGCTAAACCAAAAGTAAAACTTATGAGTCCAACACAACTAAGTAAAGATGTAGAAAATAAAAAACATTATGAATTTATACCACCAAAAATTTAATGAAAAAATTTATTGTCCTATATTTAGTTAATATATTATTATTATTTATACTTTTTTATTGGGATATATTTCCCATATCAGATTTTATAAACTCTCTCCAGACCAACTTTACAATATATCTTTTAAAATTTACTCTCCCTTCTAATATATTAGAAGAAAATAAGATTATTATAACTTCTCACTACTATTTGGTAGTAGAGAAAGAGTGTAATGGAGTAATCCCATACCTATTTTTTGTGGCTTCAATTTTTGCTTTTCCATCAACCATTGCCCACAAAATAAAATGGGTACTATTTGGGTATATTGGTATTACAACTATCAATATATTTAGAATATATCTTATAACAAAATTGGTATTGCAAGGAAGAGACAACTTCTCTTTAGCACATGATTATATTGGAAACTATCTACTAATATCAGTATCTCTTTTGCTTTTTATACTCTTTATTAAAAATAAATCAAAAAATGGGTAAACCACCTCATTTTTTTAGGAAGAGGCAATCAACAACAAGAACACTCTATGTTAAGAGACTCGATTGTTTAACTAATGACTTAAACCGACTCTTCTCTTCAAGAGATTTAAATCCATTATTGGGAATATAGTGAAAGTGTAGATGTCTATAGAGCATAATATCATCACCTAAGATAATTACTTTTGAATTTCATTCCATGACCATTTCTCTTGACTTGGTTGTAAAAGAGTAAATCCATCTTTATCTATGCTTATTTCTATGCGTTTATTTTTGAACTCTGATTTTTCAAATGATTTTTTAGCTCGT
>Ga0256914_1004741_pt1 | contig 10064 bp, 8 predicted proteins | sample HulkmetaG_FD_191571 | JGI IMG/M metagenome (GOLD analysis project Ga0256914, IMG submission 191571) | Hydrothermal chimney microbial communities from Main Endeavour vent field at the Juan de Fuca Ridge, Pacific Ocean - Hulk | ecosystem: Environmental > Aquatic > Marine > Hydrothermal vents ...
TCCATTACCAATTAAACAAGTCTTGCCACGAATAGAACCAGACGGAATTAAATTGAGCTTATATTTAGAATCACCAATAACTACGGTATGCCCAGCATTATTCCCACCTTGATAACGAACAATAATATCAGAACTATCCGCAAGAAAATCCACAATTTTACCTTTTCCTTCATCTCCAAATTGTAACCCTAACACTAATGAGACTGGCATTTTTATTCACCTATGTTTTCTGAAACGAGAATTAGCCAAAATGTGTTTAACTTTTTTGGAGTAGAATATAAATTTAGTAGAATTCTTGTTTTTTCGAATAGTAATCTTATTATATGAATGAGCCTAAGAAGTGAGACAGTGATAATAATGGCAGAATACGATGTGATAGTTGTAGGCGCAGGTTCAGCAGGAAGTGTCGCAGCAGCCACAGCTGCCAAATTAGGATTAAAAACTATTTTAATTGACCAAAAGGACAAGGAAACAATTGGAAAAAAGGTATGCGGCGATGAAGTTAGTAAAAGCCATTTTGATGAATCCGGAGTGAAATATCCGGAAGGAGACGAAATTGCTGGAGTCATCTCAGGAGCAATAATATATCCACCAAGCCATGAGGACCCATTAGTTTTGCATGGCTGGAAGGAATTTGCAGGATGGACTTTGAATAGACATGAGTTTGGACAACGATTATTAGCAGAAGCCATTGCGGCAGGTGCAGAGTTAAAACATTCGACAAATGTATTAGGTCCAATTATCGAAGATGGATTTGTAAAGGGTGTAATATGCAGAGACAAAAAGACAAAAGAGAAATTTGAAATTCGTGGTAAAATTGTCATAGACGCTAGTGGATTCGCATCAGTAATACGCAAGAGAGTTAACCATCCGCTGGTCGAAAAAGAAGTTGATCCAAGAGATGTCGCGATCTGTTGGAGAGATATTATAGAACTTGATAAACCTTTAGAAGATCCAGAAACCGCTATTGTTATATTAGGTGGAAAAACAGCACCAAAAGGATATGTGTGGATATTCCCGAAAGGCCCGAAGAGAGTAAATGCAGGTCTTGGAGTCCCAGGTGGCATGGGATATAATCCGCGAAAATTCTGGCAGGAATTCAAAGAAAACTATCCAATGCTAAAAGGTCAAAAAGTAATTGAGACCGGAGGTGGTTCAGTACCCGTAAGACGCCCAGTGTGGAGTCTTGTTGCCGATGGGGTCATGTTCGTCGGTGATGCTGCATTACAGGTCAATCCGATCCATGGTGGTGGAATCGGAGCCGGAATACGTGCAGCAATCATGGCAGGCGAAACGGCAAAGGAAGCCATAGATAAAGGAGATGTAAGTCATAAGGGATTATGGTCCTATAACTTGAAATTCATGCGAACAATGGGCAAACGATTAGCATCACTGGATGTATTCAGACTTTTATTGCAGGATGTATCAGATGAGGATTTGAATTTCGGACTGAAAAAGCGAATTCTTGAAGAAGAAGACTTGATGGCAGCAAATCGTGGCGATAACATAAATATGACATTAATTACCAAATTGAAACGAGCCATTAGAGGTATGCCAAAAGTCGGACTCCTACTTAAAATCAAAAAAGCAGCGAACGCCATGAACACGATAGCACATCTATATGAAAACTATCCAGAAAACCCGGAAGATTTAGAGAAATGGAAACAAAAAGTCATACAGGCCTATAAAGATTCGGGAGTTTCTCGCCTGAAATAGGAGAGAGAACATTTGATCAAAGCCATAATTTATGATTTAGATGGTACAATTGTAGATTCAATGAGCCTCCTTCGGGAGGTTTTCAAATCTCTTCTTAGAAAATTCAACATCGTTAAACCCAATGAAACTGATTTTAGTGCATATGAACAAGCCATCATAAGTGAAGGAAGAAAGGTTTTTGCGAATCCAAGCAAATATGGTTGGATTAAATTCTTATGGAACGTTGGAAAGAACCTGGGACTATCACGAATTAACAGATTAAAATTCATTAGAGCAATGAAGCAGGAATACGTAAAGCGTGAAGGAACGATTCAAACAATAGAAGGCGCAATTGAAATTGTAAGAAATTTACATGAGAAATACAAACAAGGAATCGTCACTTATGCTAAGATTAAGGGAACCACAAAACGACTAAAAAGATTTGGAATATACGATGCCTTTGATATTATACTCACCGCAGACAAGCTCGCAAAACTGAAAATTAAATCAAAACCATATCCAGACCCAATTCTTTTTGTAATCAAACAATTAGAATCGAAACCTGAAAATACAGTGGTCATAGGCGATATGGACGTTGATATCATTTCTGGAAAAAGAGCTGGCTGCACAACAGTTGGCGTGCTAACTGGAGTATCAAGTAAGAAAGATCTTGAAGCTGCTGGTGCAGATTTTGTTATCGAAAGTATCAAAAACTTTCCAGACGTACTAGCCCAGCTGGATAAAAATATTTACTGATATACTTTCCGTATTGAAATACGATGATTTTGCGTATGGATTACCTCGCGGTAGCCATTTCTCGCAACTCGCCGTATCCCAACGAAGATACAACATACTCAAGTTTTTCCGAAGACGTTTTTGGATGCGACACATACATTCAAGTCGCACCCTATAAATTCTCAAATTAGTTGATTTTTGTATGCATGCACTTATGGATTCTTATTGCGATTCAACGTCGCTTTTAAAAGCGATACATTCTTGCATAGTGTTTAGTAAGAGGGATCTCTTATGGATCCCTTATACCATCTTTCAAAATTACGAAAACAGCTTCGCCTTCAGGCAAACTCGGAGAATCTACCAAACGACAAATACGACGGTCGCCTTTTGATTTACGAAGATACAATCTAGTCTGTGGTACGTGAGCTACAACGTGACCCCCAACAGGAGATGTCGGGTCACCGAAGAATGCATCCGGCTTTGCCATAACTTGATTTGTCAGAAATACTGCCAGATTATTTATTTCGGCAGTTCTTTGAAGATTGTGCAAGTGCTTGTTTAGCTTTTGTTGTCTTGGTGCAAGCATACCACGACCGGTGTATTCAGCTCTAAAATGACTTGTAAGAGAATCGACTACGATTAATTTAATATTCTTCTCACGTGCCATTTCGGCAGCTTGGTCTGCAAGCAAAATCTGATGGTCAGAGTTATAGGCACGCGCATAAATTACGTTCTTCAAGATTTCCTTGGGATCAAGCCCAAGTGCTGTAGCCATATCAACCAAGCGTTCAGGTCTAAATGTACCTTCTGTGTCGATATAGATGACACGTCCTTCAAGACCACCACGTTCGGGAGGTAATTGAACATTTACAGACAATTGATGTGCAAGCTGGGTCTTTCCGGATCTAAATGAACCATATACCTCAGTGATGGATTGTGTTTCAATGCCACCACCAAGAAGGGCATCTAATGCTTTTGAGCCGGTAGTGATTCTACCAGCGTTTAATCTGCGTTCTAATACTACTTCCGCAGTCTCAAATCCAATATCTAACATCTCACGGGCTGCTTTGATAATTTTCTGAGCAGTTGCCTCACCAATTGAACCAGCCGCGGCTAATTCTCCTGGCGATGCCACAGCAATTGCTTCTACAGTTTTAAAACCAGCAGCTTCAAGTCTTTTCGCTATTGCAGGTCCTACACCTGGCAGTTCAGTTAAATTAATATCTGCCACGCTTTCGGTATCTGGACCCCCTACTGTTTCAGGAGGAACCAAATCATCTTCATAATACTCATCATCAGGTTCTTTGGGAATACCAGTTCCCTCCAGTACGATTAAATGTATAATCACTAATACATCTTCATAATAATACTTTCGGTTTAAGTATTTAAATACGACAGTTATCCGAAAGTATTTACTACATATCATTCACAAAGAGACTTATAAAATATTGTATCCCAATCAAATTGGGAATATTTAACGAATATAGGAAAGCATTCATTTAGTTTCATACAATAGAAAACAAGTTCGAGGAAGAGTGCCCATGACATTGTCTGTTAAAATTGCAAATGCTATATCAAAACTTTTTCCACCGCCATTAGTTGATTTCTGGATCGTTCTATTTGTATCGTTAGTACCCCCAGCCGAATTTACAATTCAACAGCCAATTTTATCCATAGCGATAGGTATTTTCTTTATGGTTATTATGCCAGGAGGTCCCCCCGCAATATTGATAAAGAAAGGCAAAGTGGATTTTGACATAAGTGAGATGGAGCGAAGAAATGTCTTATATGCAAATGCGGTTTTCTGGTATTTTGTAGCAGGCATAATATATCATTTTTGTGGAAACATAGTAATGATGAGTATTGCGATAGCTTATGGATTTGTTACACTCGGACTTTTAATAATTAATACGAAGTGGAAAATCTCAGCACATACAGCAGGCGTAGCAGGTCCAAGTACTGCATTGATCTATCTATATGGCATTCCTGCATTGATATTAGTCATCCCGATAGTTATTATGATATGGGCAAGACTAAAATTAAAAGCTCACACGCCAAGCCAAGCAATAGCAGGTGTTTTCGTATCAGTTCTAATTACACTTTGTGTATATTTTATATTATTCCCTGTTTAATATTATAATATGGGAGTAATTTAGCTACAGTAGGCTTAATAGTATATTCATACAAAACTTAGATATTAGAATATAGAGGTGGAATTTATTGACAGATCTAATCAAGTGCCCCCATTGTGGTGAATTAACGGACGCAAGTATTCCAATATGCACAAATTGTGGATTGCCAATTACTGATGAAATTGAATTATCGTCTGAACCAAAAGAAGAAGTTAAGATTGTCGAAAAAGCCACAAAGCCAGAACCTATTGCTAAAGTAGAAGCCCCTGCTAAGCCCTCAAAATCGGAAACAATAGTTCCTGTAAAAGCCTTAGAAAAAGCATTAAAAGGCGAACATAAGATCGAAGAAGAATCTACACATATGGAAGTAGTCGAATCGCCATTTACTCAAATTGATGAATCAGAATTACCGAGTGATGATGTATTAGAAGCCGCAATTGAACCGAAAACAACAGAAGCCCAAGTTAAAAAACATACAAAACAAACTACAGGTGAGGAAGATATCGAATTTGAAATTGAGGAACCAACAGAAGAAGGCGTTTCAGTTTCTGCAGTCTCAGTAACTACGACTATTACATGTCCTCGATGTGGCCATATTTATACGCCAGATAATTTCGAATATCCAACATATGTTTATGAAGCGATGGGCAAAGCAAGAGTCGAAGCTGCAAATGCATTAATAAAAGAAAAGAAGTATATTGAGGCAATTGAACTTCTTAATAAAGCAAAACGAATATATGAACACGCAAGCCATGAAGATGGAATTAAAAACACCAATGAAAAGATAACAAACGCGTATATTAGTTTAGGAGAAATCTACAGGAAAGAAGGAGAATCGCTAGTAAAGAATAAACAATATGAAGATGCGGTTCGCCAATTTGAAATTGCAAAGGATTACTATATCAAGGCAAAAGATAGCAAACGCATAAAGAATATGGAAAATAAGATCAATGAAGCATACGAGAAAGCTGCAGAGGATTACAAAAAGCGTGGTGATGCGGCAGTCAAAAGTGATGACAAGAAACTCGCGTTAGAATTATATCAAAAGGCTATAGACTGCTACTTGAAAATAAACGATACAAAGAGTATTCGAGAGATTGAAAAGAAAATTAAGAAATTGTAAAGGGGATTTATATCCAATCCCCAGTTTCTAATTTTGTAGGCAAATATTCTTCCACAAGGAATTTAAAACTATGAGCTGCAAAAGCTTGTATTTCCGCTTTCTCCTTAATTTTTAACATCAGTTTCAAGTCTTTTACCCATTCCTTGTTTTTCTGAACGAATGGCTCGTTGATCAATTCCCTAGTTCTTTTTATGTCAGCGGGCTCCATAGGAATCCGTACGGATTTCGGAATCTTAAATTCGTCCAGGTCACGACTCAGAACGCCTAAAAGTTTCAATTCCGGAGTTGCAAGAAATGGAGACTCATAACTTAGCTTCTTGCTACCGCGTATGAAAATTGAATAGATATAATGTCCATAAGGATCACTATCGACCAATGAGAATGCAGGAATTCGTAGTTCCTTTACCAAGCGTCTTAGGAAAGCTCGAGTGGCAATATCTCCAGCTCCTTTTCCAGTTAATATAATACAGGGGTACTTTTTCCAGAACTTAGCTTCTGCTAGACGCATTACAGCTGCATCTTTTTCTGCATGTAATATAAATTCTGCATCACTGTCTACAATTTCTACTTGGTCCAGGAATGGAGTAATTGACCACCCACCAGTACCCATCTTCGTAAGATCTATGAGGTCACCACCGTCTTTAATAATGACACGCCCGATTGCAGAACCGCGAGCAGATGCAACAACATGTGTACTATCACGAGTGGTCTTTAGCATAACTGCAACGTCTTCAATAATTTTGTCGCTATTCTTCTGCTCCTTGAAAAGATTTACATCACTGTAGAATACTTCTCGTTTCGTTGCGTGTAAATTATTTTCAATTAATTCATGCACAATTTCTAACACTCGAGCAGTTCTGGTAGCATCAACTACTGAGGATAAACTATGGAACGAACGTGTGGAAGTTTTTTTACCGAGCATCAAAAGATCGCGTTCCTCGTCCCAAATGATGTTATCTGCAGAACGTGAGGGAATTTCGAAATAAGGTCGTCCAGTAGTCTCAATCTGCTGTATAATTTCTTTTACGAGCTCATGAATTCTTTTGTGAATCTCATCTTTCGATAATTCCTGAACTTCGAAATATTTTTGAATGTCAACAACCTTTTTTCCGGTCTTCTTTTCTTTTTTCAATTTTGCCTTTAATGCCTTTTCTTCTTCTATATCTTTCTTGCGCATTTCTTCTTTCATTTTTCGGACAAGTGCAAGAACTCTATCCACTTGTTCCTTTTCAGCTTGTTTTTTGCTCTTAGTCTTCTTTGCTTTTGGCATTTACTACTCACCTTCTGCAGCTTCAGATACAGTCGACTTTTCTTCAGAAGTCCCAGAAATTATTGCTCCAGACTGAGAACTAGACTTAGATTCAGATTTAGATTCATCCTCAAAACCTTCAATCGCATCACGAATCTTTTGTGCCAACGCTTCGGCATCGTATTTCTTCATTTTTGGATCTGTTTTTGCAATGTTTACAATACTCTTAGCGAACAGGTCGGCATACATTGCAAGAATACCAGCTCGTTTAGCCTTACGAGTAGCATGTTGCTTTCGGGTTATATATGACCTTAAAGTACGACCAATTTGCTCAAGGGCAAGTTTTACTTCTTTGATCAGTACGTCATCTTCTGCTAATGCTTGCTTACTTTGACCTTTGAACATAACATGCGCATAAGCACCACAGACATGAATAAAAAGCATCACCGGACCTTTTGGAATTCCATTATCAAATGTATCAATTTTATAATTCTTCCAATTAACCATGGCAGTTGCTTTCCAAGTAGCACAGTCGCTATTGTCCCTAAGCTTTGGGGTTCTATTCACAAATCGCCATAACACCTGCGTTGCACTTGTCGCATTTTGAATCTTACCCCCATATGCAATTGCTGCTTCAACTGCAAATGAAAGCCCTTTACCACTCGTAGGCTTTCGAGTTACTGCTGCAACAAACTCAGGCTCGTATGTCTTTTGTATGATCTCTTCGAGTACTTCTTCACCAACTGGAACAACTGTATCAGTTGGAGGTGCCAAATAATCCTGACTTGCGAAAACACGATATAATTTCTCAACTTGCCGCTTTGATAATTCATCAGGCTTAGTTCGTCGGCTTATCAAGGGCAATCGTTCTTTCTTTAGTTCGATATTAGTTTCTTGTATAATCTTATCAGCCATGTTTGCACTTATACGTGTAAATGCCTTTCTCAAGAATGCAAATAATGTCTTATAAGGTGTTTCTCGAAGTAAGTCTTGAAACTCACCAATATTTACACTTGCAGGGTGTGCCTGTGCATATTTCGGCTCTTTTGGAAATTCTCCAACACCACGTGGATATATTGCCACCTCGCCATAAGGATCAATGAAAATAATAGTTATGTGCGCATTCATAAGAGCAGACATACGCGCATATACATCGGCATATCCACGCTTATATTGAATATTTAGATAATACAGTTGAACATAAGTTCCATGCTTAAATGGAACCCGAACTTCGGTAGGGGGAATAACATAATCTTTATCATTCTCAGTGGTCGTGAAGAATTCTGTAAAAATACCCATCTTTTCTGTAAATCTACGGCTTAGAGCAACAATAGGTTTTCCAGTTGTGTTTTGTGCATCACTAAAAGCTGAAGGCGCACCGAATCCTTGACTACCTCTTGTTTGGCGAAGTTTTTCAGATTTACTAGATGCAAGATAAATGCCGTATTTTTCAAGATCTGATTTTACCATTCCAACGCCTGAATCAAAAATTGTGAATCTATATACACGATAATCGCTACGGTCTTCATTAAATGTAAGGTCCGGAAAAACAACTTCCTCAAGCTTAATAACGACAAACGGCTCCTCTGCTTTTATTAGAGGTGAAAAGGGTTCAAGAAATTCACGGATACGACGCATTTGAGATTTCAAATCATCCTTCTCTTTCTTTGGAGATACTAGAGTCTGCTGGTTCTTATCCTTACCACGCTGAACAGTATTTTGTGCTTTCACATTTTGTTTTAAATGCTCTATTAATTGTGGATCCAGTTCTGGAGTTAGCTTTGGATTCTTTTTACGTTTCCACCATAGACTCTCGATAGCATCAAGTGCATTATCAAGGAACTCAACAACATATTGGGTATGTTTATTTAATCCCATTTCAAAACCTACTAGTTGAGTTCGCTTCCTCATGAATTTTGCAATTGTACCTTGTCTAATATCACCCGAAGAAGACGTGGTAGTAACAGTAGGTTCACTTACAGGTTCCGGAGTTGATGATACAGTCTTAGTAGTTGACTTGGTTTTACTTTTTGATGTTGACTTAGTCTTACTTTTTGATGTTGACTTAGTCATACTCTTTACAGCCTTACTCTTCTTACTCTTTTTTGATGATGCCTTTGGAGTCAAAATCCGTTTGCCACCTTACAAATTAAATCAAATAATATTCAAATACAAATGTTTAGGAATTCAGAGATATTCCCTCTAACATACGTCTATATTAAACAGTCTTAATTCTTACTTTTAAGCTTTTATGAATGTGATATTCGCTTATATATTATATAAAGATAAATATAAACCCAAATAATATCTCTTAAATATATTGAAAAAAATGATGAAAAAGTTACAGATTTTCTACACGCGCCATAATAGTAAAATACATTCATTTCTACTACAATACTAAATTGAGAAACTTGTTTTTATCGCAATTAAAGAATAATGATAAAAAATGCAAAAAATAACGTTTTTTATCAAAAAATTGCAAAGATAAGATTATAAATGGAAAAGCGCAATTATAATGTAGAAAAGATCGGACGGCGAGAAGAAAAATGTATAGTGAAATATGGGTCGGCAGAAAACCCAATACAAATGAATATGCTGTCCTTGCTGCAATTCCAAAAGACATGAAGTTGCCTGAGCATTTCAAACCGTATAAGCCAGTGGATCAAAATAGAATCGAATGGAAATCAAATTTAGTAAAAGAAGATGAAGTGGAAGACCTGATTACCTTGCTTGTGAAGGAGCTCAGGACTTCAAGGAAACAATTCATAATCCACTTTGATATCACAGACATAGAGGATGCGTAATTCAGGAAGAATCTTCCCCTGCAAGGAAATATATGCCATATGCGATAATAATAATGCTTATTCCACGTAGTATGTTTCCCATTTGGTAGAGGATTGCAGGCATAAAGAACCATGAAATAAAGTATACTATTTCTCCAATTAACATGAATAATAGGGCATACCTAATGAGATTCGTGGATTGCTTATGGACCTTCTTGTGCTTTGTGTTGGAAAACATAAATGTAAATGATAATAGACCAATAAGTATGATCTCAAAAATCATCGGCGGGACCTCCGTTTCTTTGATTTTGGTTTAGCTTTTGATACTTTTTCTTCCTTTATAGGAG
>Ga0256914_1004742_pt1 | contig 10063 bp, 8 predicted proteins | sample HulkmetaG_FD_191571 | JGI IMG/M metagenome (GOLD analysis project Ga0256914, IMG submission 191571) | Hydrothermal chimney microbial communities from Main Endeavour vent field at the Juan de Fuca Ridge, Pacific Ocean - Hulk | ecosystem: Environmental > Aquatic > Marine > Hydrothermal vents ...
AACCGTTAGGCGGATTGTAAGTGTGGCAAACAGTTCTTTTTATGTCGGCGATGTTATAAAGGATAAGAAAATTCTTTTGGTAAATTTATCTGTCGGTGCGTTAGGGGAATGGAATAGTAGTTTTTTAGGCTCCATGATTGTTTCAAAGATTATGCAAGAAATGTTTGCGCAGTCTGAAATGCATGAAGAAAAGCGATTGCAGGCTAATTTGTATGTAGATGAGTTTCAAAAGTTTAGTACGGAGAGCTTTATTAATATATTTTCGGAAGCGAGAAAATATAAACTATCATTAACAGTTGCACATCAGTATCTCGGCCAAATTGATGAAAATATTATGAAGTCAATTTTAGGAAATGTTGGGTCTATATTTACATTTAGACTAGGACAAACAGACGCAAATGTTTTATCGAAAGAATTTAAACCTTATCTAAATTCTCTAGATTTTACATATTTACATAGTAGAAACTTTTGGGCAAAAGTTAGCGTAGACGGAAAAATAAGTAAACCGTTTTTGGGGCGAACTTTAACTGTTGAATATCCTGAAATGGATTATGCTGAATACATAAGAGGAAACAGTTACGCACGATATTACAGACTTGCGAGCGAAGTTGATGAAATACTAAAAGGCAATATAAGTATGTATAAAGAGGATGAAACTAATACATTTACAAGCCCGATATAAATCCCACACTTTTTAAGTGTTTATTTCCGACAGGAAATGTGTTCTGTAGCAAGATTTGCATGCAATCGGTCTAGTTTCGGTTTCTGGAACGGATGTTACTATTTCTTTTTTACAATATACGCATCGTGCTTTTCTAAAACCGTACATAGGAAGTTTATTATATCTTTCTTTTGTTCTACAAAAAGGGCATAACTCAGGTAAAGGTGCATTTACTTTATCTCTAATTTCTTGTTCTAAATCTGTTATTTCAAATTGTTTATTGCATTTAACGCATGTTTTAGTTACTGTCATAATGTAGATTGATTTCGTCTCTAATTAAACTAACAATTTCGTCATACTCGTCTTTTGTGTACCCTTTGTTTAGTATGTGGTATTTTGCATCGTGTAACTTCACACACCCAAAGCAATTAGTGCATTTATATAAATCGTGTGAGAAGTATACATTTGTAACATCAAATAATTTTGATGAATAATAGCAGTGGTCTGAATGCGCTAAGTCAGAACATTCGTAAGAGTTTGTTGTTTTTCTCACCATGTTTGATAAATCCCAAGAATCACTTGTTGTTCCCACATGCCATAAATACCCACAATTTTGTATGTTATATGAGTCAAAGGCATAATAGCAATTTGTACAATTTGCTACGTTGCTTGTATATTTACAATTAGATATATCGCCATCTTGTATCGTGGCTGGTATAGGTAAGGTTTGTTTAAAAGAGTTTACTTTTTCTAGTAATTCATTATGTGGAAGGTTAAGTAAATCGTTAACTTCCTCATAATATGTATCTTTATCATATTGTTTGTTAAAAATGTAATATTTTTTATTTCTTAGTCCTGAGCAACCAAAACAATGAGAAGAATCGTTACAATTATCACAATAATGGCAGTCGGTACAACTGTTACAATAAGTTAGATAAGATGAATTGCTGCAATTAGAACAAGAGATAGTTTGAACCGAATATTCTATTCTTGTGGAAAATGTAGAATCTACACAATTGTTTGCGGTTATTATGTGTTGCGAGTTTACTGTGTTTATACATTTTGACAAGTCGAATGAATCAACCGTGTTTTTTGTGAAGGGGCATTCGTAAGATCTTATGGCGTTTTCGGCATAACGTGTGTTTTCTCTGTATGGTGCTCCGACAATGTATAAACTGTTTACAAGGTCGTTTAATTGTTTAAGAAAAGAGATACCTTTTTTATATCCTGGCTTTGGTATTTCTATTTGGCCCGATTTTCTTAATTTTGTGGTACAAGAGTGACAATACACGGGTCTGTTGTCCGTTTGTTTTAGCCATACTAAAACAGGCTCGCCACAATTGAAACATTTGTATTCTTTGTAATATGGTACTGATACCCATTTTTCTCGTTTCTCTTTTCTACATTTTGGGCATTCGGTAGGTAGCGGTAAATCATGGGCTTTCAAAAACTCAGCTTCTTGTCTTATTATTAAAAATTCTTTGGTGCATGTTTTGCAAATGCGTTTTTGTTCCATGTAGAATGAATTATAGATAATTTGACGGATTGGTCAATGATACCAACAAAAAAGCCGCTTATACAAGCGGCTTTTAATAATGCGTTTGCTACTGTAATTTATGCCTTTTCTACTTCGGTTTCTTTTGCGTCGTTTTGTGGGGTTACCTCTGTTGTAGTCTTTGTAGATTTTTCTAATTGGTATTCACTGCTACCAAAACCTAGTATTAACCAAAATATTATTGGGAAAAATATCAAACCTAAAGTAAACCCTACGCCATGTCCGAAGGCTTTTGATAAATCGTTTAAAACAATTATCAATATTATAAAATTCACAAACGGAACAAATAATAGAATTAACCACCATCCAGGTCTCCCTACGATTTCGAGTAATACATAGATATTATAGAATGGAATAAAAACATTCCACCATTTTCTTCCAGCTTTTGTAAAAACTTTTATCTGTGCAACGAGTATTAAAATTAAAAATGTTAGCCATGTTAATACCCAAAATGAACCGAAAAATAATAGTCCTGTGGTGTCTGCTGCGTTATGTACGACATATACATCGCCACCGTATAATGTTGGTTCTGCCATGCTTTGTTCACCTCCTAAATGTGTAAAGTTTTAACGCTAGTCTCTTTTTTAGAGATTAGGGACAAGGTGTTGTTGGTTTCGTAAGAAACCATAAATGGTGGTGAGGGTGAGAGTCGAACTCACATAGCCGGTTTTTCAGACCGGTGCCGTGACCACCTTGGCTACCTCACCATAATTAATAAGATAACTCTTGGGCTCATTGTATATTAGAAGCACTAAAAAGTCTATAATTTAAGTCTTTGGAAAGTGCTGAATTTGTTTTATTGTTAAGGTTTGTGATTGGTATAGGGTTTTGTTTATGTGGAATTCAGTACTTATTTCTATTTTTAAATTATTATGTAGTTGAGTTCAACGATTGAGTTCCTTATAAAATTCTCATATAATCTTGTAAAGAGTGCTTTAAAGTGTTAGTTTTTAATTACCTATGAAAAAACCAGATTTATATCAAATTGCAGTTATAGCCTTAACCACTGCTATTGTTTTAGCAACAGCGTTTTTGATTTTTAACTTCTCAAAAGGAAAGATTGGAAAGGTGTCGGTAAAGGTAGAATTGCTGTACGGTGAAGGTACTGTTCGCATAAACGGTAAAGATTTTGGGAAGACACCTATTAATTATGCTGATGTAAAATCAACTAATGTTGAAGTTGAAATAAATGGTGACACTAACTCATACAAAACTACAATAAATCCATCTGCAAATACGATGATTGTACTGCTTAGGGATTTAGGTGTTAGTGATGTTTTTAGATCAGGTACTAATACATGGCTTACAAAAACCGGTAGGGATGATGCGTTGATTTCTTTTATTTCTCCAACTACCGAAGATGTATCTGTTATTGTTGATGGGGTAGAAGTAGGAAAAACGCCAATTAAAGTTTCTACAAAGGCGTTGTTAAATCATAATGATGACGAACAATATAATGTAGAATTCAAGAAAGACGGATACAGTTCGGCGGCTGCTACATTAAAAGCAAGAAAAGGTTACGAAATAACCGTTAGTGTTGATTTGTTTTTAAACCCATTATTACCACTGGATAAAGAACTAGAAGGTTTACCTGAAGGTGTGTCGTTTTATAGTTTTACAAATTACGATAATGCAGGTTATACAAATAAACAAGATTGGGCTAAAGCAATTAATTATTGGTTAAAAACAAGAGGTCCCGAAGATTTAGGTAACAATATGAATGTCGAAAAATTCGATTATTTTATAGATGATAACGGCAAAGTTTATAATGACGCAGGAAATGAGATAGCACCTACTGATGTTAAATTTGAATCGGGAATGAATGTCGCGTATTTAGGTGCGGCACATGAAGAAGGGCTATCTGAAGCCGCTCAAAACGCATTATCTACTATAGCGGGTAAAGATGTAGTTATAAAAGAAGGTGGTAATGAGGAGTCTTCGGTAACCAAGGTTAAAATTAAACCAAACAGTCTGGGTTATTTAAGAGTAAGGTCAGGTGCTGGAAGGGGTAATCCCGAGGTTGCAAAAGTAAAGGTTGGTGACGTGTTTGTTGTACTAGAAGAAGCAAATGGTTGGTATAAGATTGAGTATGAAGAAGGCAAAGAAGGTTGGATAAGTGGAAACGCACAATATACAGAAAAGATAGAACCAGAAAAGAAAGACGAAAAAACAGATGCGAATGATACAGAAGAGAAAAAAGATGCAAATACTGAAAAAGAGCAAAAAGACGCACAGCAATAGAGAAAATAGAAAATGCGTTGCTGTTGCTATTTATAAAGGTGTTTGTTTTTGTAAATATTGTTGCTGATTTATTTAATATGTACTATCATTTTATATAGAAAGGAATTCTGCCTATGTTTTCGAAAACATTAATTAAACTTATAGATTACGCAATTTTCCCCGCAGTTATGATTGTTGCTGCTAAAATTATTGGTATTATATTTTTGGCAAAGTATTTTCAAGCAAGTTATGTTGTTGATGGTTTAAGAGCATCTTTTGAAAATTATGAGAATTACATTGCTATTAATTCTTATTCATCGTATTTTATGCTAACTGCAGTATTAGGTGGTTTAGTTTGGGTTGTTGTCAAAGCACATGTTTTTCATGACACGCATGTCACGCCTGCACTATCAGCAAAATTGTTTAACTCAAATTTGGATTCTCTTATTCACGATACCGAAACAATATTTTCTCAATCGTTTATTTGGTTGTCTTATTCATGGCTTTTAACAATAATGTTTGGGGTTCAATCTTATTATTCTTTATCTTACTGGTCTGTTTTTTGGGTTTCGTTAGCAGCATCTGTATTAGCAACTGTATTGTTAGTAATGGATATAGAAAGAGAAATTACGAGTGATGCAAAAGAGTTAGAAAAAAAAGGTGATAGTGTAAAAGTAGTAACAATGGAACAGTTAAAAAAGGAGATTTTATCATGATAAAGAGCGTTGCAAAAAATTCAGTGTTGGTATTAATGTTATTTGGGCTTTTTACATTGCCGTATTGGGCATCTGCATTTATTGAATATGATAAGCCACAAAGTGACGTGTTGGGTGTACAGACAAAGAAAACCGTTGTCGTCGCTCCTAATCAAAAACAAGAGGAAAGAGTAACTACAGAAAAAAGCAAGCCTATGGTAGAGAAGAGAGTGGATTTAGAACTTAATCTTACTAAAGATAAATTACAAAGGTTTTACGATGTTTTACCCGGTGTTGAGTTAGGTGATTCATCGGAGGTAGTTGTGGTGGTGCCTATAGAGTTTGAGGATCGAGGTATAGATGTTGTTAAAACTTATCGTAACGGAAAGGTTGATCTTATCGTTAAAGTGCCAGATGATTTTAAGGGAGGTACATTACCTGTAACTCTTTTGATAATTGAATAATTTTGCAAAAGATTTATTCAAGTATACCTTTTAATTCTCCTAAATATTTTTTAAGAAGTGGCTTTTCTTGTTCATCTGTGTATATTTTGATGTAATTTTTATATTCATTTATTTTTAGTATTTTTGTATATTTGGTGTTGGCACCGCCCATATTTATTAAATCTGAAGCTATGCTTAAATATTCTAATGCAGGTCTTGTCTGGTGCAATTTGTATAGAATTTGTGATTTTGTTTGTTCTTTATATGCGTTCATTTCTGGGTCAGTAATTGTTAAATTTTCTAAGGCTGTATAAAACTGGCGAAGCTTTTGTTTTGAGGTTGTTTGATTTAACTTATCTTGAATTTCTGCAATTTTAATGTAAGGATTAGTTTTATCAATCTCATGTGTTTGGGTTTTGCCTAATGGGTTGAGGTGTGTTTTATAATGTGGCTTTATATACAAGTTTGCGATTTGAGTTTCTATTTTACCTTGTTTGTACTTATTTGCGTTGTCCCAATCTTCTACAAGTTTTAACGCTTGTTTTGCTGTTTTTAAGCTTGATTTTTGTGCTTTTATTGAGGTTTCTAGTGTAAGATATCTTTCTTGAATGGTAGAGGATTTTGATAATTTAAAAGTATCAATTTGATTTATATACCAGAATTTTTCGTTTATTTCTTGTATAAGTTTTTTTGCATCCTTTTTTCTTTCAGTTAAGTGATCTGAAATTGTAGGGTAGTCTAATACTAGTTGTGCATAAAACCTGGCTAATATTGGTTTTAACTCTGCCATGTATATCTTTGCTTTTGTTAAATAAATGCCTGTTGTCCATACATCAATTTTTATTCGAGAGTGCGGATCGTTTGATTGAAGTTCTGTTTTCTTTCCTGTTTTTAGCCAGTTTTCTGCTTTTGTTATTACCTTAGTGGCTTCTGTTAAGTTTTCTAGTTCAAGTAAAATTTGTGCTTTTGTGTTTGCTGGCCATGATTTATGTGCTTCTGATCCGGGTAAGTCTTTTAGAGCTTTATCAATATGTTTTAACGCGTATGATAATAATTCCTTTTTATATTTGGAATTAATAAGTGATATTTTTAGTATTAAACTTGCCGTATGTGCACTTAATATAGATTTTGAACCTTTTGTTATTTCTTGGTGGGTATTTGCTATGCTTATCGCGTCTTTTAATGTTAATAGAGCTTTGTATAAATATTTATTTTTTTCATATGTGGAATTTGTATCATCTGCTAATCTCGTATAAGTTATTCTAATATGTCCAAAGACATCTATTAAATCTTGGTATCTATTATGCTTTTTGTCAAAACCCGCTATTTGCTTAAAAAAAGTTAACGATTCTACTAGATGTCCTGATTCGCGAAGGCTTACAGCATGGTTGTATAATTGATTCCTTTTTGCTAAGGAATCTATTTTTTTTGAGCTTTTGGTAGGGCTCATTTTATTGCGTTTATTTTATAAGGTTTGTTTTTGTTAAGCAAGTTTTATTATGTTGTAAGATGAGGTTATTCGTTTTGTTAGGGAAATAGAAAGAGGTCGCGCAAAAGCACGACCTCTTTTTGTATCAATTTAGGTTTTGACTATTCTGCAGGTGTTTCTTCTGTGTTTGCTTCTTGATTATTTGTGTTTTGTTCATTAGTGTTTTCCTCGGTGTTGTTTTGCGTTTCTTCATTGTCCATCTTTTCTTTATTCATTTCTTCTTTTGTATCTTTCTCTGTATCAGTGTTTTTATCTTGTGGTGCATTTGTGTCTTGTTGTTGGTTTCTGTTTATAACTCTTGTGAATTGTAGTAATGGAACTCTTTGTGAGTTATATAATACTAAAGCTGTGGGTTGTACTTGATAATATGCTGCTGATTGCAAGTTTACTTGATAATCCTTTTCAAGCTTATTTACATTGTCTTCACAAGACTTTCTTGTTGATGCAATTTGCCCAATTCGTATTGAGTCGTTTTGTACTTGGTAGTTGGCTTGATAATTGTTACACGCCGAAGTACCAGAAACTTTTCCCTGAACAAAGGATGCTGTTACAGGTGTGTTTTTAGACACATTTACAGTTTCTGTTCCGTTTGGTGCTTTATATGCGGTTAACAACCAGGATGTGTTTTCTAATGGAGAACGAACTGCTACTGCTTTTGCGTTTGGATCAAATACTACAATTGTTGAATAAGACATAGGTTGTATTTTGGCTGTTTGTTGATCCTGTGTATTTGCATCTGCGTCTTCTGCGTTTTGATCCTTGTTTTCTTCGGGTTTCATTGTTTCGTTTTCATCTGCTGGACTAGGTGAGTAAGCTACAATTAATGCCCTTGTTCCCGGTTTTGCATTTACAGATAATTGTGCTTGCCATACTGATTCTTCTCCTGGTTTATCTGTAGGCATAGTTGTGGTTGTTCTAGCTAGTACATTTCCTCTTAAGTCTTTTGCTTCTACGACAATGTTACCTTCATAAACGCCTCTTGCTTTACCTGCGACTGTAAACGCTCTATTTATAGGTAATGTTTGTCCGTCTGCTGGTGTAACAGTTAATACATAAGGAACTTCTTCTTTGTTTACCTCTTTATATAAGTCATAAGTTACAAATTTTTGATTATTTGTTATGTTTTCTACTGTAACTTCATCAACCATTAACTCATATTCATAACCAGGTTGGTAAACAAAATTTCTTATAGTCCCATTAAACAGTTTATAATCATCATCTTTATTTTCTTTTACTTGGTAGCATCTTTGTAATCTGTTACTAAGACATAATACCCTTGTTGGGCCTACGTATATTGTTTTTGCGTCTCGCCGATTTTTGAAATCTCTAACGAAAACTAATGAGACGGCTGCTACTACAAGAATGGTTAGTGTTGTGAAAAGTATTTTGCTGTTCATATTATATTAATTTACAAGTAATAAATGTATGTGTCAAACAAGAATTATTACTATAGACTTTTTGGCAGTGTCTAATTTATATATAGTTATTTTTTGTGCTGAAAATGTAGGTGCTAGTTGCAAGAATTTGTAGCATTTACTTTTGTTAGAGATTGTGTGGATTATTGCTTGTATAGGTTGATATTTCGGGTTTTGTATGCTAAATTAAAAAAATGCCAAAAGTTCCCCATACAAATAAGCAAGGAAGTGATGCTTTTGTTGATAAGTCAGCGTATCAAGAAGAAAGTACTCATTTAAAAGAGACATATAAAAGGATACATAAAGAATATACGGTGTATAAAAAGCAGGTTAAGAAGCTTGAGAAATATTATGAAGAAGGTTTAAAGTCAGCAGCGAAAGAAGGTAAGTTAGACGATGCGATAGAGACATTAAAATCAATGAATTATACATTTGAAAACCGCAGTTATAGATTTTTAAAGGAATTTGTAAAAAGGCTAGAAAAGCAGTTAGTCACGCCTTATTTTGCGCGTATCGATTTTAGCCCAACAGGTGTAGCTTCTGAAAGAAGTGACGGGGGCGATTCGGGGTTTTCAATCAAAAGTTTTGGAACTAATATTTTAAATATTTATATAGGAAAACACGCATTTTTTCATACGGATTCAGAATTTCAAGTTATGGATTGGAGATCGCCGATTGCTTCCCTTTATTATAATTACACTGAACCTACAGATAATGCTGTGTATGAGTTTCCTGTTGATGTAGAGGGTAAACCGTGGGTTAAAGAAGTTAGAAAAGTTAATGGGAACTTGATTTTACGAAGAAACATAGAGGTTGATCACGATAATTTGCTAGCAATTTATGACAATAGTTTAAGAATCGATTTGTTAACGAGTGAGTTGAATAAGAAATCGGGTGGTGCTTTAGAAGATATTGTAAGAACAATACAAAAAGAACAAGATGAAATTATAAGGTCTGATCCGAATAAGATTTGTGTTGTTCAAGGTACGGCAGGTTCTGGTAAAACAACTGTTGCAATACACAGAATGTCTTATTTGTTTTACACATATAAAGATTACATAACAGAGCATAACACTTTATTGTTGTCGTCATCTAAGGTGCTAGTTAATTATGTTGCACAAACTCTACCTGAATTAGAAATTTATTCGTTGGCAAGAAATACACTTACTAGTTTTATAAGAAAATCGCTAGCTGATTTTGGTTATGAAATTGATTCTAGAAGAACTTTTAATCATAAAGATAAGTACAGTAAATTTAAAAATTCCCCAGAGTTTATTGAAGGGCTTAAAAGATTTGTTGAAGATAAAAAGAAATGGGTAAGAGAAGAAATCGAGAGAATTCCACAATATGATGAACTTTCAATGGGTAGATACTTTGTTAGATATGATGTTAGAGCGCCTTACGATATTATTGACGGCATGATTGAAGGGTATTCCGATGATGCTGACGCTTACACTGAAGAATACAAACAAGGTAACCCAGCTGTTTTAAAGCGATTAAGAAATGTTAATTCTGCAGTTGAGAGATTGCAAAAAATAATGTGGCTTTTTGATCCAGTTAAATTTTATGGGGAATTTTTGAGGTC
>Ga0256914_1004743_pt1 | contig 10063 bp, 10 predicted proteins | sample HulkmetaG_FD_191571 | JGI IMG/M metagenome (GOLD analysis project Ga0256914, IMG submission 191571) | Hydrothermal chimney microbial communities from Main Endeavour vent field at the Juan de Fuca Ridge, Pacific Ocean - Hulk | ecosystem: Environmental > Aquatic > Marine > Hydrothermal vents ...
TTTATTACTCCTCTAATTCTTGTTCTCCAAGTGTCCCGTCAATATAGGCATCCAACTCTTTGCCCATACGATATTTTATATCGTAATTGATAATAAAACCCAGTTCCTCCTCGGTAAAACCGTATTGCTCGGCAAGAACTGCATCTATTTCATTTATGAGAAGTCTGGATTTCAGGATTTTAAATATGCCATATTGTGAATTTTTATTAATTATTTTAATTTTTTGCACTCTTGCCCGCATTGCATATAGTCATTGTTCTGTGCCGAGCTTATCATTATTCCTTTATAATCCCTCCGTGAGACCTTTGAGCCCTTTTTGAACCCTTTTAATTCATAATAAGTTCCTATTCCTGTTTCACCTTTCTTTTCAATTGAATTATATTTATCAAAAAATTCTTATAAATATTTAATTGCTTTAATTTGTCGATTATTAAAACCTAATTCAACAAGCTTTGCTTTATCCAATAGATTTTTAAATAATGTAACTTGTATTTCGCCAAATTTTAATGCAAACTTTCGGATTTTATGCCATGCCCCTAACTAACAGCTAACGGTAATACAATTGCCAAAGTCACACTGCAAAAAGCACGGTTATCTGTTTCCGTACATCTCTTCGTAATATTTCTGGTAATTACCTGATGTTACGTTATCGAGCCACTGCTTGTTATTAAGGTACCAGTCAACTGTTTTTTCCAAGCCCTCTTCGAATTGCAACGACGGTTTCCAGCCCAATTCACGTTGCAACTTGCTCGAATCGATTGCATAACGCAAATCGTGTCCGGCACGGTCGGTAACGTAGGTTATCAATTTTTCGGAGGTTCCGGGCTCACGTCCCAGTTTTTTGTCCATTATTTTACACAAAACCTTAATCAAATCAATATTTTTCCATTCGTTATGCCCTCCAATATTGTAAGTTTCACCGTTTGGCCCGTTGTGATAAATAACGTCAATGGCGGCGGCATGGTCAATTACATAGAGCCAATCGCGTACATTTTCGCCTTTACCGTAAACGGGAAGAGGTTTATTGTTTCTAATATTGTTAATAAACAGGGGTATTAACTTTTCAGGAAATTGGTTCGGTCCGTAATTGTTCGAACAGTTGGAAATAATAGTGGGCAGGCCGTATGTATCGTGATAGGCTCTTACAAAATGGTCGGAACTTGCCTTCGAAGCCGAATAGGGGCTATGCGGATCGTAGGGTGTCTCTTCGGTAAAAAAACCCTCTTTTCCGAGGCTGCCATATACCTCATCGGTGGAAACATGGTAGAAACGTTTTCCTTCCCAGTTTTCTTTCCAAATGTTTTTGGCGGCATTGAGCAAGTTTACCGTTCCTATCACATTTGTCATTACAAACTCGGTGGGATTTGAAATGGAACGGTCAACATGCGACTCGGCGGCAAGATGTATAACCCCGTCGAATTGTTCCCTTTTAAAAAGTTCCATCATCCCTTCACCATCTTTGATATCGCCCAAAATAAATTTGTAATTGGGTTTTTTATCAACATCTTTCAAGTTTTCCAGATTTCCCGCATATGTAAGTTTGTCGAGATTGTAAATCATATAATCGGGATATTTGTTTACAAACAGTCTGACAACATGCGAACCTATAAATCCGGCTCCTCCGGTTATCAATATCTTTTTCATATCTTTAATTTTTATCTTTTTTTTCGTTAAGGATTATTAAAACAACTTTTTTCAAAAAACGACAGAGCAAAAGGGAGGGGTAAACTTAATCAGCGAAAATTTTAAGTTCACAACCAAATAAATCGCTAAAACCCATTTATCCTTTTTTCTCTCTTAAAGCCTTTTCCCAGTTCCAAGCGCTTAGCACCATTTCGTCGAGACCTTTTTCGGCTTTCCAGCCGAGTTCCTCGTTGGAAAATGTAGGATCAGCCCATACCTCTATTACATCGCCCGGGCGACGGTCAACTATTTTGTAATTAAGTTTTTTACCCGACACTTTTTCGAACGATTTTATAACTTCGAGCACGGAATAACCTTTTCCCGTACCAAGGTTAAACACTTCAAAGTCCTTTTTCATTTTACCGTTTATCATTCTGTCGACAGCTACCACATGAGCTTTTGCCAAATCGACAACATGAATATAATCGCGTATGGGAGTACCGTCGGGAGTGGGATAATCGTCGCCGAACACCCTTAACTGTTCGCGTATTCCTATTGCCGTTTGTGTAATAAACGGCACCAAATTGTTAGGCACACCCAAAGGCAATTCGCCTATCAAAGCGCTTTCGTGTGCCCCTATGGGATTAAAATAGCGCAATGCAATTCCTTTTATATTGTAAGCATTTATTGTGTCTTGAATTATCTCCTCGGAAATCTGTTTTGTGTTTCCGTAAGGCGACTCGGCCTTTTTTATGGGAGCCTTTTCCGACACCGGCAATTCGTCGGGTTGCCCGTAAACGGTACACGACGAGGAAAATACCAGATTTTCAACACCGTATTCTATCATCCCTTCCAGAATATTCATCAACGAAACAAGATTGTTTCGGTAATACATCAAAGGTTTTTCCACCGACTCGCCCACAGCTTTAAATGCGGCAAAATGTATTACCCCTTTCAAATCGTTGTTACGTTTGAAAAAATCCATTGTTTTGTCGTAATCGGTAAGGTCAAATTTTTCGAACGCCGGACGTACACCGGTGATTTTTTCAATATTGTCAACTATTTCGGCTCCCGAGTTTGAGAGATTGTCAACAATGACCACCTCAAAACCCTTGTTTTGCAATTCGACAACAGTATGCGAACCAATGTATCCGGTTCCGCCCGTAACAAGTATTTTCATAATTCGAATTTTTATTTATTTTGGCATAAAAATAGGCAAATTTTTCGTTATTTGTTTCTACGGCTAAAAAAGAAAAAAGTTCGGTAATATTTTAACTCCTTAACCGTTCACTATTTGAATTGTTTGGTTTATTTTCGCAAAAAAATTTTCTATGACTGACGCTTTGGTAATAATACCGACGTACAACGAAAAAGAGAATATTGAAAGCATCATAAGAAAGGTTTTTTCTTTGGAGAAAGATTTTGATATTCTTGTGGTTGAGGACAACAGCCCCGACGGTACGGGAAATATAGTCAAAAGGCTCATGAAGGAGTTTCCTGAAAAACTTCATATTCTTGAAAGAAAAGATAAGAACGGTCTGGGTACCGCATACATTGCAGGTTTCAGGTGGGCTATCGATAAAGGATATGAATATATTACGGAAATGGATGCCGATTTTTCGCATAATCCCGAAGATTTACCAAGGCTGTACAATACACTTCACAATGAGGGTTACGATGTGGCAATAGGGTCGCGGTATGTTTCGGGAGTTAATGTGGTAAACTGGCCTATGGGAAGAGTACTTATGTCGTACTATGCTTCGGCTTATGTGAGATTTGTTACAGGATTAACCATTCGCGACACTACGGCAGGTTTTGTGTCGTGGAAACGCAAAGTGCTCGAAACCATAAACCTCGACGAAATAAAGTTTGTGGGTTACGCTTTTCAAATAGAGATGAAATATACAGCGGCAAAATTGGGATTTAAAATAAAAGAGGTTCCTATTATTTTTACCGACCGCACCAAAGGCGAATCGAAAATGAACAAAAGCATCTTCAGAGAGGCTGTTTTCGGAGTCATCGAGTTGAGAAAAAGGGGTATCTTGGGACAAATAAAACCAAAACGGAGTTGATATTTATGAATACCGTTAAATATATAATACATAACGCTTTAATAATTAACGAAAGAAAACGTTTCAAAGGCGATATATTAATTAACGGTGAAATAATAGAAAAAATAGTTACCCCCCCGTCAACCGGCATTTCGGCTTATACCGATTACAAAGTTATTGATGCCGGAGGCAAAGTGCTGATTCCCGGAGTAATTGACGATCAGGTACACTTCAGGGAACCGGGTCTCGAATATAAAGCCGATATCCATACCGAAAGCAAAGCCGCAATAGCCGGCGGTGTTACCAGTTTCATGGAAATGCCCAATACCAAACCTCCCGCTGTTACCATTGACGAACTGGAAAGAAAATATGAACTCGCTTCAAAAAAATCGTTGGCAAATTACTCCTTTTATATGGGTACCACCAACGACAATATTGAAGAAATGCTGAAAGCCAATCCGGAAAATGTTTGCGGCATCAAAGTTTTTATGGGTTCGTCAACAGGAAATTTGCTCGTTGACAGCGACGAAGCATTGAACAATATTTTTGCCAAAGCTCAAATGATTGTAGCGGTACACTGCGAAGACGATGCCATTATAAATAAAAATTACAACCACTACAAAGAAAAATACGGCGACAAAGCCACGGCGCAATTGCATCCTTTAATACGTTCAGGCGAAGCTTGTTACTCATCTTCGTCCAAAGCGGTGGCTCTGGCAAAAAAACACGGCACACGCCTCCACCTGTTACATCTTAGTTCTGCGGCAGAATTGAATCTTTTACAAAACGACATCCCTCTCGAAAAGAAAAAAATTACAGCCGAAGTCTGCATACACCACTTGTGGTTTAACGACGAAGATTACAATAAAAAGGGAAATCTAATAAAATGGAACCCTGCAATAAAAAGCCGCAACGACATGACAGAACTGCGCAACGCCTTGAAAAACGGAAAACTGGACGTTGTGGCTACCGACCATGCACCGCACACAATTGATGAAAAACAAAAACCCTATTTCGACGCACCTTCGGGAGGTCCCATGGTGCAACATTCTCTCGTCTCCATGCTGCAACTGGTAAAAAACGGGGTGTTTACGCTCGAAGAGACCGTTGAAAAAATGTGCCACAACCCCGCAACACTCTTCAAAATCAGCAAAAGAGGATTTATCCGCGAAGGTTATTATGCCGATTTGGTTTTGGTTGATTTGAACGACGAATTTACCGTGTCGAAAGAGAACATATTATACAAGTGCGGTTGGTCGCCAATGGAAGGCGTACACTTTAATTCCAAAGTGGTTATGACTTTCGTTAACGGCAACATCGTTTACAACAACGGGTTTGTAAACGAAAATCATAAAGGAAAAAGATTGATTTTTGACAGATAAGGAATGTAATATGCACAGAGTTATTCCTCTTGCATGTAAAATTATGTATAACGGAAACGGAAATTTATTAAAGTATAACATAAACAAATAAACAGATGAGAAAAGTATTAATGATTTTTGTTTTGCTGGCAATGATTGCCGCCTGCAAAAACAACCAAGGCGACAAAAAAGGTGAGAACGGAAAAAACAAAAAAGAACAAGTGGCAAAAAAGAAAGACAATGCACCTGTTATCGATGTAAAAGAGGGGGATGTCGTTATAGAAAAATATGCCAACGGAGTGAACCGCAGGGTTCAAACATATAAAAAAATCGACGGGAAACTTGTTCCTGTTTACGAAAAAGTTTATTACGACGACGGGAAATTGAGCCAAGAAGGACCTTTGAAAGACGGGAAACGTACCGGACATTGGAAATCGTATTACCGCGACGGCATTTTATGGAGTGAAGGCGATTTTGTTGACGGTGTTGCCGAAGGAACTACAATAACTTACTATCCCAACGGTAACAAACGGTACGAAGGACAATTCAAAAACGGACATAAGGAAGGAACTTGGAAATTTTGGAACGAAAAAGGAGAGTTTGTTAAAAATGTGGAATTTGTTCCGCAAGGAAAAAAGGTAACTAAAAAAATAAAACTGAAATAATTTATTAATACCCTTTCATGATGAGTTGCTTTCGCTTACAAATAAAAAGGTGGATTTTTGCCGCTTTTATCTTTCTCTCTTTTCAAGCCACTGCACAATTTTCCGGATTTTTTTTCGACAAAACACTACGTCTCGATTATTACCACAGCGGTAACGACACTTCTGAATTTTACACTTTTGACGAACTTATTGAAGAACCGTACTGGGGAGGTTCCCACACAAACCTTATCGACACTTTTTATTACGGCAACTATTACGTTAAAGTTTTCAACGTAAAAAACGACTCGTTGTTATACTCCCGCGGCTATTCATCGCTTTTTCGCGAATGGCAAACCACCCCAGAAGCTAAAAAAATTAACCGTACATTCTCCGAAACGGTAACCGTTCCTTACCCCAAAGAGAATGTCAGAATAGAACTGTATAGCCGCAACCGTGATGGCATTTTTATAAAAAAATTCTCATACCTCTTCGATACGGCTGACTATTTTGTAAAAAAAGATATGCGGAAAAAATATCCCGTTTTCGATGTCCTTATAAACGGCAAGCCTTCCGAAAAAGTGGATATCGTTATTCTGCCCGAAGGTTATACCCGCGAGGAAACAGGACTTTTTATTAACGATTGCGAAAAATTCGTCAAAGATTTTTTCACCTTCGAACCCTACAGTAAAAACAAAGACAAATTTAACATCAGGGCGGTTTTGGCTCCTTCAAACCAAAAAGGTACCGACATTCCCAAAGAGAATATCTGGAAAAGCACTATTCTTAACACCTCATATTATACTTTCGACAGCGAAAGATATCTTATGACAATGGACGATAAAAGTGTTCGCGATTTGGCCGCCAACGCCCCGTACGACCAAATTTACATACTGGTAAACAGTAAAAAATACGGAGGAGGAGCCATATATAACTATTATAATGTCAGCGTAAACAGCAATGAACAATCGGCTAAAATACTTATCCACGAATTCGGTCACGGTTTTGCAGGCCTTGCCGACGAATATTACAACGACGAAACATCATACGGCGAATTTTACAACTTGAACATAGAACCTTGGGAACCAAATATTACCACACTGAAAAATTTCGATAAAAAATGGAAACACCTCGTCAAAAAAAACACTCCAATACCTACCCCGGCAACAAAAAAATACAGACGTAAAGTCGGCGCTTTCGAAGGTGGAGGCTACGAACCCAAAGGTATGTACCGCCCCATGCAAGATTGTCTGATGAAAACATTTAAAGGCAATAAATTTTGCCCGGCATGTACCGAAGCTATCCAAAAAATGATAGATTTTTATTGCAAACCGGAAAACTAATTGCAATACACTTGTATATTACCGGCATATTGGCATTAATGCCATTGAAAATATAAACGGTGCGGTTGTTCCCGAAAGAAACAAACCGGGAAAACATCTTTTAATATACACGGATTTTTTGAATTTGCCAAACACAATTACAGCAACTTGAAAGTCAGCAGTCTTGAAATCAGCAATGTTAAAGCCGGAACGTTCCTCCATTAATACAAACTCACTTTTCGCCGGTTTCGTTTTGCAGTAAAACATCAACAGAAAAAATTTGTATCTTTGGTTTTTATAAATTAGACATTAAAACGCAAGATGACCTTTATAAATTCTGTTGTCAGTTGGTTAATAAAGAAGCGTATCCACCAGATAGAACTGTTTAAACTTTACCCCAATGAAGTACAACAGGAATGGTTTTTTAAACTTATTAAAACCGCAAAAGATACCGAATGGGGCAAAAAATACGATTACAAAAGCATTAAGTCGGTTAATGAATTTCAGAGGAGGGTTCCCGTAAGTACATATGAGGACATTTTCCCATATATCAACCGCTTGAGAAGAGGAGAAAAAAACATCTTGTGGCCCGAAGAGATAAAATGGTATGCCAAATCGTCGGGAACCACGGCAGGTAAAAGCAAGTTTATTCCCGTAAGCGAATCAACCATCGAAGAGTGTCACTTTAAAGGGGGAAAGGATGTGCTTACTCTATATCTCAACAACAATCCCGACTCCGAGATTTTTGACGGGAAAGGACTGCTTATGGGTGGTAGCAGCAACATCCAGGAGGTTAACAACAGCTCCTACTACGAAGGAGACCTCTCCGCCATATTAATACAAAACATGCCGTATTGGGCTCAACTGATGCGTACTCCCTCTCTTGCCATTGCCATGATGGAAGAATGGGAAAGCAAAATAGAACTTATGGCCGAATCGACACTCGACCACGATGTAACAAGCATCAGCGGAGTGCCTTCGTGGACACTGGTACTTTTGCGTAAAGTACTTGAACTTTCAGGAAAAAATGTCATTTCGGAAGTATGGCCCAATCTCGAGGTGTTTTTTCACGGCGGAGTGGGAATTACACCTTACATGAACGAATACCGGCGTATTATAGGCAACGATAACATGAAATATTATGAAACCTACAACGCCTCCGAAGGTTTTTTCGGAATACAAGACCTGCCAGACAGCAAAGAGATGCTTTTAATGCTTGATTACGGTATTTTTTACGAATTTATTCCTTTTGAAGAACTGGAAAACGAAAACCACAGAACATTACAACTCAACGAGGTGGAACTGTACAAAAACTACGCACTGGTCATAACCACAAACTCCGGGTTGTGGCGTTACAAAATCGGCGACACCGTAATGTTTACATCCCTTTCTCCTTATCGTATAAAAATTACAGGACGTACCAAAAACTTTATTAATGTGGTGGGCGAAGAACTTATTATTGACAATGCCGACAAAGCCCTCTCGATAGCCTCGGCAAAAACCGGCGCCACAGTAGCCGACTATACCGCAGCGCCCCTGTTCATCAACAATACCATTACCCACGAGTGGTTAATAGAATTTGTAAAAGAACCCGACAATTTCGATTTCTTTTGCGAAGCATTCGACACGGCTCTGAAATCTTTAAACTCCGATTACGAGGCCAAAAGATACCATAACATGGTGCTTCAACCCCCTTTGATACGTAAAATTAAAAAGGGGACATTTTACAAATGGCTTAAAAAACAAAACAAACTCGGCGGTCAACACAAGGTGCCGCGCCTATCTAACGACAGAAAATACATACAAGATATATATTCGTGCTGCGTTTAATAAAAGTTTTTACTTTTGCTAAGGAAGTAAATGATAATTTGAAAAAACAAAATTGACATGCATGTAGCAATAGCAGGAAACATAGGCTCGGGCAAAACAACTTTGACAAAAAAACTTGCCAAAGAGTTCGGATGGAAACCTCATTTCGAAGATGTGGAAAACAACCCCTATCTTCACAGTTTTTACGAAGATATGCAACGTTGGTCATTCAATTTGCAAATATATTTTCTCAATAGCAGGTTCCGTCAGGTTATCGAAATACGGAAAAGCGGTAAAAATGTCATTCAAGACCGCACGATATATGAAGATGCTTATATTTTTGCTCCCAACCTGCATGCCATGAATCTTATGTCAACACGCGATTTCGAAAATTATATATCGCTGTTTGAACTTATGAGCTCTTTTATTCAACCTCCCGATTTGTTGATTTATCTCAGAGCTTCGGTATCTACACTGGTAAAACAGATTCAAAGCCGTGGACGCGAGTACGAAGAGTCCATTCGGCTCGATTATCTCAAACACCTTAACGAACGTTACGAATCGTGGATATCAGGATACAAATTGGGTAAACTTCTGATTATTGATTCCGACAACAGCGATTTTACCAAACCTGAAGATTTGGCGGTTGTCATTGAAAAAATAAATGCCGAAATTCACGGACTGTTTTAATTTCAAACGGCTGAACACAGGTCAGGCAACATTTGCGCAATAAAAATCCCATTCGGAAACAACGGCGGAAAAACGGAAAAAAACAAATAAGTAACAATTAACAAAAAAGGGATGAAAATTTTGGGTGTAATACCTGCCCGTTATGCCTCAACAAGGTTTCCGGGCAAACCGCTTGCCCTGATATCGGGCAAACCCATGATACAGCACGTTTACGAAAAAGTCTCCGCCACCGCTATTATAAATTATGCCACAGTTGCCACCGACGACAAACGTATTTTCGATGCCGTCATATCTTTCGGCGGAAATGCAATTATGACCTCCTCCAGCCACCCCAACGGAACGTCAAGGTGCCACGAAACGGTAAATATACTGGAAAACAAAAATATGCACTTCGATGCCGTTATCAACATTCAGGGTGACGAACCGTTTATTAAACCACGGCAAATAGAACTTGTCGCCAAACAATTCCGCAATCAAGACATTCAAATAGCTACACTTGCAAAAAAACTTGAAAACCAAGACGAACTCTTTTCGCCCAATGTGGTGAAAGTAGTCTTCGATAATAA
>Ga0256914_1004744_pt1 | contig 10062 bp, 8 predicted proteins | sample HulkmetaG_FD_191571 | JGI IMG/M metagenome (GOLD analysis project Ga0256914, IMG submission 191571) | Hydrothermal chimney microbial communities from Main Endeavour vent field at the Juan de Fuca Ridge, Pacific Ocean - Hulk | ecosystem: Environmental > Aquatic > Marine > Hydrothermal vents ...
AAGCAACCAGCCAACCAAGTAACCAATACCCAATACCCAGTACCCAATACCTTCTACCTTCGCCCCTTCGCCCCGCCCCCTTGACAACCCCCAACGCCGCGGTTATACTGCCCTCTAAAATAGGCTATACGAAAACCCTATACGCAATCCGCTCCCCAGGAGGGTATCATGCCCGACACCCCCACCCCTGCCCACATCTCGCCCGAAACGCCCCTCGCCCCCATCATCAAGGCCTGGCGCTTCTACCTGGAAGACCAAGGACGCTCCCCCCACACCGTCAAAGCCTTCACCGGCGACCTCCGCTTGCTGGCCCGCTTCCTCCCCCCCGACTACGCCGTGGGGCGCATCAGCACCGACGACCTCAACCGCTTTATGGATTGGGTCAAACACGGGCGCGGCGTGCCCTGCAGCCCCAAAACCTGCGCCCGCCGCATCACTTCCCTTAAATCCTTCTTCAAATGGCTGCACGAAAACGGCGTCCTGGCCACCAACCCCGCCGAACGGCTCATCCAACATTCGGTGCTCAGCCCCCTTCCCCAAGTGCTTTCCCCCAGCGAGGTCCAGGCCGTGTTAGATGCCGCCCAAGCCGCCCGAGTGAGCCGCCCACCCGACGCCCGCCCCTACACCCTCGTTGCCCTCCTGCTCCAAACCGGCATCAAAAAAAGCGAAACCGTCAACATCCACCTCAACCACCTGGCCCTCGACGCCCCCTCACCCTACCTCTTCGTGCGTTACGCCAACCCCCAACACCGCTATCGCGAACGCAAAATCCCCCTCACCCCCGAATGGATTGAGGCCTACCACGAATACATGGCGCAATACCACCCCCAAGAGCGCCTCTTCCCCTGGACGGCCCGCCGGCTGGAATACCTCCTCGAAGACTTAGGCGAAGCCGCTGGCCTCTCCAAGCGCCTTTCCTTCTCTATGTGCCGTTGGACCGCCGCACTGATGGACCTCCGCAACGGCATGGAACCCAACGCCATTCGGCAAAAACTGGGCGTTTCCAAAATCCAATGGCGCGAACTCTACCACAAACTCCGCCAGCTGGACGAAATCACCCCTCGCGCCTAACCCCACGGCCGCCAGCAGGGGGAAAGCGGCCCCATCGCCCCCTCACAACCCAGATTAGGATTTCATTAGAATCCCCTCACGCCCCTTGACTTTCGCACCGCGTCAGGTCTATAGTAAATGTTATGGGGACGCGGAGCGCGCGCCCTCGATCCCCTTCGTGGAGCGACGCCATGACCCAAACCATGATCCAAGTGCAAAACCTCACCAAAACATACGGCCCGCGCGTAGCCATTGACAACCTCACCTTCGAAGCCAGCAAAGGCGAAATCGTGGGCTTTTTAGGCCCGAACGGTGCGGGCAAAACCACCACAATGCGCATCCTCACTGGTTACATGCCGCCCACGTCGGGCATGGCGCGCATTGCGGGTTATGACGTCGTGGAAGCCTCATTGGAAGTCCGCAAGCGCGTGGGCTACATGCCCGAAACCGTGCCGCTCTACACCGACATGAGCGTGCTGGATTACCTCATCTTCATGGGGCGACTGCGGCGAGTGCCCGACGTGGAAAACCGCGCCTGGGAAGTGCTGGAGCGCGTCGGCATGGAAGACCGCGCCGAAAGCTTCATCGGCTCCCTTTCCAAAGGGATGCGCCAACGGGTTGGCTTGGCTCAAGCCATCATCCACCAACCCGAAGTGCTCATCTTAGACGAACCGACCATTGGCCTCGACCCCACCCAAGTGGTCGAAGTGCGCCAACTAATCCAGGAAATCGGCCAGGAACACACCGTCTTGCTCTCTACCCACATTTTGGCCGAAGCCCAACAACTATGCGACCGCGTGCTCATCATCAATCAAGGGCGCATCGTTGCGGAAGACACCCCGGCCAACCTTCAGCTCCGCCTGCAAGGCGGCACCCGCATCTTGGTAGTCCTGCAAGAGACACCCCGCGACGACCTACTGCAGCGACTGCAACACCTCGCTGGCGTGCGCCTGGTCGAAACCGTTGGCGAACAGCGGCTGGAAATCATCGCCGCCGAAGGGCACGAAGTGCGGCCGCAAGTAGCCCGCACCATCCTGGAAAGCGGGCACAACCTCTTGGAAATGCGTCAAGCCGAAATGAGCCTGGAAGAGATTTTCCTGCAACTCATTCAGGAAGAAAACGCGGCGCCCCCCTCGAGCGACGAGGCCGACACAGCCGAAGAACCCGCTCCCGCCGAAAGCCCAGAAGAGGAGGCGTGAACCATGCGCACAGTTTGGATTATCGCGCGGCGGGAATTCACCCGCTACTTCACCACACCAGCGGCTTACCTGGCGGCATTCCTCTTTCTCCTGATTTTGGGCATCATCTTCTATGCCAACGTCGCCGCCAGCGCCCTGCAAGCCAGTATGTACCCGGGCTATGCCCCCGGCGCAGAAATCATCATCAACCCGATGGTGACCTTGCTGGTCTTCATGATTCCGGCCATCACCATGCGCCTCTTGGCCGAAGAACAGCGCATGGGCACCATTGAACTGCTCCTGACTTCGCCCATTCGCGACAGCGAACTTGTGCTCGGCAAATGGCTGGGCAGTTTCCTGTTCGTGGGCGCCCTCATCTTGCTGACGTTGCTCTACCCCCTGGCCCTCAACCAACTGGTTGACCCTGGCATTGACTGGGGGCCCGTCATCACAGGGTATCTGGGGCTGCTGCTCATGGCCGCGGCGTTCACCGCGCTGGGCACGGCCATCTCCAGCCTCTTTAGCAACCAAATCGCGGCCTTCGTGGCCACCTTGGTGCTCTTCCTGGTGCTGTGGCTCATCGGCTTCCCTTCGCAAACCCTCAACGGCAGCCCCATTTGGCAATATCTGGATTTTAGCCAACACTTCTACAACACCCTCGCCCAAGGCATCCTGGACCTGCGGGATGTCATCTACTACCTCAGCATCACCGCGCTCGGCATTTTTGCGGGCACGATGATCGTGGAAACTCGGAGGTGGCGCTGATGGACCGCGAACTTCGAGAACGCCTCGCCCCTTACCTGCTGGGGCTGGTCGGCGTAGCCTTGGCCGTCGCAGCGGGGGGCTACATCGTCTGGCGCCAATTTGGCCCCGTGGTCACCGTCAGTTTGGCCATTGCCCTCGCCGCGCTGGCTGGCTACATCTTCCTGGTACCCGACAAAGTACGAAGCGCCCTCACCGGGCGCCAGGCCCGCTACGGCAGCAACGCCCTGGTGCTCACCTTGGCCTTCGTGGGCATTTTGGGCGCAGTCAACTACCTGGCCTACCAATTCCCCAAACGTTGGGACCTCACCGCCGACAAAACTCACACCCTCGACCAGGTCACCCTCGACACTTTGGCCCAACTGCCCGAACCCGTGACGGCGACTGCCTTCTTCTCGCAGCGTATGCCCAAAGAGGCAGCCCAAACCCTGCTCGACCAATACAAATTTGCCTCCCACGGCAAATTCACGTACAAATTCGTTGACCCCGAAGCCAACCCCGCGCTGGCCCAGCAAATGGGCATCACGCGCGATGGCACCATCGTGCTCCAAATGGGTGACCGCACCGAAAAAGTCACCACCGCGACCGAACAAGACCTCACAGCCGCGCTGGTGCGCTTGATGCACCCCCAAAAGCAAGTGGTTTACTTCCTCACTGGCCACGGGGAACGCTCACCCGAAGACTTCAAAGACCCAGGCTACTCGTTGGCCAAACGCGAACTGACCAACAAAAACTACACCGTCAAAACCCTGAGCCTGCTCAAACACACCAGCGTCCCCGACGACGCCAACGTGATCGTCATCGCGGGGCCGACCAAACCCCTGAGCGACGAAGAAATTCAGGCCCTCAAAGCCTTCCTGGATCAAGGCGGCGCCCTCTTCGTGATGCTGGAACCGCCGCTCAAACCCGATGAAACCCCGGGCCCCTTGGTGCAATATCTCCAAAACGACTGGCACCTCACCCTCACCCCCGATTTGGTCATTGACCCCTTGGCCAATCCGGCGACGGTAGTGGTGTCCTATCAATATGGCGAACACCCCATCACACGCTCCATCCAAACCGTGGCAACCATCTTCCCCACCGCGCGCACCGTCGGCGTGCCGCTGCCAGTGCCCGACGGGTTCGAGATGACCACGCTGGTGCGGAGCGAACCCAAAGCCTGGGGCGAAACCGACCTCCAAGCCCTGCTTGACCAAAAAATGCCCGAAGAAGACGACAAAGACGTCAAAGGGCCGGTCGGCATTGCCGCCGCCCTGGAAAACACCCAAACCAAAGCCCGGGTGGTGGTGGTAGGCGACGCCGATTTTGCCAGCAATGGCTACTACCCCGCCTACGGGAATGGTGACTTCTTCCTCAACAGCGTTGACTGGCTGAGCAACCAAGAAGACATCATCCACCTCAACCCGCGCACCCCCACCCAACGCATGATTGTCTTGCCGCGGCGCGACACGCTGGGCCTGCTGCTTTTGGTGTTTGTGTTTGCGCTGCCCGGCGCCGTGCTGCTGGCAGGGGTCGTGGTGTGGGCGCAACGCCGCCGACGGGCATAGGAGGTCGCCATGATTCGCCGCAGCACATGGATTACCTTAGCCCTCTTCATCGTCTTGGCGGGTGCAGCCTATGGCGCCACGCGCTACAAAAACCAACACGGCCAAGCCGACACCACCCCCTCGGCCACCCCTATCGAAATCGCAACCTTTACCATGAACGACGTCGTCGGCGTCGAAATCCACGGGCCGGACCAAACCGTCATCCTTCGCCGCCCCGACCCCAAAGCCGAGTGGCAAGTCGTGCAACCCGCCCCCCAAGGCAACGAATTTGCAGACCAACAACGTATCACCTCAGCCTTGTATAGCCTGGCCGCCCCCAGCGTGCTCACCACCCTCGACGCCACCAGCGACCTCCACACGCTGGGGTTAGACAAACCCACCTACATCATCAAAGTTCGCCTCAAAGACGGCAAAACATGGCAGATGAACGTGGGCAACGAAACCCCCATCCAGAGCGGCTACTACGCGCAAGTCGGCCAACAAATCGTGGTGGTGGATAAATACACCCTGAGCAATGTCCTTGACCTGCTTCAAACCCCACCGTTGGCCACACCCATCCCCACACCCACCCAAGCCGCGACGCCCACATCCACCCCTGCGCCTGCAGCCCCAAGCCCAACCCCTACCCCCTAAGCAAAAAAACCAACACCGTGGGGAGGCTGAGGGGCCTCCCCACGGTAGGTTAAAAAAACATTACAAAACAACAAGAGGGCTTGATTTTTGCTGCGAAAGGCTGTATGCTGAAAGTGCCTTGAGGCACAAAAAGCAAACCGCCTCAAAGCCTATGTTATAATAGCCTATTTAGCGCGCCTGGTGCGCTATTCCCTCCTGGGAAGCGAAAATCCTACGGTTACGGAGAACGAACGCCCTATGGAAGAATTCCTGCTTGACGAAATCGGCGAAATCGAAGAAGAAGAATACTCGCCCATTGCCCACCTGGTTGACCTGGGGCGCCAAAAAGGGTTTGTCACCCTGGACGACATCCTCCAATTCTTCCCCGAAGCCGAACAAAACGTAGACCAATTAGAAGAAGCCTTTGCCGCGCTGCTCAGCGCGGGCATTCCCTACGTGGAAGACGACATCATCGAATCGCCCACCGACGAAGAGTTGGAAGCCGAGGCCGAAGAGGAAGAAGACGACGTCGTCCAAATGGACGAAGAAGACTACCTGGCCAACATTGACACCGATGACATGATTGGCCTCTACTTAAAAGAAGTCGGGCGCATTCCCTTGCTGACCGCCGAAGAAGAGGTGGACCTGGCCAAACGCATCGAGGCCGGGCGGGCCGCCCGAGAGGAACTCGCCCTGGGCGTTGACGACCCCGAACGCCGCGCCGAACTCCGCCGCCTCATCGAAGACGGCTGGCGCGCCCGCGAACACCTCATCACCGCCAACTCGCGCCTGGTCATCAGCGTAGCCAAAAAATACATGGGGCGAGGAGTCCCCTTCTTGGACCTCATCCAAGAAGGCAACATCGGCTTGATTCGCGCCATCAAGAAATTCGACTACCGTCGCGGGCACAAGTTCAGCACCTACGCCACGTGGTGGATTCGCCAAGCCGTCACCCGCGCCATCGCCGACCAGGGGCGCACCATCCGCGTCCCAGTTCACATGGGCGACCAAATCAACAAACTCCTGCGGGTGCAACACCACCTGACCCAAAAATTGGGGCGCAACCCCACCATCAACGAACTGGCCGAAGAACTGGGCGTGCCGCCCAAAAAAGTGGAATATATGCTCAAAGTCGCCCGTCGCCCCCTCTCCTTAGAGATGCCCACCGACGACGAAGAAGACTCGGTGTTGGGCGACTTCATCGAAGACAAAGACTCCCCCGCGCCCGACGAAGCCGCAACCCGCAATTTGCTGCGCGAACACCTGGAGGCCATCCTCAACACCTTGCCCCCGCGCGAAGTGCGCATTTTGCAACTACGCTACGGCCTGCTGGATGGACAAGCCTACACCCTGGAAGAAGTAGGGCGCAAGATGGGCGTCACCCGCGAGCGGGTGCGCCAGATCGAAGCCCAAGCCCTCAGCCGGCTCCGACACCCCAACATCCGCCGCCAACTACGGGAATACCTTGGCTAAAACGGCCTCCTTCCTCTTTTCGGCCATGCCCCTGCTGTAACCCAAGCAGGGGCATTCTCGTTTCCGGCATGGCTCTTGCACGCCCGCGGCACACCAAGACCACCGCCAAGCCATCCCGCGGCGGTCCCGCCTAAACGCGCCCGAGATAACGGCCTTGGTTTCCCCCCCCCCCACCCGACGCAGGCCCAAGCGTGCTATAATGCCCTTATAACAGCCTTTACGCTCCCAGCAAGGCCTCCATGAACACCTTATCTCAACTTCTCATCCAAACCCCTGGCAATTTAGCCTACCATCTGGTTTTGCTCTTCGCCCTGGGCGGCGCGTTTCAAGCAGCCTGGGCGCAATGGCAGCGCGCGCCCTACCCGCAAACCCGCCGTCTCTTGTGGGGGCTGGGCATCCTCTTGGGGGCGCGGCTGGCCATGTTCTTGCTGGGCGGCATGGTATGGCAACAGGTGCTGACCACGCACCTGATTCTTCCCATTGCCGACCGTGCAGCCACAGCCCTGGCCATTTTGCTCTTTACTTGGCTGTGGGGCTTCCCCGAACACGACCGCCAAGGCGACCGCCTGCTGTGGGTTGGCATCGGCGCCACCGCGCTCGTGGTCGCGGGCACCTTCGCGCTCTGGGCGCCGCTGAGCAACCGCTACTTCAACGGCTCGCTGCCCGACCTGATTTGGAGCGGCTACAACCTTGGCCTTGCCCTTTTGGGCCTCCTCATCCTCGGGCGGCGCCGCCCCGACCACGCCACAGCAGGCCTGCTGGCGCTGGGCATCCTCTTGCTCGGCCAGGCAACCCACCTCCTGCTGACCCCGCCCGCCGGCGATTTGGATGGCTGGGTGCGTTTCGCCGACCTGTTGGCCTACCCCCTGCTCTTTACCCTACCCTTCCGCTTTGCCGTGCCCGCGGCGCCGCCCCAACGGCCTATCTACATCCAGCGCCAAGATTCACCCTCCCCCTCCGAAGCCGCGCTGGAAGCCTTAGTCCGCCTCTTGGGCACCTCGCCCGACGCGCCCGAAACCTGCCCCCGCATCGCCGAGGCCATCGCCAAAGCCTTCAAAGCCGACCTCTGCCTGGTGCTCGCGCCGCCCAGCAACGGCAAACTGGGCATTGCCTGCGCCTATGACCTCATTCGGGAAACCGCGCTCCCGGGCACGGTCCTCTCCAGCGAGCAAGTGCCCGTGCTCATCAGCGCGCTGGAACGCCGCCGCGCGCTGCGCCTTCCCGCCAGCAGCACCTCCAGCGACCTTCGCACCCTGGCCAAAGCCCTCAACCTCCCCCGCACCGGCCCCTTGCTGGCGACCCCCCTCGACCCCGGCGAAGGCCAGCCCATCGCCGGCGGCTTGGTGTTGCTCTCGGCCTACGCGCAACACTCCTGGAGCGAACAAGAGCAACAACGCCTCACCACCTTTGCCCAACACATCGGCCGCTGGCTCACAGCCGCCTCCCCCCACGAGCCAGCCGCCACCACCCCGCCGCCTTCCTCCGACGAGGCTTCCTTGCTCGACCTCCAAGCCCAACTCGACGCGCTCCAGGCCGAAAACGAACGCCTGCGCGCCCAAAACGCCGAAGCCCAAGAAACCCTGCAACGCCTCCAATCCCTGGCTGAAGCCTACGACCAACTCCAAACCAACTTCGAAGCCCTCCAAGAAGCCCACGACCGCTTGCTGGCCCAACAACCCCCAACGCCCGCCCAACAACCCCCACACCTCCAGGCAGCCCTCGAAGCCTTAGAAGACGAAAACCGCCGCCTGCGCGAAACCTTAGCGCGCCTGACCGAAGAAAACCAACGCCTCCAAGAGGCCCTCAACCAACGCGAAACCCCAGAACAAAACGAAAACCTGGCCCAACACCTTCAACTCTTGCTTTCTGCCGCACAAGACCTGCGGCAGCCCCTCTTCGCCATCGTAGGCTATACCGATTTGCTCCTGAGCGAGAGCGTCGGCATCTTGGGTGCCCTGCAGCGCCAATTTGTGGAACGCATCCGCTCCAGCAGCCACCGCCTGGAACACGCAGTGGACGACCTGGTGCGGCTCATCGCGATGGAATCGCAAGAGGTCATCCTCAAACCCGAAAAAGTCAATTTGGGAGAAGCCATTGACCAAGCCTTGGCCCACAACAGCGCCCTGCTCAAAGAAAAACGCCTCATTTTGCGCCCTGACATCCCTGAGACCTTGCCTCAAGTGCGGTTAGATAAGGAAATTTTGCATCAAATCCTCCATCACCTGATTCGGAACGCGGCCCTGGCATCGCCAGAAGAGGGCGAGATCCGCCTGCGCGTGGACATCAAACAAGAAGGGGGTCACCAATTCCTCCTCATCGAAGTGCATGACAGCGGCCCTGGCATCGCGGTTGAAGACTTCCCCAGGGTGTTTTCGCGGCGCTACCGGGCGGAATATCGCACCATTGACGGCCTGGGCGACAACGGCCTGGGGCTCCCGCTGGTAAAGGCCCTGACCGACGCCAACGGCGGGCGCATCTGGATTGAGAGCGCCCCCGGGCAAGGCACGTCGTTCATCGTGCTGCTGCCTCTCTTAGACGACGAGGAAACGAAAGCCCTCTCCCTTGACGCCAAACAAAAGCAACCTACCGTCTCATGAAACGCGCAACTTGGCTTGGCTATTTGGCTTTCACCGCGCTTTGGGCTGTCGGCGTGCTGGGCAGCCTCTGGATTGTGCGCGCAGAAAACACCCTTGCCCAAAAACCAAGCCTCACGGTGGTTTACGAACCCCTCGCCTATAACACCCCTCTACCCTTTTCGACGCCCATCCCCTCGGCCTCGCCCAACACCACAGGCCCCACCGCCACCCCAACGTCGTTTTGCACCTACCCCGCAGGCTGGCAGCCCATCACCGTCCAACCCACCGACAGCCTGGAAACCCTGGCCGCGGCCTACCACACCACCGTAGAGCAACTTCAAGAAGGCAACTGCTTGCCCACCACCCAACTCTTGGCCTACACCACCCTCTACGTGCCCCCGCTGCCTCCCACACAACCCACCCCCACCCTCACTTTCACCCCCGCCTGTGGGCCGCCACCGGGCTGGGTGGTACACATCGTGCAACCTAAAGAAAACCTCTTCCGCATCAGCCTGGCCTATCGGGTCAGCATCAGCGCGCTGCGGGCAGCCAACTGCCTCACCGGCAACCTCATCTACGTCGGGCAACGGCTTTGGGTGCCCAACGTCCCTACCAGCACCCCTGTAGCCACCGCGACCCCCGCGCCGACCAACACCCCTGCACCTTCCGCCACAGCCACCGCCACCGCCACCGCCACAACTACCGCCACAGCCACAACTACCCTCACCCCGACCTTCACCCCTTCCCCCACCGCCACACCCACTGCCACGCCGACGCCTACCCCCACCCTCACACCAACGCCCACGCCCACCGAGACCCCTACCCCCACGGCTTCACCTACCCCAACCCCAACCCCTTAAAAGG
>Ga0256914_1004745_pt1 | contig 10062 bp, 10 predicted proteins | sample HulkmetaG_FD_191571 | JGI IMG/M metagenome (GOLD analysis project Ga0256914, IMG submission 191571) | Hydrothermal chimney microbial communities from Main Endeavour vent field at the Juan de Fuca Ridge, Pacific Ocean - Hulk | ecosystem: Environmental > Aquatic > Marine > Hydrothermal vents ...
GTGCTCTACATCGTGGCGCTGTGGGTATCCGGCATTGGCCAGGGTCTCATGCTCAGGGCGTTCGACGATTACGGCAACCTTGCCTACACGTTTGTCGAGTCGGTTGTATTCATGCACTGGCCGCTGGTAACGCGGGCATTGGGCGGGCTCTTCTTCCTGACGGGGGCCTGCATCATGGTGGTCAATATCTATATGACTGTTAGAGTGGCGAAGCGCGAATCAGCCAGAGTCGAAGCTGCCGAAACAGCCAACAAGCTGGCAGAAGCATAAGGGGACATCTTCACTATGTTTAAACATGAAAGTATCGAAACGAACTCCGGATTGCTGATCATCCTGTCGCTGGTGGCTATGGGAATCGGTGGGCTGGTAGAGATTGTGCCCCTGTTCTATATCAACGACACGATCGAAAAGGTCGAGGGTGTTCGCCCCTATACGCCGCTGGAATTGCGAGGCAGGGACATCTATCAGCGAGAAGGCTGCTTTCTCTGCCATTCGCAGATGATTCGCCCTTTCCGTGATGAGGATCTGCGTTATGGTCATTACTCACTGGCGGCAGAGTCGCAGTACGACCACCCATTCCAGTGGGGGTCGAAGCGAACCGGACCTGATCTGGCTCGGGTCGGTGGGAAGTATTCCAATGAGTGGCATGTGCAGCATCTGATTGGTCCAAGGACTGTTGTACCCGAATCCATCATGCCCAACTATCCCTGGTTGCTGAAACGTGATCTGCAGTATGCCGATGTCGGTGATCGCATGCGGGCGCTCAAGAAGGTGGGCGTTCCCTATTCACTGACCAAGGTCGAATACGATGCCAACGTCGAGAAGTTCGGCGAGGATGTGGCTGTGGATCTCGATATCAATCGTGCTGAAGAGAATCTGCTGGCCGAGGCGCAGAAAGAGAATTTCGATGGCGATCCTGGCAAGCTCACCGAGATGGATGCGCTGGTTGCGTATCTGCAGATGCTGGGAACGCTGGTGGACTTCAACAAATATGACGAAGGGTATTTTGTTGAATTTCGTTGATGCCGGCGGGTTGACCGATGCTGGTTGATTTCTGGCACTGGATTACGCAACTGTCGAACAGCAAGATAGTTGCGTTGCTGATCTTCTTTCCGCTGTTCATGGGAATCGTCATCTACGTTTTCACGAACAAGGAGAGATCCAAGCGCCTCGAATCCTATAAATATATGCCATTTCAGGATGACGAGCCTGAGGTGAAACACGAAAAGGGTAATGTAAAATGAGCAATGCCGACGAGCAGAACAGCAAGGGACCTCAGACCACCGGGCATGTCTGGGATGAAGATCTCCAGGAATACAACAATCCTGTGCCGGCATGGTGGATTTGGGCATTTTACGGCACCATAATTTTCGCGCTGGTCTACTGGACGCTGTATCCCACGTGGCCCATGGGCAAGAGTTTCTCCAAGGGGATGTTCAACGACATCACCTTTGTCAACGACAAGGGTGAGGAAGTGACGACGCACTGGAACATGCGTGCCTTGTTTCTCAAGGAGCAGCAGACGGGTGAGCAGGCGCTGAAACAGCAGGAGTATCTGCAGAAGATCTCCGACAGCAGCTACGAGCAGATCATGTCTGACCCGGACAAGATGGCGTTTGTCAATTCCATGGCCAAGGTGCTGTTTGCAGATAACTGCGGTCCCTGCCATGGCAAGGGTGCCAATGGTGTCATCGGCCTCTATCCCAACCTGCTGGATGATGATTGGCTCTGGGGCGGCACGATCGACGAGGTTGCCTATACCATCAATAACGGGCGCAAAGGCTACATGCCATCCTTTGGCGGTGTCTTTGAAAAGGAAAAGCTTGAGTCTCTGGCTTCCTATGTGCTTTCGCTGTCTGGTATCGAGGGTGGCGACGCTGCCAGGATCGAGGAAGGCAAGCATATCTTCCAGGGTGAAGAGGGCGGTTGCTACTATTGTCACACTGCCGAAGCCAAGGGCATGAAATCACAAGGTTCGGCCAATCTGACCGACAAGGTCTGGACGATTGCCAATGTCCCCGGGCATGACCGCTATGAGGAAAAGCTGGCGGCTGTCGAAAAGGTGATCGTCGACGGTGTTGACCGCGAGATGCCAACCTGGAAGGCGCGGCTGTCGAAAGACCAGATCAAGTTGTTGACCGTCTATATCCATCAGCTGGGTGGTGGGCAGTAGTCATTCTCTTTCTGTGGTCGACTTTCCTGGTCGACCACTCTATTCTTCCCTGCTTCCGTTTCTAGTCGTGTCAGGTTGTTGCGATGAATAATCAGAGCGCCGAGGCGCGCGTCCCGCTGTATCCTCGTTCCGTCAAGGGGAGCTTCCGGCGTTTCAAGAACAGCATACTCGTGATTGCCTATCTGGTGTATTACGGCCTGCCGTGGTTGCCGTGGAGCCGCTCTGTTGGCCCTGATCGCGCCGTTCTGTTTGATATCATAGGGCGCAAATTCTATTTCTTTGGTCTGGTGGTGCAGCCGCAGCAGATGTTCTGGCTGGCCGGTTTGCTGATGATTGCAGCACTGCTGCTGTTCTTCGTGACCGGCGTGGCCGGGCGCGTGTTCTGCGGTTATTTCTGTTTCCAGACGCTGTGGAGTGACCTCTTCTTCAAGATCGAGCACTGGATTCAGGGTGAACGCCCGGCACGGATTCGCCTGGCGCGCCAGTCCTGGAATGGCGAGAAGTTCCGCAAGATAGGATTTACCTGGTTGCTATGGTTTGCGGTGGCATTCTGGACCGCGATTACCTTTACGCTGTATTGGGGTGAGGCGGGGGATCTGCTACGGAGGTTCTTTACCGGCGAAGCACCCAGTGCCATGTACATTACCGTGGCCGTGTTGACGTTTACCACATTCACGATGGCCGGTCTGGCGCGCGAGCAGGTGTGTACCCACATGTGCCCCTACTCCCGCTTCCAGGCGGCCATGTTCGACAAGGACACCAAGCTGGTGGCCTATGACGCCAACCGGGGGGAGGGCATCAAGGGCCGTGCCAAGATGAGAAAGGGACAGAAGACCCTCGATGAACGCCACGGCCAGGGCAGTGGTGATTGCATCGACTGCGGCTACTGTGTCCAGGTGTGTCCCACGGGTATCGACATTCGAGATGGTCTGCAGATTTCCTGCATTCACTGCGGTTTGTGCATCGATGCCTGCAACAACATCATGGACAGTCTGGACTGGCCGCATGGCCTGATCCGCTACAGCTCCGAAACCGAGGCCGAAGGTGGCAAGGTACGCATCTTCAAGCTCAAGTCGATTGGGTATGCGCTGGCCATCGTCATTGTTACCGCAGTGCTGGGTTGGAGTATCTCCCACAAGGCGGATCTGGAGACGGCGATTACGCAAACACGGCAACCCCTGTTCGTTACGCTGTCCGACGGCAGCATTCTCAACAGCTATGAAATCAAGTTGGCCAACCAGACGACGACGGAAAAACAGTATTCCATTGCCATACGCGGTCTCGATGACGCGGAGCTAGATACCGGCAATTTCAGCCAGCTGACGCTGCAGCCGCTGAAAAATCTGCGGCTCATGGTGAAGGTCAAGCGCTCTCCGGGTGATCGCAGACTCAACAAGGTGGATGATTTCGAATTCGTCATCAAGGATGATGTCAGCAATCAGGAAGCGGCTGTCATTCCGGCGAGATTCTATGCACCCTGATTCGAGTGTCTCATGAGTGATTTCGTCAAATTGATGGCCATCGCGCTGCCGTTGCAGTTTGCGCTGTTCTTTCTGATCTACCATTTCAGCAAGCTGCAGGGCAAGCAGGTTGCGCTGCTCGTCATCACGATATCGTTGGCGATATATATTCCGTTTGGCATTCTCAGCTGGAAGGGATTGGATCAGTTCGTCTATCGCGCCGCGTTTTTCATCACCTTTCCCTATCTCTTCGGCATTGTCACGTCGCACTGGGAGGGTAGTGCCGAGCGTGGGGAAGTGCATTCCGGCAAATTCTTCCACTGGGCGCCGATGACGATGTTCGTGTTTTTCGTCTGTATTGCCATTGTCGATTCGATCATTATCAGCCTGGCCGACAAGGGTATGTCGGCAAAGTTTGCTAAGCGCTTTCTGCCTGAACCGCAATCGAATGCCCAGGTCGTTTCCTACTTTCCGGGTGCCGTTTCGCACGATTTCCAGGAGAAGGAAGAACTCTACAACGCCTACCTCAAACGGCGGGAAAAGCAGCAGGCCATGGGCTGGAAGGTGCGCAAGGGCTGGGTGTCCGAGCCGCTGGCAAACAGGCCGTCAAGGTTCAAGGTGGCGATCGAGGGTGCAGACGGACAGCCGATCTCCGATGCCGATATCACCGGGATCTTTCTGCGTCCAGGGAACAATGCGCTCGATACCCACTTCGAGATGGCGCCTGATGGGCAGGGTAGCTATCTTGCCGAGCTGACAATGCCGGCAGCAGGACGCTGGTCGGTGGTCATCAATATCGTGCGTGGAGAAGATCGTTACGAGCTGAGGGCTTCGACATCCGTCAATGAGGCCGCAGTGGTAACTCCGTAGACTCGCGCGGATGTCAGCCTCCCCCCATCAGGAATGTTTCCACTGTGGTCTGCCGGTTCCGGACGATCTCGATCTGAAGGTCGAGATTCTCGATGAACAGCGTCCCATGTGTTGCATGGGCTGCCAGGCAGTAGCGCAGGCCATCGTCGAAAACAACCTCGAAGACTATTACAGGCACCGCACGGAAAAGGCCCAGGTTGGTGAAGCACTGGTTCCCGATGCGCTGCGGGATCTCGAACTCTACGACAACGAGAATCTGCAACAGTCTTTCGTGCATGTGCAAGGTGGTGAGATTCGTGAGGCGTCGTTGATACTCGAAGGTATCGTCTGCGCCGCCTGCGTCTGGCTCAGCGAACGCCATGTCAATACGCTGCCCGGCGTGCAGAGCTTCTACGTCAACTACTCTACCCATCGTGCACAGGTGACCTGGGACAACAGCCAGATTCATCTCAGCGCGATTCTGCAGGCGATTAACGAAATCGGTTATCACGCGCATCCCTTCGATCCGAGCCGCCAGGAGGCGTTGCAGAAGAAGGAGCGCAACCGGGCGTTACGCCGGATCGGCATTGCCGGTGTCGGCACCATGCAGGTGATGATGATGGCGGTTGCCATGTATCTGGGTGAATACCAGGACATGGATGACAGTATCAGGAAGCTGCTGCGGTGGGCGAGTCTGGTGGTGACGATCCCGGTGATCACCTATTCGGGGCAGGCCTTCTTCCAGTCGGCATGGCGTGACCTGCGGCAGGGACGCCTGGGTATGGATGTGCCTGTATCGCTGGCGATTGGCACCGCCTTCATCGCCAGCGCCTGGGCGACGTGGACCAATACCGGGCATGTCTACTACGACTCGGTCACCATGTTCACGTTTTTTCTGCTGATTGGCCGCACTCTGGAGATGACGGCGCGACACAAGGCAGGTCAGGTGGCGGAAGAGCTGGTGAAGCTGATGCCGGCGACGGCACACCGCAAGACGGCGACTGGCATCGAGCCGGTTCCGGTGGCCGAGCTGGTTGTCGGTGACCATTTGGTCGTCAAGCCGGGAGAGGTGGTACCCGCCGATGGTGTGGTGATCGAGGGCAGTAGCAGCATCAATGAGGCCTTGCTGACCGGAGAGAGCCTGCCACGCAAGAAACAGCCGGGTGACACCGTGATTGGCGGCACCATCAATATGGAATCGCCACTGACCATTGAGGTCGACAAGATCGGACAGGATTCCGTGCTGGCGGGTATCTCGCGCCTGCTGGAGCGTGCGCATGCGGAAAAACCCAGAGTGGCTGAACTGGCCAACCGCGTGGCCGGCTGGTTTGTCACCGCGCTGCTGCTGGTGGCGGTTGTTGTGTATGCCTACTGGTATTTTCGTGCGCCGGAGGATGCCTTCTGGATCACGCTGTCGGTGCTGGTGATTACCTGCCCCTGCGCGCTCTCACTGGCCACGCCGGTGGCGTTAACCGCAGCGACCGGTATGCTGACACGCCACGGCGTGCTCACGACCCGCGGTCACGCGCTGGAGACGCTGGCAAAGGCCACGGATATCATCTTCGACAAGACCGGGACGCTGACCTATGGTCAGCTGAAGCTGGTTGAGGTGGCTCGGCTGGCGGATCGGGATGAACCGTGGTTGCGTGGTCTTGCGGCGGGGTTGGAGGGGTACAGCGAACATCCGATAGCGACTGCGCTGAAGGAAGGTGTTGAGCCAATGGTGCTGGAAGTGATCGAGTCCGAGACTGGGCGCGGTGTGCTGGGGCGATATGATGGAAACTACTATCGCCTGGGCAGCCTCGATTTTATTCGCGAATGGCACCCGGAGTTTGCTCCGGAGCAGACGGTGGGCACCTGGATCTATCTGGCCAGCCAGGAAGCGGTGCTGGGTGGGTTCCACTTTAGTGATGAGCCGCGGGAAGAGGCTGCGGAAGTCATCCGCCAGCTCGAAGCGCAGGGCATTACCGTGCATCTGCTGAGTGGTGACAACGAGGCTGCGGTAGCGGCTGTGGCTTCGCGACTCGGAATCAGCCGGCATCGGGCCCGGCAACTGCCGGATGACAAGCTGGACTATGTCAGGCGGCTGCAGGCCGAAGGAAAGATCGTCGCCATGGTGGGTGATGGCGTGAACGATGCGCCGGTACTTGCTGGTGCGCAGGTATCGATTGCGATGGGCACCGGGGCTCAGCTGGCCCAGGCCAGCGCCGATATGGTGCTGCTGTCGGATCATCTGGATGTGCTGCCGTTCAGCGTAACGATTGCCAGAAAGGCGCTGTCGATCATTCGCCAGAATATTGTCTGGGCAATAGGCTACAATGTGATTGCACTGCCATTGGCTGCGGCAGGATATATCTTGCCGTGGATGGCGGCCATTGGCATGTCAGGCAGCTCCCTGTTTGTCGTTCTCAATGCACTCCGGCTGAAAGACAAAAGGTAGGTACAATGGAAATACTTTTTATTCTGGTTCCCTTGGCCGTGATTCTTGCGGCGGTCGCCATTGCTGCGTTCGTGATGACGGTGAAGAGCGGGCAATATGATGATCTGGATGGTGCGGCGCACCGCATTCTGATGGACGACGATGATCCGATGATTCCCAAATACAAGGGGAAATCCTTGCAGGACAAGAAGTGATCAGGTAGATTCTTCAACAAATTTGCGACTTTCAAGAGGGCGGCCGGATGTCAATCGATCACAACACACATTTCTATATCTCCATGGCTATCGTTATTGCGATGATCGCCGGAGCGTGGCTCAGCTTCTTTTCGGTAATCTTTGCCGGGTAACAGCCGGGCCAACCGCGGTAATGGAAGCAATCCAGTGCCAGCCCCATCGTTCATGAAACCGCCAACTGGCGGTTTTTTTGTTTGTTCAGGATGCAAGGTGAAACCCGTATCATGAGTCCCTCCAATCAGTCAGCCACCCATTCGATCGTTGCCAGCGTCACCTACTCGTTCAAAGGGGAGGTTCATACCCTCTCGTTGCAGCTCGACCTGGATACCTTCGGTACGGATCTGCTGTCGCCGGGTGTGCTGCATCATCTGCTCGCAACGGACAATGCGCTGGATACCTACTCCTATGAGTTCGAGATCATGGAGATGGCCGAGATTACATTCTCTGATCCAGTGGGTCATGCCGTTGATTTCTTTCATCAGGGGACGTTTGATCTAGCGGGTTATGTTGCAGCGAGGGAAAATTACTTTGACTGGACTCCGCTGCGCGCCATCGCGGCAGAATGGCTGCAGGTGACGGATCTCGATAGCCGCCCCGAGCTGGCGGGAGCGCTCAAGGCGGCTTATCTGTCGGGGCTGGAGCAGTGCCGGAAAGTCGAAAATGGCTGACAAGAACACCCGGCTGACGCGTCTTGCCACATTCCGCCAGCTGCAGGTATTCGAGTGTATTGCCCGTCATGGCAGCTTTACCCGGGCGGCGGAGGAGCTGCATCTGGCACAGCCGACGGTTTCGGCGCAAATCAAGAAGCTGGCCGAGGCGCTGGGGGTCACGCTCTTCGAGCAGATTGGCCGCAAGGTCTATCTGACCGAAGCGGGTGAGGTCATGTTGCAGGGTGCCCAGAGCATTCTCGCCAGCCTGGATGCCACTGAAGATCGCATCAACCATCTCAAGGGGTTTACCGGGGGCAGCCTCCGCATGTCGGTTATTTCGACCGCCCAGTATTTCATGCCCCGGGTCATTCAGCACTTCATGCAGCGTTATCCCGATGTCACCATCTCCATGCGCGTGGAAAACAAGGAGCAGCTGATCCGGCGAATGCTGGACAATCGGGATGATTTCTACCTCCTGGGCCAGCCTCCGGAGGGGCTGAATGTGGAGGCCAGCCGCCTGGTCATCAACCCACTGTTCTTTGTGGCCAATGCCAACCACCCACTGGCGGGCAAGTCCCTGCAGCTCGAAGATCTGGCCGAGGAGACCTTCCTGATGCGTGAATCGGGCTCCGGCATGCGTGCCCATATCGAAAAGGTCTTTGCTGAGAAGGGCTTTTCGCCGCGCAAGATCCTGGTGCTGGGCGGGAACGAGGTGATTCGGCTTGGGCTGCTCAATAACATGGGTATCGCCATTTCCTCGCTGCCAACCCTGCGTCAGGAGCTGGACAAGGGGGAGATATCCTTGTTGAGCGTGACAGGGTTTCCCATTATCCGTTACTGGTACCTCTCCTATCCCAAGGGCAAGGTGTTGTCTCAGGTGGCGCAAAAGTTCATTGAAGTGATTCGGGAGGAGAGCGTCACACTCAGTCGTGATGCGGAGGAAGCGGGGTGTGTGGTAAAAGAGCGATCGCTTTTATAATAATCCATAGCCTTTAGGCTATGGATATAATCAAGATCATTTGTTTGAGTAAATTTTCAATCTCGCTACAATACCGTCTGCTTTTAAGGGCTGACCCGAGATGCCGGAGTAATCCAGGGATTCGAGGTGGCAGTTACGACCATGACAGCGCCGATGGCGTGTCGACAATCTTGAGGAAATAAATATGGACCAATCCAATCGTTATGCAGATCTGAGTCTGAAAGAAGAAGACCTGATTGCTAGTGGCAAGTATATTCTGTGTGCATACAAGATGGCTCCTGCTGAGGGCTATGGTTACTTGGAGGTTGCAGCACATTTTGCTGCTGAATCTTCGACTGGTACCAATGTGGAAGTATCCACTACTGATGATTTTACCAAGGGCGTCGATGCGCTGGTATATCACATAGATGAAGCTACTGAGGATATGCGTATAGCCTACCCTCTGGAATTATTTGATCGTAACGTAACTGACGGTCGTATGATGCTGGTTTCCTTTCTGACCCTTACCATTGGAAATAATCAGGGTATGGGTGATGTCAAGCACGCCAAGATGATCGATTTTTATGTGCCTGAGCGTGCTATTCAGCTGTTTGATGGCCCCGCAAAGGATATCAGTGATTTGTGGCGTATTCTGGGTCGTCCTATTGAGAATGGTGGCTATATTGCAGGCACTATTATCAAACCCAAGCTGGGGTTGCGTCCCAAACCTTTTGCTGAGGCAGCGTATCAGTTTTGGTTGGGTGGAGACTTTATCAAGAATGACGAGCCTCAGGGTAACCAGACTTTTTGTCCCACCAAAGAAGTTATGCCGTTGATTGCCGATTCGCTGAAACGCGCTCAGGATGAAACCGGTGAAGCCAAACTGTTCTCCGCTAACATTACTGCCGATGATCACAATGAAATGGTCGCCCGTGGTGAGTACATCCTGGAAACTTTTGGTCCTGATGCGGATAAAGTGGCCTTCCTGGTCGACGGTTATGTAGGTGGTCCCGGCATGGTTACCACTGCCCGCCGTTGGTTCCCTAACCAGTATCTGCATTATCATCGTGCCGGCCATGGCGCCGTGACTTCTCCCAGCGCGAAACGTGGTTATACCGCTTTCGTTCTGGCCAAGATGTCCCGTCTGCAGGGTGCGTCCGGTATTCACGTAGGCACCATGGGCTATGGCAAGATGGAAGGTGAGGCTGATGACAAGGTTATCGCGTACATGATCGAGCGTGATGAGTGTCAGGGTCCGGTTTACAACCAGAAATGGTACGGCATGAAGCCCACCACGCC
>Ga0256914_1004746_pt1 | contig 10060 bp, 9 predicted proteins | sample HulkmetaG_FD_191571 | JGI IMG/M metagenome (GOLD analysis project Ga0256914, IMG submission 191571) | Hydrothermal chimney microbial communities from Main Endeavour vent field at the Juan de Fuca Ridge, Pacific Ocean - Hulk | ecosystem: Environmental > Aquatic > Marine > Hydrothermal vents ...
AGTTACTTATCCTGCTATATTGGGTTTAGAAAAATCAAAAGATATTCAAATAAAATTAGTAAAAAAAGCCATTGCACTACTTGATAAATTTGACTCAAAGGCAGATCCTTTGAGAGAGATAGCAAAATATATAATAGAGAGGAGAAGATGAGTAGTATAAAGGAAAGGATATTAGATAAAGTGAATTTTCCAGATGATCTAAAGCCTTTGTCTATATCAGAACTGCAGGCTCTTGCCCAAGAGATAAGAGAAGAGATAATAAATACTGTATCTAAAAATGGAGGTCATCTGGCCTCAAGTCTTGGTGCTGTCGAGCTAACCTTAGCTATACATTATGTGTTTAATGCTCCAAATGACAAAATTATTTGGGATGTAGGTCATCAAGCCTATGCCCATAAAATAATTACAGGCAGAAAAGATCGTTTTTATACTCTTAGAACCTATGGAGGTATTAGTGGTTTTCCTAAAAGAGAAGAAAGTCCATATGATACTTTTGGTACAGGACATAGTAGCACATCTATTTCTGCGGGTCTTGGTATAAGCACAGCAAAGTCACTAAAAAAAGAAGGATATAAAGTTATTGCGGTCATAGGCGATGGAGCTATGACTGCAGGAATGGCTTTTGAAGGTCTTAATCAAGCAGGCCATACTGAGCGGGATCTTATTGTTATTCTTAATGATAACGAGATGTCTATATCTCCTAATGTAGGTGCTCTTTCTTCATTTCTCAGCCGTAAAATGACAGGAAGAAAATTTGTTAGTTTTAGAAAAGAATTGGAGAATTTTATAAAATCTATTCCTGGCGTTGGAGAAGATATTCTAAAGATTCTAAAAAAAGGAGAGGATTCTATAATAACCTTTTTGACGCCTGGGATGTTATTTGAGGCATTTAAATTTAGATATATTGGTCCTATAAATGGACATAGATTAGATAGGTTGATTGAGGCGTTTGATAATGCCAAATATCTGGATGGCCCTGTAGTAATACATGTATCCACTGTGAAAGGAAAGGGTTATCAACCAGCAGAAAGAGATCCTTCAAAATATCACGGTATAGGTCCATTTGACATTAAAACAGGGAAGCCAAAAAGGGATGAAGATTCCAGGCCAAGTTATACTAAGGTTTTTGGTGATGCAATTGTAGAATTAGCAAAAAGAGATAATAGAATATATGCTATTACTGCTGCTATGCCAGATGGAACAGGCCTTATTCAATTTTCCAAGGAATTTCCTGATCGTTTCTCAGATGTAGGCATTGCTGAACAGCATGCTGTTACATTTGCGGCTGGACTTGCAGTTGAAGGATTTAGGCCTGTTGTAGCTATCTACTCTACTTTTTTGCAAAGGGCTTTTGATCAGATTATACATGATGTTTGTCTTCAAAAACTTCCTGTGGTATTTGCTATAGATAGAGGAGGGATTGTGGGTGAAGATGGTCCAACTCACCATGGTACATTTGATCTGTCTTATCTTAGGCTTATACCTAATATAATAGTTGCAGCTCCTAAGGATGAGAATGAATTGAGGCATATGCTATATACTGCATTAATACAAGAAAAAGGACCTATGGCAATTAGATATCCAAGGGGTAAAGCTGTAGGAGTTGACCCGGAAAATGATTTTAAAGAAATTCCTATAGGTAAAGTTGAGATATTAAAGGATGGTAATGATATAATATTGTTAGCAATTGGTAGTACTGTTTATCCTTCATTATATGCAGCCGAAGAATTAAAAAAGGAGGGGCTTTCTGTGGGTGTTGTAAATTGCCGTTTTGTAAAACCAATTGACAAAAACATTGTCAACATTGTTGCTTCTGTTGGTAAGGTAATGACTGTAGAGGAGAATACCCTCATAGGGGGTTTTGGAAGTGCTATCTTAGAAATGCTGAGCGAGTATAGTCTTGATAACATCAAACTCAAAAGAATCGGTTTGCCTGATAGTTTTATAGAACATGGTCCAGCCGACTTTATTAGAAATAAATATGGTTTAGGTAAAGATAATATAAAAAATGAAATAAAAGCCTTTCTACATGAACAAAGATAGGTCAAGACTTGACTTGCTACTTATAAAAAAAGGGATTGTTGAAAGTAGACAGAAAGCTCGTTCTTTAATAATGGCAGGGGCTGTTTTCGTTGATGGAATCAGAATAGAAAAACCTGGTTATTCAGTGTCTATGTTTTCAAAAATACATATAAAAGAAGATATTTTCCCAAAATATGTGAGTAGAGGAGGATTAAAACTCCAGGCAGCACTTGATTATTTTAATATTGATCCTATAGGAAAAATATTTTTAGATGTTGGGGCATCAACAGGAGGCTTTACAGATTGTCTTTTGCAAAAGGGTGCAGAAAAGGTAATTGCTGTAGATGTAGGATATGGGCAACTACATTGGAAATTAAGAAATAATCCTAAGGTTATACTTATGGAAAGAACTAATATCCGTTATTTAACATCTGAAATTTTAAATGAGAATTTGGATGGTGCTGTAATAGATGTTTCTTTTATATCTCTAAAACTTGTTATTCCTGTGGTCTCTCAGCTTCTTAAAAACAATTCTATTATAATAGCCTTAATTAAACCACAATTTGAAGTAGGCAAAGGAAAAGTGGGGAAGGGAGGGGTGGTTCGGGATCCCAAACTTCACAGAAAAGTTATAAATGATATAATTAGCTTTGCTATTGATCTGGGATGGAATATAAAAGGCTGTTTCCCTTCACCCCTACTTGGCCCGAAGGGCAATAGAGAATTTTTTATATATATGATACGTTAACGAGCTCTTCTTTTTGAAGCTTTTAGGGGGTTTATTCTTTTACTACCATTTTTATTACCATTTCCCTGAAGATGAGTGGCCATGTTGCATGGGCCTAATCTCCATTTAGCAGATGGATCAGGAAATACTAAGCAATACTTTCCAGTTGGAAATTCTTTTATTCTTTGACAACCTTCACACTGTTCAACGATTGGGTGACATGTACCTCCATTGAACTTACATCCTTTTTTTGTCATAAAAAAACACTCAAAACCTTTTTTTATGGTTTCACAAATCATGGGTATCACCTCCCTTTTTATATTAAAAATACGGGCAGGATATATGACAAAAAAAGATTTTAGTGTCAAGCAAAATAAATAAAGATATCGTAGATAGGTATAGAGATATTTAAAAAAAATCTCAAAATTTATAATTTATAAATACATTAGAAATACATATATATTAACTTATAAAATACTATACGATGCAAGTATATTTTATTTTAAACCTGAAATTGCCACCTATAATTAAAACCGCATATTAATTCTTATAAATTCAAATACAAGTTTTTTATTAATATGAGATAAGAGACATTAAAATTTACTCAAGGGTATATTAGTTGTTTAAATTTTTTGAACAAAATAATTCTATATGTTCCAAAATATTATTGACATTTATACCCTTACTTATGTTATATATCACAACACTTTTTAATTAGGAGATGACTATGGGAGAAGGGAAAAAAGGATGGGGTAAACTAGTCATTATTTTGGTAGTTTTGATAACAATAATAGTTCTTATGAGGGTATTTGGACTGACAAAATATATAAGTATTCAAAATATACAAAAGTTAAATGGATGGATAAAAGGTTTTGGCCCATTAGGCCCTGTAATTTACATATTTATGTATATTCTATCTTGTGTCTTTTTCCTTCCAGGAATACCTATTACTTTATTAGGAGCAGTTGCATTTGGGGCGGTTCAGGGAGTTATTTATGTTTCGATTGGTGCTACCTTAGGTGCTGCTGCTGCTTTTTTGATAGCAAGATATGCAGCTCGCTCTATGGTAGAAGAGTGGATAAAAAAGAATGAGAGATTGCGTAAAATAGATGAGGGAGTCCAAAAACATGGGTGGCGGATGCTTATGATTACACGTCTTGTTCCTATATTCCCATTTAATGTTCAAAATTATGTTTACGGTATAACTAATATAAAATTTTGGACATATGTATTTGTCTCTTGGATATGCATGTTACCAGGAATTGTTGCATATGTATTTGCAGGTGGTGCACTTATAAGTGGTAAGGGAGATATTAAGAAAACTATGATGTATTTGGCTATTGCTGGTGTATTTTTTGTAATTGTTTCTCTTATTCCGGGAATTATAAAGAAACGTTATAAAGATGTAGTTGAAGAGGAGTAGAAAAATGGAATATAATAAATATTTAGGATATTCTCCAAAAATTATAGAAAAATGTATAGGTGAAGAACCTCCTTTTTGTCAAGCAGCCTGCCCTCTCCATATAGATAATCGCAGAATGATAGCTCTTATAAGAGAAGAGAAATATCGTGAGGCACTTGATGTGGTGTTAGAGAAGCTGCCTTTTCCTAAGATATTAGGTAGGGTTTGTGTGAGACCATGTGAAAAGGCATGTAAACGGAGAGATATTGATAGGGCAGTTTCTATATGTAATCTTAAAAGGTTTATAGCTGATATGCATAGTCCTACTCCTGTTGATACCAGTATTGAATCTGAAAAAGATAAAAAAATAGCTATTGTGGGAGCAGGTCCTGCTGGACTTATGGCTGCGTATTGTCTTAGAAAAAAAGGATATAAAATAGTGGTATATGAAGCAGAATCTTTTTTGGGTGGTGCTTTGAGTTTATATTTGCCTACATATAGGCTCCCAAGACATATATTAGAAGAAGAATTAGCTTTTATTCCTAAAATGGGAATAGATATAAAATTAAATACCCGGTTGGGGAAAGAGGTATCTCTTCAGGATTTAAGGGATAATTATGATGCAGTATTTCTGGCTTTAGGTACACAAAAAAGTTTAAAGCTGGGTATAAGAGGAGAAGATTTGGATGGAGTTTTTCACTCTATTGATCTTTTAAGGAAAGTTAATACTGGTCAAGAAGTTCATATATCCAAAAAAATAGCGGTTATTGGTGGTGGTAACGTTGCTATTGATGCTGCCAGGACAGCTTTACGTCTTGGAGCAGAGGAAGTAACTATTTTATATAGAAGAACAAAGGCAGAGATGCCTGCCCATGAAAGAGAAGTAAGAGATGCAGAGGAAGAAGGTATTAAGGTGGAAATACTTACTGCTCCTGTGGAGATTTTGGGTAAAGATAAAGTAGAGGGAGTAAGGTGTATTAGAACAGAGCTTGGGCCACCAGATAAGAGTGGAAGAAGACGACCTATTCCTATAGATGGATCTGATTTTGATATTCCAGTAGATCAAGTTATAGTAGCTATTGGTCTCACTACAGATCTTAATGGAATTCAAGAATATGGTATAAATACCACAAGATGGAATACCATTGAAGTAAATCCAGATACCTTAGAGACAAATATATCAGGAGTGTTTGCAGGAGGAGATGTGGTAAATGGTCCTGATACAGTAGTAGGAGCTTTAGCTCACGGACGTCAGGTAGCATTTGCTATAAATACATATCTGCAATATGGAGAGGCCAAGCCTATTCCTTATGAATTAAGGCCATGGGAAACAAGGCTTGTTGTGGACATAACTGGTATTGAAAAAAGCGAAAGGCAAAGGATGCCAGCCCTTCCTGCTGAGATAAGAACAAAAGATTTTAGAGAGGTGGAGCGAGGTTTTGATATACCAACTGCTAAAAAAGAAGCAGAAAGGTGTATTCAATGTGAATGTAGAAGGTGTGTGAAGACATGTGCTTTTCTTGAAAAGAACTGTTTTACACCAAAGGATTTAGTTGTAAAGTTTCAACATCTTAAAAAAGATGATTTGGTTATACCATATTCTTGCAATATATGTAGTTTATGCGAAACTGTATGTCCTCAGGATCTAAATATGGGGCATCTTTGTATGGAATTTAGAGAAAAGTTAATAGATCTTGGTCTTGCCCCTTTACCTCAACATAAACCAGTTTTATCTAATCAAAAATGGGGGACTTCAAAATATTTTACTTTGGCTCTTCCTGATATTGAAACAGGAAGATGTGAGTGGATATTTTTTCCTGGATGTGCACTTCCTAGTTATTCACCAGATTTGGTTATAAAAACATATAATTACATAAAACAGAAATTGCCTAATACTGGTATTGTTTTAAATTGTTGTGGAGGACCTACTCATTTATTAGGAGACAAAGAGGGTTTTAAAAGGATTCAGGAAGATACTATTAATATGATGTTAGAACTTGGAACAAATAAGGTTATTTTAGCATGCCCTGATTGTTATCATACCTTCAAAGATTTTGCTCCGCAATTAGAGGTTACTACTGTTTATCACATTATGGCAGATTATGGAATTCCAGAACCTTTAAGCAAAGAAGACATAGTATTCTCTATTCATGATTCTTGTGTTACAAGACATGAGGAAGATCTACATGAAGCTGTAAGATATATTATAAAAGAACTGGGATATAATGTGGAAGAACTTGATTATTCTAGATATATGACAAAGTGTTGTGGGGCGGGTGGTATGGCATTTAATTCTGATCCAGAATTTATTACTGAAGTTATAAAAAATAGGGCAAACGAAAGCCCTCATGATTATATTACTTATTGTGCAGGGTGTAGATTGACATTTGCTTTTGTAAAAAAGCCGGTTTTACATCTGTTGGATCTTATTTTTAATCCAAAGTTACAGGAGGCCCGAATTTCATCTCCTCCTAATCCTTTAGTTAAATGGAGCAATAGATGGAAGTTGAAAAAAAGATTGCAAAAAATAAAAAAATAAAAAAACAGGAGGTGTGTTATGAGTACTAAAAGTTTTAAGAAGTTATTATCGTTATTGGTATTTGTAGGGTTCTTTTTGTTTGTTATGGGCACAGCCTTTGCTGGATACAAAGGCTATGTCAGAGACAATGTTATTATAAGCGTTAAACAATTAAAGGCTCTTATGGATAAAAAAGAGCCAAAACTTGTAATACTTGCTGTTGCAAGAATAGACCAATATTTAAAAGGTCATATTCCAGGAGCTATAAGGGTATGGAGACCTGAATATGAGCCACCAAAAGATAAGCCTTTTCCATTTGAGGGTATGATTTTAAATAGAGTAGATTTCCAAAAATTTGCAAGGAAATTGGGTATAGATAACGATTCTATAGTGGTGATTTATGATCACAAATATGATGCTACAAGGTTATGGTGGGCATTTTTCCTTTATGGAAAAAGGGATTGTAAAGTATTGGATGGTGGTTTTCAAGCATGGAAAGCAGCAGGATATCCTGTAGATCATTTTAGCAAAGGAAAACCAAAGAAGGTTGGAAACTTTGTAGCAAAAGATCCTCTTCCTGGTTGGACTGCATCAATGGAAGATGTTTGGAGGGCAAAGACAGATCCTGAAATACAATTATGGGATAATAGGAGTAAAAAAGAATGGACTGGTGCTACTTTGAAGAGAGGTGCTTATAGAAAAGGTCGTATTCCTTGGGCAAAATATTTAAGCTGGAAAGAATTTAAGATGCCTGTTAAGAAAGGTGAGAAACCAACCTTATTTAAACCTGCAAGTGAGGTAGAAAAGGTTATAAAGAAGCATGGTATGGATAGAAATAAGCATCAAATTTTTTATTGTCAGTCTGCAGTAAGGACTACAACTCCTATTTTTGTCCTTTATATGTTGGGTTGGGATGTTAGTAAACTTCATAATTTTGATGGTTCATGGATAGAGTGGAGTTATTATAAAGAAAATCCCGTAATATGTGAAAAATGTAAATAGATATAAATATAAATAAATAATAAAGGAGGTGAACATGGCCAATGAGTCCAGGATAAAAAATTTTCTTTTTGGCACACAGGATGTAAAAGGCTTGATTCCAGGTTTTATATTGGCTGTAATTATAACAGCACTGGCAGTATATTTGCATGATCTTATAGGAGTTTTGTTTCATCTGAAGAAAAGTCCTATAAGTAGCATTATGATAGCTATTATTTTGGGGTTAATTTTAAGAAATACTATCAAAATTCCTGAATCTATGTATCCAGGAATAAGTTTTTGTCTTGCAAAGATGTTGAGGCTTGGTATTATACTTGTGGGAATTAGATTAAGTATATTCGCTGTTTTAAAAATCGGCGCACTTGCAGTAGGAATTGTATTTGTTTGTATATGTGTAGGTTGTCTTTTTACTATTTTTGTTGCTCTTAAACTTAATCTTCCTGAAAGACTAGGCACATTGATTGCAGTGGGTACAGGTATATGTGGAGCTACCGCTATTGTTGCTACTGGTCCATCAATAAATGCTAAAGAAGAAGAGATTGCTTATGCAGTAGGGACAATAACCCTATTTGGGTTAGTTGTAATGTTTGTTTATCCATATCTTACTCATCTGGTACTTGGTATGACTCATGTGCAGGCTGGTATATTTATGGGTACCGCAATTCATGAGACTGCTCAAGTAGCTGGTGCAGGGCTTATGTATGATCAATTATGGATAACTAAAGGAGTGCATCCTACAGGAATGGATGTGGCTATTGTTACAAAGCTCGTGAGGAATACTTTTATGGCCATTGTTATTCCTGCAGCTGCTTATTTTTATACTAAAAGGCAAATGGCTGAGAAGACAGAGATCAGTATTATAAAACTTTTTCCTATGTTCATATTGGGTTTTTTGGGAATGGCGGTTATTAGATCTCTTGGTGATTTTTTTATTGTAAAGCAAGGATTATTCAGCAGTCCAGGGGAATGGAAGCAGGTATGTGGATTTGTAAATCACTGGGCAGGTCATTTTCTTGCTCTTGCTATGGCTGGAGTAGGTCTTGGAACAGATATAAAAAGGTTAAAAGAGCTTGGTGTAAAACCCTTTTTGGTAGGACTTGTAGCAGCTGTTACAGTGGGAATTGTAAGTTTAATCTTGGTAAAGGTATTAGCTCCATTCCTACATGTAGGATCTTAAGTAGCTAATTATGTTAAGAAAATAAGAAAGGGGAGTTTTTAAAAGCTCCCCTTTCTTATTTATATCAAAAATCAAATTATTATATTGTTTTTAAAAGCATTGCTCTACAATTTTTTAACCTATTACTTATAACCTTAGCAATTGTTTTGTATGTATTCATTCCTATTTGGGGATCTTTTTCTAATATCTGCATCAGGGGTTCTCGTTCTATAGATGCCACTTTTGTATCTTTTCTTGCTATCGCCCCACTTGTATAATAATGAGGAGGAACAAGAGCACTCCATCCAAAAGTTTCATAAGGTATTTTAATTATTGATAGGGGAATTCTTTCTGGTCTGACAGAAGATTGTATAAATATCTCTATCTCTCCATTTAATAGAGTAAATATATGATTTGCATCATCTCCTTCGCTAAATATTATATCTTCTCCTTTATACTCTACAATTTTGCATATCTTTACTATTTCTTTAAGATGATCTCCTGGCAAACCCTTGAATAACTGCATCTTACTCAATTCCTCAATACTTAACATAACTTTACCTCCATTTTTTAATTGAATTATATCATAATTATTTAATGTTTTAAGCAAATAAATAATTCTTTTGTATTTCCTGTATAAAAAAGTATATCATTTTGTCCTATTTCTATTAAATGTATACCATAGGTATTTAATAGAGCTGCTGTTACTCCTATACCATAGTCATATGTGGTTTCACAATAAGGGGTTTTTAATCCACAAGAAGGGCTTTTATCTTTTACCAAAGCTATTTTTATATTATGCTTGTTTGCCAATTCAATAGCCATATATGCCCCTCTTTTAAAATTTTTAGTAACATCAAATCCATATATATTTATAACCTTAGCCTTTCCTTTTAATACATCTTTTCCATCACCACCATATATATTGGCTGCAGGTCGTGGTGTAGGTAACCCTCCCATTTTTTCAGGGCAAAAAGGAATAAATTTTATTATATCAGTATATTTAAAAATCCATTTATTCAAAGAATCTTTTCCATCATATCTACATTTTTCGCCTAATAAACAAGCACTTATAAGTACAGTTTGTTTATTCTGTAAGTTGTACAGGAGATTCTCCTTCTTCTCTGGCTTCAATCCATCCTATATTATACGCATGTTCTCCCATTCCATTGATGCGAGCTATTATTTCTTCTGTATCATCTTTACTTACTACTAAGATCATTCCTATTCCATTAT
>Ga0256914_1004747_pt1 | contig 10056 bp, 12 predicted proteins | sample HulkmetaG_FD_191571 | JGI IMG/M metagenome (GOLD analysis project Ga0256914, IMG submission 191571) | Hydrothermal chimney microbial communities from Main Endeavour vent field at the Juan de Fuca Ridge, Pacific Ocean - Hulk | ecosystem: Environmental > Aquatic > Marine > Hydrothermal vents ...
ACCGACGCGGCGCCCCAAGCCGATTGGCAAATCGACGTCATCGCCGTGCGCTACCCTTCCCCCCGCACCCACCATGCCCCCCACATCGTGCATTTCCCCAACATCCAAGGGCCGTGAGCCGTGCTATACTTCCCAAAAACCCTTGCCCATCCCTGATTGATGGAGCACGCCCAATGACCAGTGTGACCATTCCACTCACCGAACAACAACTTAGCCACTTGCGCGAAAAAGCCCAACGCCTGCGCACCACCCCCGAAGCACTTTTGGCTGCCACGGTGGAAGATTTGCTCAACCGCCCCGACGAAGAATTCCAGCAGGCCATGGCCTACGTGTTGCGCAAAAACGCTGACCTCTACCGCCGCCTGTCTGGACTTGAGTAGCCGATGGCCACCGTGCGCTATCTCACTTTAAGCGAAATCCTCAACCTTTATCACCATCTGATGGAGGCCAGCGGCGGAAAAGAAGGCATCCGCGACTGGCATGGCCTATTGTCGGCCCTGGCTCAACCCCGAATGCAGTTCGAAGGGCAAGACCTCTACCCCACACTGGCTGAAAAAGCAGGCGCTCTGGCCTACAGCCTCGCCCAAAATCACCCCTTCATTGACGGCAACAAACGCCTTGCCCACGCGGCAATGGAAGTCTTTCTGGTGCTCAACGGCTATGAAATCAAGGCCGACCCAGCAGCGCAAGAAGAGATCATGCTTCAACTGGCCGCCGGAAAAATCTCGCGCGAAACCTTTATCCACTGGGTGAAAACCCATCTGGCGCCTCTCTAAACACCATGCCCTCACCCCTCATCGTTCTCCTCGGCCCCACGGCGGTGGGCAAAACCGAGCTCTCACTTCAGCTGGCCGAACGCATCGGCGGCGAAATCGTCTCCGCAGATTCGCGGCTGCTCTACCGCGGCATGGACATTGGCACAGCCAAGCCCACCCCCGCAGAGCAAGCCCGCGTACCCCATCACTTGATCGACGTGGCCGACCCCGACGACGTCTGGACAGTGGCCCGCTTCCAAGACGCCGCCACCGCAGCCATCGCGGACATCCATCGGCGGGGCAAAGTGCCCCTCTTGGTGGGGGGCACAGGGCAATACATTTGGGCTGTGGTCGAAGGCTGGCAGGTGCCGCGCGTGCCGCCCCGGCCTGAGCTGCGTGCAGCCCTGGAACGCTGGGGCCGCGCCATCGGCCCTGAAGCCCTCCACGCCCGCCTGGCGCGGCTCGACCCCGAAGCCGCCGCCCGCATTTTGCCTTCCAACCTGCGGCGCACCGTCCGCGCGCTGGAAGTGATCTTCGCCACCGGCCGCCGCTTTTCGGCCCAGCAACGCAAACAACCGCCCCCTTACGACATCCTCATCCTGGGCCTGACCCGCCCCCGCGCCGAACTGCACGCCCGCATCGACGCCCGCATCCAAGCCATGCTGGAAGCGGGCTGGCTCGACGAGGTCCGCCGCTTGCTGGAAGCCGGCTACAGCCCCGACCTGCCCGCCATGTCGGGCATTGGCTACGCTGAGCTGACCGCCTACCTGCAAGGCCAAATTTCCCTCGCGGAGGCCGTGCGCCAAATCCAGCGCCGCACCCGCCGCTTCGTGCGGCGCCAAGCCAACTGGTTCAAAGCCGACGACCCGCGCATCCACTGGTATCGCGCCGGCGCCAACACGCTGGAGGCCCTCTGGCCCACGGTCGAAACCTTCCTGCAACGCCAAGGCTGATTGCGTGTTACCACTTTTGCCCCTAATCACCCCACCCAGAGGAGGACAGCCATGATCGAAACCATCCGTCAACTACTCAACAAAAAAGGCAACCAGGTGTGGGCCATCGCGCCTGATGCAACCGTTTACCAAGCCCTGGAACTGATGGCCGACAAAGACATCGGCGCTGTGTTGGTCATGGACGGCGACCAACTCGTGGGCATTTTCTCCGAACGCGACTACGCCCGGCGCTGCATCCTTCGCAACCGCAAATCCAAAGAAACGCTGGTCAAAGACCTGATGACCCCCAACGTGGTCACCATCGAGCCCAGCGCCACCATTGACGACGCTATGGAACTGATGACCCGCTACCGCATCCGCCACCTGCCCGTGGTGGAAAACGGCAAAGTGGTGGGAGTGATTTCCATCGGCGACGTGGTCAAAGCCGTGATTGAAAACCAAGAGCACCTCATCTCGCATTTGGAAGGCTACATCACCGGCGACCACGGCCTCTCCGCCACCTAAAAGCCACCCCTCGCCCGCCAAAACACACAGCGGCCCGCCGCCTTGGCGAGCCGCTGTTGTTTTGCGCTCTCAACAAACCCTATTTGCCGGGGTCGTAGAAAATGAGCGTGCCCCAACTCGTGGGATCCGTCAATTTGCGGTAAGGGTCATTGGAAACCATCGTCTGCTGCACCGCCGTGGAAGCATTGTCGTTATCGGAAATCGAAATGGCAAAGCCCATCTCCATCCCCTTTTTAGGCGTGATGCCCAACACCGACCACGGGATAGCGATTTCCAAAACATAGCCATTCCCCAACATGGCCACACCCACCTTCACACCGGCAGGCGCGCCGGCCTTCCCAGCCGGATACCACAAATATGCTTCGGGCGAAGTGCCGGGGGGAACACCAGGCGAAAAGCCCAATTGATAATCATCAGCAGTGAGCGCGTTGACGTAAAAATCGCCGTAAAGGTCCGTATCCAACTGCACCTCGACCTCATCACCCTTATAAATGTAAGCGCCATGCTGCGTTTGCACCACCCGGTCATCCACCACCCGCACGCCAAAATACAGCGCCCGATAATCCCAACCTACTCGGAACTCGCCGCTGACGTCACTGGCGCCGGTGTAATTGGCCGCGCCATACACCACCTGATTGATGGGATAGGTGACCGTGTTATGCCAATCGCCCAGATTGCCATCAATGCTGTTAGGGGCCACCCACATCAAAGGCGCCTTGACCGCCGGCCCTGGCCGCGTTGCCGGGCGAGCGGTGGCCGTCGCCTCAGCAGTGGGAGTTACCGTGGGAATGAGCACCACCGCGGTGGGCGAAGGCTGCGCAACGGCAGCGGCAGTAGGCGTAGGCAACGACAAAGGGATCGGCGTGGCCGTAGGCGGAATGCTCTGATCGGGGTTATAAAGCGCGGTCATGGTCAAATTGGGCGTCGGGAACACAATCGGCGTCGGCGCGCTGGCGCCCGGCAGGCGACAAGCCACCAACACCACCATGAGCGCAAACAAAAGAATTGCGACTTTCCAATCAAACCTTCGCATCATTCACCTCCTCGCCCTGACGGGCTGCAAGCCGTGTGCCAAACCAAGCACACCATTACCTTCATTGTACTGCAAAAACTTTGCCAAAACGGCTTGTTAGAGATTTGTTAGAAATCCTCCAATAAGGCTACCGACCCCTTCCGTTGTGCTAAAATAGGAGTGCTCTACTAAAAACTGTCAAATCGGCGCGCAAATTAACGCCAGAACACCCTAATGTGGAGGTAGCGTTATGGCAGACAAGATCAAAATCCAACCGCTGGGTAGCCGTGTTTTAATTCGCCCTGAAGACGAAGAACCCCGCACCAGCAGCGGCATCCTGCTGCCGGAGACCGCGAAAGAAAAACCCCAAATCGGCGAGGTCATCGCCATCGGCGACGAGGAAGAAGAAATCCCCGTGAAGGTGGGGCAAAAAGTGCTCTACCCGAAATACACCGGCACCGAAATCAAGATTGACGGCGTGGAACACCTCATCATGGAAGCCAGCGACCTGTTGGCCATCGTGGAAGAGTAATTCCACCCCCAAGGCAACCTTTGGTATTGCAGCGCCCGGGAGTTATAATATCCCGGGCGCTGTGACACCAAGCCCTCCTCCCTCGCGGGGGAAGACTGCCATCAGGAGGTACTTATGTTCCAACTCAACATTGACGGCGGAGCCCAAGCCGACACCAACAAAGTGTATGACCTGGTCGTCGTCGGCGCTGGGGCAGCCGGTTTGACCTCGGCCATCTATGCCTCGCGCGACGGCTGGGATACCTTAGTGCTGGAAAAAGAAGCCACCGGCGGCCTGGCCGCCACCACACACCTCATCGAAAACTACCCCGGCTTTCCCGAAGGCATTGACGGCTCCGAACTCATGGAACGCTTTGCCGAACAAGCCAAACGCTTCGGCGCGCAAATCGTAGAATTTGAAGAAGTCACCAGCCTGAAGAAAAACGACGAAGGCATCTTCGAAATTGCCACCAGCGGCGGCGCAGTGTACAAAGGCCGCACCGTCATCCTCGCGACCGGCAGCCGCCCCAAGAAATTGGGCATCCCGGGCGAAGAAGCATTTGCCAACAAAGGCGTTTCCTACTGCGCCACCTGCGACGGCCCCCTCTTCAAAGACCAAGACGTCGTAGTGATTGGCTGCGGCAACTCGGGCTTACAAGAAGCCCAAATTTTGCTGGAATACGCCAAATCGGTCACCTTCGTCGAATTCCTGCCCTACTCCATCGCCGAAAAGGTGCTTCAAGACCGCGTCGTCAACCACCCCAAGGTCAAGTGCTACTTCTCGCACATGGCGGTGGAAATCAAAGGCGACGACTTCGTCCACACCGTAGTCATCAAAGATCGGGAAACCGGCGAGTTGAAGGAAATCCCTGCAAAGGGCGTCTTCATCTACGTAGGCTACCAGCCCTACACCGACTTTGTCAAAGACTTTGTCGAGCTGGACGAACGCGGCTACATCATCACCGACCACCACATGCGCACCAATGTTGATGGCGTATTTGCCGCGGGCGACGTGCGCTCCGGCAACCTGGCGCAAGTCGCGGTCGCCGTGGGCGACGGCGCCAAAGCCGCCATTGGCGTGCGAGAATACCTCCAAGCGCAGGCCAAATAACCTCCCACAAGGTCCCATGTCGCCTTCGGAACACACGCAACTCTTGATTTTAGGCGCGGGCCCTGCAGGCTTAGCAGCAGGGCTCTATGCTGCGCGAGCCGACCTGGCCCCCATCATCCTCACCGGGCCCGAACTTGGGGGCCAGGTTTCAATCACCTACATCGTTGAAAACTACCCTGGCTTTCCCGAAGGCGTGGAAGGCCCCGAACTGGTCAAACGCTTTCAAGCGCAAGCCGAAAAATTCGGCGCGCGCGTCGTGCTCGACACGGCCCTGGCAGTGGATTTCAGCCAACGCCCCTTCCGCATCCAAACCACCAAAACCGAATACACCGCCGAGAGCGTCATCATCGCGACAGGTGCCACAGCCAAACAGCTGCACGTGCCCGGCGAAGAAGAGCTCATCGGCATGGGCGTTTCCTACTGCGCGACCTGCGACGGCCATTTCTTCAAAGGCATGGACATCATGGTCGTCGGCGGCGGTGACAGCGCGCTCGAAGAAGCCCTCTTCCTGACCCGCTACGCGAACAGCGTCACCATCGTCCACCGTCGCGACAGCCTGCGTGCCGGGCCGCTGCTCCAAAAACGGGCCCGTGCGCACCCCAAAATCCGCTTCATCATGGATACCATCGTCACCGAAATCTTAGGCGAAGACATGGTCGAAGGGGTGCGCCTGCAACACGTCCCCAGCGGTGAAACCCGCGAGCACCCCATTGCCGGGGTTTTCATCTTCATTGGCTACCACCCCAACACCGAAATCTTCGCAGGCCAAATCCAATTAGACGAGCGCGGCTATATCCAGGTTGACAAACACATGCACACCAATGTGGACGGCGTGTTTGCCGCGGGCGAAGTTGCCGACAGCCGCTATCGCCAAGTGATTACCTCGGCCGGCATGGGCGCAGCCGCCGCGATGGAAGCCATCCACTTTTTAGAAAACCGCGCAAAACTTCCCTGAACCTTCAGGGAAGTTTTTTTCTGGCAGAAACGGAACGAAAGTGACAAGTGTAACTACCTCTGCCCTGTCAATTCGATTATGATGTTACAAAAGAAGTCAAGTTCGCACACCACAGCCGCCTGGCTGTGTCATCAATGCATTCCGAGGAGGTAACCCATGGCAAAGGTTTCTATTATTGGCGCAGGCATGACCGGCTCGACCACCGCCCACTGGTTGGCCGAACGGGAAATCGCCGACATCGTCCTCGTGGACATCGTCGAAGGCATGCCCCAAGGCAAAGCCCTCGACCTCACAGAGGCCATGCCGGTGATTGGGAAAGACGTCAACGTCTTCGGCACCAACGACTACGCTGACACCAAAAACTCCGACATCGTCATCATCACCGCGGGCCTGCCCCGCAAACCCGGCATGAGCCGCGACGACCTGCTGGTCACCAACGCCAAAATCGTGGCCGACGTAGCCCGCAAGACCCTCGAGCAATCGCCCGATGCGATTTACATCGTGCTCACCAACCCGCTGGACGTGATGACCTACCTCACCTGGAAGGTCACCGGCCTGCCCACCTATCGCGTGGTCGGCCAAGCCGGCATTTTGGACTCCGCCCGGATGCGCGCCTTCGTGGCGATGGAAACCGGCGTGAGCGTGGAAAACATCCACTGCTACGTTTTGGGCGGCCACGGCGACGACATGGTGCCCCTCACCCGCCACTCCAACATCGCCGGCGTCCCCCTGGAAAAATATCTCCCCAAAGACAAACTCGACGCGATCGTCGAGCGCACCCGCAAAGGCGGCGGCGAAATCGTCGGCCTGCTGAAAAAAGGCAGCGCCTTCTACGCCCCCTCCGCAGCCTTGGCCCAAATGGCCGAAGCCATCATCAAAGACAAACACCTCATCGTGCCCGCCACCTCCTACCTGGATGGTGAATACGGCATGCACGACATCTTCATCGGCGTGCCCACCATGCTGGGCCGCAAAGGCGTCGAAAAGGTCATCGAATACGAACTCAACGACGAAGAAATGGCCGCCTTCAAGAAATCGGCCGATCATGTCAAATCCAATGTGGCCAAACTCAGCGAATTCGGCCTGATTTAACCCCCCAACAGGGAAGGGACCCCAAACCCCTTCCCTGTTTGTTCAACATAACCCTGAGGAGGTTACCCCTATGTTGCTCAAAGAACGTCTTGCCGCCATCATCCCTGAATGGCGTGAACGCCAGCGCAAACTGGCTAAAGAATACGGTGATGTCGTTGTGGATCAGGTGCACATGCGCCAGATCCTGGGCGGGATGCGGGGCGTCAAAGCCCTCGTGACCGACATTTCCTACGTGGACCCCTACGAAGGCATCCGCTTCCGCGGGCATACCATCCCCGAAGTGCTGGAAAAACTGCCCAAACCCAAAGAAGGCGACATGCCCTACGTAGGCGGGCTGTATTGGCTGCTGCTGGTCGGCGACTTCCCCACCAAAGAAGAAGCCCTCTCAGTAGAAGAAGAATGGAAAAAGCGCAACGAAATCCCGCAACACGTCTTCGACGTCCTCCAGGCCATGCCCAAAGACGCCCACCCCATGACCATGTTCGCCACCGCGGTCTTGGCCTTGCAGCCCACCTCCATCTTCGCCAAGAAATACAAAGAAGGGCTGAAAAAGGCCGACTTCTGGGACCCCATGCTGGAAGACGTCCTCAACCTGACCGCCAAACTGCCCGCCATTGCAGCCTACATCTACCGGCTGAAATACAAAGACGGCAAATTCATCGCCCCCAACCCTGACCTGGACTGGGGCGCCAACTTCGCCTACATGATGGGCGTAGATACCGAAGACTACCGCAACCTCAGCCGCCTGTACTTCATCCTCCACTCCGACCACGAAAGCGGCAACGTCAGCGCGCACACCACCTACTTGGTCTCCTCCGCGCTTTCCGACATCTACTACGCCTTCTCCGCAGCCATGGACGGCCTGGCAGGCCCGCTGCACGGCTTGGCCAACCAAAACTGCCTCTACTGGCTCAAAGGCGTCATGGACAAATTCGGCGGCGTGCCCACCCACGAACAGATGCGCCAATACGCGTGGGACACCCTCAACAGCGGGCAGGTCATCCCTGGCTACGGCCACGCGGTGCTGCGCCGCACCGACCCGCGCTACAAAGCGCAATTCGAGTTCGCGCTCGAACACATGCCCGAAGACCCGCTCTTCCAGACCGCGAAAGTGGCCTACGAGGTCATCCCCGAAGTGCTGAAGGAACACGGCAAGGCCAAGAACCCGTGGCCCAACGTGGACGCCCTCAGCGGCACCCTGCAACAGCACTATGGCGTGGTGGAATCCGACTTTTACACCGTGATGTTTGGCGTGGGCCGCGCCTTGGGCGTGACCGCCAACACGGTATGGGCTCGCGCCCTGGGGCACCCCATCGAACGCCCGAAATCGGTCACCACGGCCATGCTGGAAGAGGCCATCAAAGAATAACCCCTCCCGCACCCCGCGAGAAACACCTCACGCCCCCAGCCCTCTGCGCTGGGGGCGTTGCACGTCGTGCAGCGCCAACCTCGGTGGCGTAGCAGGCGGCTTCCTGCCCCACCCCCCAGGGAACCCGCTGCCCCGCTGGCCCTCAACCCCCAACCCAAAAACAGAAAAGCCGCCCAGGTCAAGGGCACCCCCTCAACCATAAGGCGGCAGAAAACGAGGTGAAATTGCCTTGCCCCGGCCAGCACGGCCAAAGGGCTGCAAGCGCGGGCACGGCAAACCGCCCCGCCTCATCCCAGGCCGGGCTAACCCGGCATGAAAAGCGGATAATCGTACAGCGGCTCATACGTGCATCGGCAGCCGCCCTCGTGGGCGCAGCCTTCGACCGGCAGCGCCGGGACCGCATCTTTTGGATACGTCCCTGCCACCGCGAGGCACGCAGGGCACGCATCCGCGGCCACCACCACCCGGATGGCCTTCACCCGCGGATTCGCACGATACCGTTTGAGCGCCACCGCGCGGGTGCTAAATTCCCGCAAATCTGCCCCACATTGCACGCAATGCGTGGCCGTATCGGGCGATTGAGCATGGCATTGGCTGCAAATCTGCATCAGGGCGCCTCCTCTGGAACGCAAATTGGCCTTGCTTTGTGCATTTTACCACAAGGCGGCTCGGCCACAGGCGCCTGTTCGTCAGATTATTTTTTATGAGCGTTTTCTAAGAAATTCGCCCGAGCCCTTGCTCCCCGGCCTCAAATCCCTTACAATGCTTGCAACACCCGCCAACTCAGGAAGGAGAGAAAAATCATGGCGAAAACCACCTTTGGGGAAGAAATCTACCTCCGGGCCCTGACCGGAAACATCATCGGCGCGCAAATGGTTGCCGACTACGCCAAAGTAGCCTTCGTAGCGCCCAAAAACATCATCTGCAGTGCAATCAGCGCTGCAGCCGAAGCCACCTACATCCGCGAGACCGGCGCGCAAGCCGCGCATTTCATCGCAACGCCCGGGCAGGAAGCCGCCACGGCCGAAGCCATCGCCGCGTTCCAACCCGAAGCCATCGTGCTCATGTTTGGCGGCGAAACCCCTCTCGAAGAGACCAAAGCCCTATTTGTCAGCACGCTCAAAGCCCTGGCCGAAGCCGAAATCTTCGCCGATCTGGTGGTGCATGTGCGCATCTTTGCAGTAGGCGGCCTGCAAGCAGCGCTGGAAGACCCAGCCATCCGCGACTATCTCTTAGACAACGAAGTCTTCGTCTATACCGCCGACTTAGACAAAGGCCTCTTCATTTACAACATTGCCATCATCAACGACGACAACAGCATTGCGCTGGACGAACTGTTGGCCTTCCCGGTCACCGTCGAACACGCGGATTTACTCAACCGCTCTTTACGCGACAAAACCCTCCATTGGGCCGAAGCATAATCGTTGGCAGGCAGTTTCTCCCCAGACGCCCCACGCCTCCCTGTTTGAGAAGCGTGGGGTTTTGATTATTGGCCAATTGCGTAGTTTGTGGCGTAAAGAGAGGCGCGATTGGTTACCTGGTTACTTGGTTGCCTGGTTGCTTGGTTGCTTGGTTACCTGGTTGCTTGGCGCCCCCTTGCCTCGCCCTTTGGGAGAGGAAAGGGGGCTGGGGGGAAAGGTGAGGGCGGGAGGTGAGGGTACCGGGTACTGGGTACCGGGTACTGGGTACTGGGTATTGGGTATTGGGTATTGGTTACTTGGTTACCTGGTTGCTTGGTTACCTGGTTGCTTGGTTACCTGGGCGTTTGGCGCCCCCTTGCCTCGCCCTTTGGGAG
>Ga0256914_1004748_pt1 | contig 10056 bp, 10 predicted proteins | sample HulkmetaG_FD_191571 | JGI IMG/M metagenome (GOLD analysis project Ga0256914, IMG submission 191571) | Hydrothermal chimney microbial communities from Main Endeavour vent field at the Juan de Fuca Ridge, Pacific Ocean - Hulk | ecosystem: Environmental > Aquatic > Marine > Hydrothermal vents ...
GCGAAATTCTCCCCCAAAAAATGTTGCTTTTCAAGACCTGACCCCGTTGTTGGGGAACCCCCGGGCGGGGTGCTAGTTGCCTGTCAGCAGGCTGAGGGCCTCCTGGTAGCGGTGGCGGGTTTTGTCGATGATCTCCGGGGGCAGAGGCGGAGGGGGGGGTTGTTTGTTCCAGTCCAGGGAGGAGAGGTAGTCGCGCAGGAACTGCTTGTCGAAACTCGGCTGGCCCCGGCCCGGGCGGTACTGGTCCAGGGGCCAGAAGCGGGAGGAGTCGGGGGTGAGGACCTCGTCGATGAGGATGAGTTCGTCGTCGATGAGGCCCAGTTCAAACTTGGTGTCGGCGATGATGATGCCCTTGTCGCGGGCATAGTCCGCTGCCGTGCTGTAGAGCTTGAGGCTGATTTCCGCCACCCGGCCCGCCAGATCGGGGCCGATGATCTCTTCCATGCGGGACAGGGAGATGTTTTCGTCGTGCAACCCCTGTTCCGCCTTGGTGGAAGGGGTGAAGAGCGGCTCGGGAAACCTGTCCGATTCCACCATGCCCGCGGGCAGGCTGAAACCGCAGACAGTGGTATCCTGCTGGTAGGCCTTCCAGAAGGAACCGGACAGATAACCGCGGACAATGCACTCGATGGGCAGCACCTTTGTTTTTTTCACCAGCATACTGCGCCCGGCAAGCTGTTGCCGGTACTGGTGGCAGATCTCCGGATATTCATCCACCTCGGCACTGATCAGGTGGTTGGGCACGATATCTCCCAGCAGCCTGAACCAGAAAAGGGATAGCCGGGTAAGGACGACTCCCTTGCCCGGCACCGGATCGTCCATGACCACGTCAAAGGCCGAGATACGGTCGGTGGCCACCATGAGCAGTTTGTCGTCATGTCCGGGTATTCCGTACATGTCACGGACCTTGCCGCGATGCAGCAGGACAAGATCCTGCAGCTCCGTCTTCACTACCGATGTCGTCATTGCCCTTCCCTCTCGTGCGTTGTCCCGGCCCTGCCGACAGCCGTGGCCGGGATCATATCTTCTAACCGATCACAGGGTATGCAACCCCGTGGTATATCGAACTCTCAAGCTGTTATTGGTCGCTCATCCCAGTTTTTTCTTCACCGCGTCAACAACCACATCGCTGGTCACCGCCTCGACGTTGAGGAGCAGTCCTTCCCTTTCATAAAAGCCGATGAGGGGTGCGGTCTTCTCGTTATAGGTTGCCAGCCGGTGGCTGATGGCCTCTTCGGTCTCGTCTTCCCGCTGCACGACCTTACTGCCGCATTTGTCACAGATACCCTCCTGACTGGGCGGATTGCTCTTGACGTTGTAAATTGCCTGGCAGTCGGGATTCTCACAGGTACGACGGGTGCAAAGCCGGTCCAGGATGACATCTTTCGGCACATCGATATTCACCGCCATATCCAGGGTGATATTGAGCCTTGCCAGCAGCTCCTTGAGGGCCTCGGCCTGGGGAATGGTGCGCGGAAAACCATCCAGCAGAAAGCCCTTTTCACAGTCGGGCTCCCGGAGGCGCTTTTCCATCATATCCATGATCAGTCCATCGGGCACCAGGTCGCCCCGTTTCATATAAGCCTCGGCCTGTTTACCCAGGTCCGAGCCTGCCTGCACTTCGCCGCGCAGGATATCGCCGGTGGAAATCTGCACCGAGCCGTCCACCGCCGTCAGCAGCTTGGCCACGGTACCCTTGCCGGCCCCCGGCGCTCCCAGTAAAATCAGTTTCATAATATCTACTCCTTATGATTTTGGTTTGAATGAAAAAAACGATATATGTCCCGTTGAGGTCAGCGGCACTATACCCGATTTTTCCGGAGGATGGTAGCATTTCTCGACAGGCGTATTCAGCCGGAAATCCCCGGGAAATCTCTTACTCTTTCATCGAATATCTATCACAAAAGGGGTTGATATGGGAAACAAGGGTAGCGGTGAGCGAACCGATGAGGATTTTGGAGTTGATACGCACCGGCACCCTGCACTCGTCATCGGTGAACCAGATAACCGTATCGCCGGTCTTGTCGTAGAGCCCCCTGAACTTCATCTCCGGCAGCACCCGTATCGTCTCCACCGGCCCGTACAGGGAGTCCAGCCGTTCCCGGCCCAGAACCCGCACCCGGACCTCGTGTCGTTTGTGATCGGTAAAGGTGGGCACAATAAAGCTCTCCCCCGGCTGCAACCGCATGGCCCGCATGGCGAAAAACGAGGAAAACTCGTTGTGGACCGGTCCGCTGACGGCAATCACCTCTTCGGGCTCCCGATCCCGCCGGTAACGAACCTGCAACCCCTGCTGATCATAGCGGGTCAACCGGTTGGTTTCGCTTTTGCCGTGTCCCTCCAGTTGATGCACCCGATAGAGAAAGGGCAGCCGCTCCACCCCCTGGACATCGGTGAGAAAGGTATCGTTGACCGGATAGAAAAGACGGAATAACCCGTAATCGCTGACCTTGGCGATGATCCGATAGACCTCTTCCTCCGGATTGATGCGCTCCACGCGCAACCGCAGTTCGCCGATCTTGATGCCGCCGGTCCAGGAGATATCATAGCGCAGCTCCTCGTAGCCGGCGTAAATGACCTCCAGAAGATCCGGCTCCACCACGCCGAACCCGCCCTCCTCCCGAGCCTTTTCCGCCTGGACCGCCGGACCCGGTCCACAGAGAAGCCCGGCAAAAACCAGCACAGCCCACAACCGTGCAAGTAAAGAGAACCCCATCATCCCATGGTGAGCAGCGACAGCCAGGTGGCTGCAAACAGCGTCAGCGCGATAAAACCGTTCATGGAAAAAAAGGCGACGTTGATGCGGGAGAGATCCCGCGGATTGACGACAAGGTGCTGGTAGAACAGGGCGCCGCCGGTGAGGATGATACCACCAAAATATACGGCGTTAAGCCCGCTGAAAAAGCCGGTGGCCGCAAAGCAGACAAAGGCGAAGAAGTGAAAGAAAACCGCCAGCTTGAAGGCGCGTTCACGCCCCAACCGGGCGGGCAGGGAATGGAGGCCGGCGCCGCGGTCGAAATCCGCATCCAGACAGGCGTATATGGTATCGAAGCCGGCAACCCAGAGCAGGACCCCCAGGGAAAGCATCCAGGGGTAACCGTTCAGGCTGCCGCTGACGGCAACCCAGCCGCCCAGGGGAGAAAAGGCCAGCGCCACCCCCAGTACCAGGTGACAGAGTGAGGTGAACCTCTTGGTGAGCGAATAGATCAGGGTAAGGGAGAGGGCAAAGGGAGCGATGCGCAGGGCAAGGGGATTGAGTTGCCGGCAGGCGAAGAAGAAGAGCAGGCCGCTGAGCACCACCATGATCCACGATTCGGTCAGCGTCACCTTGCCCGCGGGCAGGGCGCGTCCGGCGGTGCGGGGGTTGGCGGCGTCAAAGCGGCGGTCGACGATGCGGTTGAATCCCATGGCGCAGGTACGGGCGCCCACCATGGCCAGCACCACCCAGAAAAGAGGCCGCGGCCCGGGCACACCCCGTGCCGCCAGAAAGGCGCCCATGAGGGCAAAGGGCATGGCGAAGACGGTATGCCTGAACTTGATCATTTCAAGCAGGGTGGAAATTTTTTCAAACATGATCAATTCCTTGCCAACGTGGAAGATCGGCAACAGGGATGCCGAGCAGGTCGCAGAGCCGGCCGGCGTAGCTGCGGGCCATGGCCGCCAGGGTCTGCGGCTGATGATAGAAGGCGGGCATGGCCGGACAGATAACGGCGCCGGCATCGTGCAGGGCCAGCATATTGGCCAGATGGGTCCGGTTGAGCGGTGTTTCCCGCACTGCCAGGAGCAACGGTCGCCTTTCCTTCAGGGTTACGTCCGCGGCGCGGTGGATGAGGTTTGAGCTGATACCCGCGGCCACGGCCGCCAGGGTGCCGGTGGTGCAGGGAAGGATAATCATACCGTGGTAGCGGCTGGAACCACTGGCCGGCGGCGCGGTGAAATCGTCGATATCGTACCGGCAGCTCACCCCCGGCAGCTCCGCCGCGCTCATGCCCAGTTCCAACTGCAGTACGGTCTCGCCCGCCTCCGAGACAACAGCATGCACCTCCACCTCCGAGGATCGCAGCAGCCGCAGCAGCTCCAGGCAGTAGAGCATGCCGCTTGCTCCGGTGACGGCGAGTAAAACTCTTTTGCTTTCCATGGCCGGCGGCCGTTTCTTTTCTACTTGACGGCAATATAAAGGGTAACCACCCCAAAGGTCATCTGCCGGTAACGGGACTGGGAAAAGCCCGTTTCACGGAGCATGTCCATGAGCTCCCCGGGTTCGTAAAATTCGGCGATGGAGGATGCCAGGTATTCGTATGCCTCCTTGTCGCCGGAAACCACGCCGGCGATCCGCGGCAGGATATGGTTCAGATAAAGGGAGTAAAAGGGTTTGAAAATGGGATTCTCCGGCCTGGAAAACTCAAGAATCAGCAGCTTGCCGCTGGGTTGCAGAACCCGGTACATCTCCTGCAAACTCTTGCGGGTGCGGGCGATATTGCGCACGCCGAAGGCTACGGTGCATCCCCAGACACTGTTGTCCGGCACCGGAATATCCTCACCGTCGCCACAGACCGGGAAAATACGACTGCGGCGACTGTCCCGGCCGATGGTGCGGATGCCCTGGCGCAGCATATCCTCGCAGAAGTCAAGCGCCATGACCAGCCGCTGGGGCTCCCGGCGGGTGAGTTCCTTGGAAAGGGGCATGGTGCCGGCACAGAGATCCAGGACGTAGCCCGCCGGAAATTCACGCAGCTCGCGGATGGTTCGCCAGCGCCAGTAGCGGTCGATCTGCATGCTCAGCAGAGAGTTGAGGAAGTCATACCTGGCGCTGATGGCCGCAAACTTATCCCGGACGAATTTTTTCTTCTCCTCGGGCCGGGTTTCATCCGACTCCGCGGTAACCGGGTCGTCCCGGTCGGGTTGCCGGGCAAAGCGATCAGCGGCCGGCTTCTCCCTTGTATCGTCGTGTTGCATTAAATCGGGTTGATTTTTTATTATGAAAATAATTTCAGGGGCAAGGCTGCCTCCCGGGCTTCGCCGCGATGGATCAACAGGGTGAAAAAACGTTTAAGAGCCTCCTGTTTGGCGGCGTTCAGGTCATACTCCATGGCCTGCAGATAGGCAAGACAGGCCTGCTGCGTCATGGGGATCCGCGGGGCGACGGCGGCGGCGATGCGTTCCAGATCCGCCAGCCCATCGGCCAGGCACTGCTGCAGGGTGCGATGGATCTCGCGCACCGTGTCGGGGTTCCGGGCAATCAGTTCCTCGCGCACGGCATAGACGGCAAAGACAAAGGGCAGGCCGGTGTGTTGATGCCACATCTCGCCGAGATCGAATTGCAGGGGATACCTGCCTTCGGCCCTGAGGCGCAGGGCATCGTCACCGATGGCCAGAACCGCGACGATTTCCCTTTCCCTTTCCCGGTCCCGGTCCGCAAATACCTCGCCGCGGATATATTCGGGCCGCTGACGGTAGTAATCCTCCAACAGAATCCTCACCAGGCAGACCGAGGTCTCCGACTGCCCGGAAAGCAGGATAAGACGCCCGGACAACTCTTCCACAGCGATTCTGGAAAAGAGATAGACACTGCCCACCGGCCCGTCGGCACTGATCGACAGTCCGGACAGAATCCGATAACGCTGCGGTCTGGCGGCATATTCATAGGAGGAGACACACCCCATGTCCAGCTCTCCTGCGGCCAGCAACCGGTTGAGACGGGCGGGCGGCGCCTCGACGATTTCCCAGTCGGGACGTTTGACCCGCTTCTTCCAGATCTCGTACAGCGGTGCGGTATTGATATAGTTGACCATGCCGATTCGAACCATTGCCGTCTCCTTTCACCACGATCCGGAAGGCCGGATAATTCCCCTCAACGGATCCAGCGCGGCCGCACCCGGGTGTCGCCGCAGACCAGGAACTCGGTGATCTCCCCGGGGCCGAGGCCGGTATCCACGGGTATGGCCAGCATGGTTGCGCTTTTTCCAGGGCTGAGACTGCCGAGGCGATCGGCATAGCCCAGGGCTTCGGCTCCGCCCCGGGTTGCCATGGCCAGAATGGTGGATGGTGGAATGCCCGGATGTTCTTCCCGGAGTATCCGCATCTCCCGCCACAGGGACAGGCGTGGATTGGAGGCGGCACTGTCCGTGCCCAGGGCCGGGAGTATGTTGTGGCGGAGATAGCGGTCCGCCGGTGCCGTGCCCACTCCGAGAAAACGGTTGCTCCCGGGACAGAGACAGACCCGGGCCCCCCTTGCCGCCAGTATGGCCGCCTCCCCATCATCGACATGGACGCCGTGGACGCAAAGCGTCCCGGCATCCAACACGCCGAGTCTATCTAAGTACCGTACTGAGCCGTTAATGTCAATTCCCGGTATCTGAAAAGAATCATCCCAAAAACCGTGTTTTTCGAAAAAATCACGGAATTCGCCGTCGCCGCTTCGCAGCAGCCGGAGTTCCGCCGCGGTTTCCGCCACATGCAGGGAAAAGGTATGCCCCAGCCTGCGGCACCGTTCTTTAAGGCCGGTGATGAGCCGGGCATGGCAGGAATAGGGAGCGTGGGCAGTGACAACCTGTTGCGGGGACCGGCTGTCCAGACCAAAGAGAACGCGCCGGGCGGCCCGGCCGGAGAGCCCGAGTTTTTCATGGAAAAAACAGTGGATTCCCCGGTAGCGCTCGCCCAGGCGACGGCCGAAACCGCTGTTGCCGATATCACCCACAAGGCCGATGCCGGATTCTTCCATGGCGGCCAGTTGGCGCCGGCCGGCGGCAACGATCTCCTCCTCTCCCGCCCTGCTTGCTGATCGGGCCGCAAGCAGGCTGCCGATCCATTGGGTGAAGGACTCCACCCCGTCGGATTTTCCGAGAAAGGCCAGGTGGGAGAGCTCAAGGTGGGTATGGGCGTTGACCAGCGGCGGCAACAGGACGACATCCCCCAGGTCCCGCACCGGACAGGCGGCACGGCGGCGGAGGGATTCACTCCAGGAGCCGGTCTCGATGATGCGACCATTGGCAACCAGGACGCCGCCATCGACAATGGGCGGGGCACTTATGGGCAAAACCAGGGAGGCGCGGTACAGCAGAGGGGCGGAAGCCATGATTTTTCTGAAATGGAGAATTGCGCTGGGAGTAACCGTGCCCGATTCGGTCTCTTCCGGGGCCGGTGCGAAAAAGACGCTGCTTCAGGACCGGTTACGATCTTTTCAGGCCGGGGAGTAATCCATCAGCCGCTGTCTGGGCGTGAAGCCGGCATCCTCCACCAGACGACGGATCTCCCGCTCCGAAAGCCGGAAGTGAACTCCGGCCGCGGCCACGACGTTCTCCTCGATCATGGTGCTGCCGAAGTCGTTGGCCCCGAAAAACAGGGAGAGCTGGGCGATCTTCGGACCCTGGGTGACCCAGGAGGCCTGGATGTTGGCGACATTGTCCAGAAAAATACGGCTGAGGGCCAGCATCCGCAGATAGCCGAAACCGGTGGCGGCGGTGATGCCGGGGCTGTCCGCCAGCACGGTGTTGTCCGGCTGGAAAGGCCAGGGAATAAAGGCGGTGAAGCCGCCGCTGCGGTCCTGAAGATCCCGGATGCGCTCCAGGTGTTCCAGCCTCTCGGCCATGGTTTCGATATGACCGAACATCATGGTGGCCGTGGTGCGCAGCCCCTGGGCATGAGCCTCTTCCATGACCTCGATCCACTGATCGGCGCTGCACTTGCGCGGCGCCAGGGCATTGCGCACCCGGTCGCTGAGGATCTCGGCCCCGCCGCCGGGGATGGAGTCGAGACCCGCGGCGATCAGCCGCCTGAGCACCTCGCGCACCGAAAGACCGGAAAGAGCGGCAAAATGGTGGATTTCGGGGGGAGAAAACCCGTGGATATGGATACCGGTCTTCTTCATGAAGCGGAGCATCTCCTCGTAATACTCAAGGGGTTTATCCGGATGCAACCCCCCCTGCAGCAGGACCTGGGTGCCGCCTAACTCCTGGGTTTCACGAATCTTTTTCTCAAGCTCCTCAAAGGAGAGCAAGACACCGGTTTCATCTTCCGGTGGTTTGAAAAAAGCGCAGAACTTGCAGGCGGAGATACAGATATCCGTGTAGTTGATGTTGCGATCGATCACATAGGTGACCACCGGTTCCGGATGGAGGCGGCGCCGCACGTGGTCCGCCAGAAAGCCGAGCTCATGGAGATCGGCGTTTTCCGCTAAAAAGAGAAACTCGTCGGCCGCAATCCGGCCGCCGTTCTGGATTTTCTCGGCAAGGTGTTGCATGGGTTCCGGGCTTTTCGGGTGGGCGGCGTTCTCCGCTGGTCAGAAACTCTGCAGGACATTGTAGAGAGTGTCCCGCTCCATGGGCCGGCGGCCCGCCTCCCTGATGAGCCTGATGAGGGTCTTGTGGCCGATGGCCTGGTCGGTCTCGGCGCCGGCCATGTGGGTGATAACCTCTTCCTTGACCGTGCCGTCCAGATCGTCCGCTCCAAAGGAAAGCGCCACCTGGGCGAGCTTGGGGCCGATCATGACCCAGTAGGCCTTGATGTGCGGAAAGTTGTCCAGAAAGAGCCGGGCGACGGCTATGTTTTTCAGGTCATCAATGCCCGTTGTCCGGGAGTGTTCCGACATTTCCGTGTTTTTCGGGTGAAAGGAGAGTGGGATAAAGGTAAGAAATCCACCGGTCTCGTCCTGGGCCCGGCGCAGGGCGTCCAGATGCTCCAACCGCTCGTCGATGGTTTCGATGTGGCCGTAGAGCATGGTGGCATTGGTACGCAGGCCATGCTGGTGGGCGATCTTGCTCACCTTAATCCAGTCGACACCGGGGAGTTTTTTCTCGCAGGTGAGTTTGCGGATCCGCGGGCTGAACACCTCGGCACCGCCGCCGGGAATAGATCCCAGGCCTGCCTCCTTGAGCTCCTCCAGGGTCTCGCCGATCCCCTTACCGGCCAGCCCGGCCAGATGGGCAATCTCGACGCAGGTAAAGGCCTGAATATGCACCCGGGGACGCACCTCCTTGATTCCCCGTAACAGTTCCAGGTAATAAGAATAGGGCAGATCCGGATGAATGCCGCCCACCATGTGAATCTCGGTGATGGGCTCGTCCAGGCGCTGCCGCACCTTATCCTTGACATCCTCGACACTCATCTCGTAGGCCAGCTCCGAATCCCGGTCCTTACCGAAGGCGCAGAACTTGCACAGGTTGGTGCAGACGTTGGAATAGTTGATGTGCTGGTTGTAGATAAAATAGGCGCGGTTGCCGTTGAGACGCTCGCGGACGATATTGGCAAGATAACCAACGGCGAGGATATCGGCAGACTCGAAAAGCCGCCGGCCGTCATCGATACTCAGCCGTTCACCGGCGCGAACCTTGTCGAGGATATCGCCAAGGCCGCTGTTCTGTATAAAGGTATCCATAAAAAGTGGTGTGGAAGATGGGAGTTGACGTTGCCGGGCGGATGCGGGAAGACGACTGCCCGCCGGCAGCCGCCCGCGGGGTTGCCGCTTCTGCGCCATACGGCTCGGCGCTCCTTGGCGGAAGCGGTCCCGGCGAGCGGTTGCAAGGTACCTCTACAGGAAAAATTTGAGCTTTTCCCGCCGGCTGGAATGCCGCAGGCGGTTCAGGGCCTTCTTCTCGATCTGGCGGATCCGCTCGCGCGAGACATTGAAGCGCTTGCCGATCTCCTCCAGGGTGTACTCGGCCTTTTCACCGATGCCGAAACGCAGCCTGATGATCTTTTCTTCGCGGTCGGTGAGCGTGCTCAGGACCTCGGTGACCCGGCCGGAGAGTTCCCGGTTCTGAACCGCGGCATAGGGTGATTCCGACTCCATGTTCTCGAGGAAATCCCCCAGGGTGGAATCGTCGTCACCCACGGGGGTTTCAAGGGAGATGGGCTCACGGGAGGCTTCGAGGATGGCGAGGATCTTATCCATGGGCAGGTCGGTGATCTTGGAGATCTCCACCGGCGTGGGTTCCCGGCCCAGCTCCTTGAGCAGCGAATAGAAGGCCTTGAAAAACTGGCTGCGCAGTTCGAGAAAATGCACGGGCAGCCGGATGGTCCGGGTCTTGTCCAGGATCGCCCGGGTGATTGCCTGACGAA
>Ga0256914_1004749_pt1 | contig 10056 bp, 5 predicted proteins | sample HulkmetaG_FD_191571 | JGI IMG/M metagenome (GOLD analysis project Ga0256914, IMG submission 191571) | Hydrothermal chimney microbial communities from Main Endeavour vent field at the Juan de Fuca Ridge, Pacific Ocean - Hulk | ecosystem: Environmental > Aquatic > Marine > Hydrothermal vents ...
TGAGGGGTGAGAGAACCAATTTGACTGTGAAGATGAGGTCCCCATCCAACCTGGTCGAGGAGATAAAGGGTAGCATGTCCTTATCCTATGAGAAAGGGTTTTCAGGGGTACCCTCCAAGCTCCACTTATACACGGAGTATGAGAGGCCTCTTATCCTAGTGGGCTTCCCATTATACAAGCCGGAGCTTTACTTGGAGATTTACGTCCCAGATGACTGTAGGATCATGTCCGCGATGGTGGAGTCTGTCAGCGGGGACATCGAGATGGATGTCAGTGGGATAGAAGGGGTGTTGAGGACGGTCAGCGGGGACATCAGTGTAAGGGGAACCTTCGCCGGCCTGAGTATCTCATCGACCAGCGGTGACTTGAACCTAGATGTGGAGATCAAACATTCGGGCAGTGCTCAGACGGTCAGCGGAGATATAGTGGGGCATGTGCACGCGTCCTACGGGACCTACTCCAATGTGAGTGGAACGAGAGGTTTCTTCGCCAGTACTACGAGTGGAGATGTTGTTTTAGAGTTGAGTAAGGAAGACGAAGTTTACTTGAATATAACAGCCTGCACGACGAGCGGTAGCGTGAGGTTAGAGAATATACGCTCCTTATCGGAGAGAGTGGGAAATTTAACCGGTGTAAATGAGAGGGAAGCTCATGGGGTCGTTGGCTCCGGGCTGTCCCATGAGTTCATCGTGAAAGCCCGCTCGGTAAGTGGAGACATCAACCTGAGGTATGTGGGGGGTTAGAGAGGAACCACCTCACGATCTCAGCGTATCCCCTGACCGCTCTCTCCACCTCCTTTATTGGGACCATCTCGTTTGGCTGATGGGCCATCTCCTGATCCCCCGGACCGTAACCTATGGTTGGTATGCCGGCCTCGCCAGCGGTGTAGGAACCATCAGTGCCGAACCTCCATACAATGAGGTCCGCTCCAAGCATGTGAGCGAGCTCTCCGAGGGAGGGGCTCTCATTCACCCAAGCTGGAAACCATGCCTCTACATCTTCTTCGTAACCGGTGTAGCATTTCAGCCTCCTTTTAACCACGTTACCCCCTAGCTGGGTCTCCACATACTCTTTGGTCTCGTCCGGGACGGTTCTCCTGTCCAGAAGGACAGAGCACCTGTCGGGGATGACTGGTACCATCCCCGGGCTTACCTTCACATCGACGGGAGCAACCGAGCCACTCCCTAGGAGGGGATGTGAGTTCATCCTCATGTCTTGGAGTTTAGAGAGATAGGCGCACAGCTTGGGAAGGCAGTTCTCGCCCAGCTCGGGCATGCTGGAATGGGCGGTCCTTCCCCTGAAGGAAACGATTACCTCAGCTCTTCCTCTATGTCCTCTAGCTAGGTTCAAGGAGGTCGGTTCACCCAGTACAACAAGATCCGGCCTCTTATCCAAGGAATCGATCGCATGACGTATTCCGAAGCCCTCCTGATCCTCTTCATGCACTACGAAGGCGTATACCACATCCAAATCGCTCTCCCTTACCTCGGATATTGAGTGGATTAGGGCCGCTAGACCTCCTTTCATATCGACGGATCCCCTGCCGTAAACGTGGTCCCCGATCAAATCGGCCGAGAAGGGGTCTCTCCTCCAATTCCCCAGATCTCCCTCCGGCACAGTGTCCATGTGGGCATCGAAGAGCAGAAGGCTGCTGCCACCTCCACGGAGCTCGGCTATCACGTTACCCACTTCGTCGGTCCATGCCCGGTCGACCCCGACCCTCCCCAGCTCCTCCCTTATCAGGGATGCTAGTTCACCCTCATCGCCCGAGAGGCTTCTAGTCTTCACCAGTTCTCGCAGGAAGGATACGACCTCCGACATCATGCATTGGGATGCGAGGAAGATATAACGTGATAGTCACGTCGTTCGGAGTCGGAGCTGGAAGTCGTTCAATTCTGGGAGGAATGCGCTGGCCCGTGTATGAAAGATCTTTTCGGAGTCGGTAGCCCTCCAGCACGATCGGCTTACACGGAGAGAAGTTTAGCGTTCACTGCTACTATAACGGTACTCAATGACATGAGCACCGCCCCCACGGCCGGACTCAGTAGGATCCCCAAGGGATAGAGGATCCCAGCCGCTAGGGGGATGGCCAGCGCGTTGTAGCCAGTGGCCCATAGCAGGTTCTGATACATCTTCCGATAGGTCGCTCTGGCGAGGTCTATCACCAGCAACACATCCCTAGGATCGTTCTTCACCAGCACTATGTCGGCGCTCTCAATAGCCACATCCGTTCCAGCCCCTATAGCGATGCCCAAATCCGACTGAACCAAGGCCGGCGCGTCGTTTATCCCGTCACCCACCATGGCGACGACTCCTAGGGACTTCAGCTCCTCTATCTTCTCAGCCTTTTCATGAGGGAGGACTTCGGCGAAGTACCCATCCAGCCCTAGCTCCTCGGCAACCCACTTAGCTACCTTCTGGTTGTCCCCTGTGAGCATGTAGACCTTGACGCCCCTTTCCCTCAGCTTGGAGATTGCTTCCTTCGACTCGTCCCTTACCCTGTCAGCCAATGCTATGGCTCCAGCTAGCTCTCCATCGACCACGAGGAAAACCACGGTCTTTCCCTGCTCCATGACCCTTTTCACTTCTTCAAGGTCCATTCCCTCACGCAGATCCAGTTCCTCGAGGAGCTTAGGGCTGGCAATCACGATCCTCCTCCCATTCACGATCCCCTCAGCCCCTTTTCCGGGAATGGCTCTGAACTCACTCGCCTCCTCCAGCTCCAGTCCCTTTTCCTGAGACCTCGCCAATATGCCCATGGCTATGGGATGCTCCGATCTCGATTCTAGTGAGGCCGCCAGTCTGAGCACCTCTGTGCGCTCAAGCCTCCCCAGAGGGATCACGTCCGTTACCTCGAATCTCCCCTCCGTCAAAGTTCCGGTTTTATCGAATACGACGACATCAACATCCTTCGCTCTCTCAAAGGCCTCTCTATCCCTGATCAGTATTCCTCTCTTGGCAGATAGGGATGTCGAGACCGCGACAACGAGCGGGATGGCCAAGCCTAGGGCGTGCGGGCACGTGATCACCATCACAGTAACGCTCCTCTCGAGTGAGAAGACTGGGGGCATTCCAGCCCACAGCCAAGCTAGGAATGTGACCGTCCCCACGCTTATGGAGATGAGCGTCAGCCAGAGGGATGCCTTGTTCGCTAGGTCCTGAGTCCTTGACCTTGATTCTTGGGCTCTCCTCACTAGCTCTAGCACCTGCATGAGATAGCTCTCCTTTCCTGTTCTCTCGACCTCTACTTTAACAGATCCCTCCAGATTCACCGATCCCCCGATCACCTCGTCTCCAGGTCCCTTGTAAATAGGGTTCGACTCGCCGGTCAGCATCGATTCGTCGACGCTCGTCTCTCCCTCCACTACCCTGCCATCGGCCGGGATCCTCTCACCTGGTTTCACTAGTACTATGTCTCCAAGCTCGAGGTGGCTCACCGGAACGTCCTCCACCTCGCCATCCATGACCAAGTGAGCTTCCGTCGGCATGAGCTTGACTAGTTCCTCCAGCGCTCTTGAAGCTCCTAATACGGACCTCATCTCTATGTAGTGGCCCAACAGCATGATGTCGATTAGTGTCGCTAACTCCCAGTAGAATGTCCTCCCTTGTAGGCCGAACGTCACCGCGGCACTGTAGAAGAAGGCGACAGTGATGGCCAGAGATATCAGGGTCATCATGCCCGGCGATCTCTTTACTAGTTCCTCCCTCATCCCCGCAAGGAAGGGTTTACCTCCGTAAAGGTACACGAATAAGGAGAGGATGAATAGGAGAAGACCGCTCCCCGGAAATTCTATCCTGATTCCCAAGAAATTTTGGATGAGGGGAGATAGCGCCAAGATCGGTACCGTTACTGAGGTGGATATCAGGAACCTCCTCTTGAAATCCTCCATCATGTGCTCGTGGTGGGAGGAGTGATCAGCTCGGTTCCCGTGCGAGGCCCTACCCTCGTGAGCGTGAGTACTGTGGGCATCTCCACCTGCGTGGCCGTGGTGATGACGGTCTTCCGCCATGGTCACTCACCATACCCATCCATATCTAAAAGGGGGTTAGTGGTGCTTCCTCGCTGATTCCCTTCCCAAGAGGAAGAACAACAGTGCCACCATGCCGATGAGGATGAGGGGGCCGAGAAGCCAACTGACTCCCCACCAGCTCATTCCTCCCCATGCCCAAGGGCCGCATCCCCAACACATCAATCATCTACCTCCTCGATGAAGTATCCATGCCATGTGTGATACCAGATCTCACCCGTGAAGGCGTTGACGCTGAGCATCCCCGTCATCCTCCCTTCAACACTGTAATCGAAAGTGTAGTACCCGTAGAAGGGTATCCCACTCTCGATCGCTACTTCATGGTTAGGGAACAGTTCTCTGAGGGAGCTCAAAGCTATACCCTTCGCTTCATCTTCTTCGATCCTTGGAGTGTACTCGCCGTATGATCTGATCATCCCCATACCGTATTTCAGGTTCCACATCATATTGGGCCCAGGTTCCGGCGTTATTCTCCCATCTCTCTTCCAAAGTAGGAGCTCGAATGCACCTATCCCCGAATCTCCCTCTCCCACAGCGGCGTAGAAGTTATGCTGGAACTCCATGACTTCCAAGAGCCTCAAGTTGGATCTCCTCCCTACGATGTACCTCTTAAAGGAGTCAACCGCCTCATCGAGAGATACCGCTGCGTAGATTCCGGCGTACGGACCGCCGGGCCCCCAAAGTCCTCTCATGCCATGTCTCCCGGTTCTTGGATCGGGTTCTAGCAGATTCATCGTTGGATCCGACGAACCACTGGGCGGATAATCGTCCGATAGGATAGCACCTTTCCCTTCATGCGGAGTTTGAACCATTAGGTTCTGCTTAGGTTCCACCATGAGAGCCAAGAGGGCGAGCGTGGCGAGAGCCGCGGTTCCCATTAGAAGGTTTCTTGAATTCATCATATCAACCAATTACTATAGTAAAGGAGTAATATATAAACTTAGACTATCTTAACTTTTTCTCATGTGATAGAGTGAGAGGGCATCCTATTTAGTGATTGGGGGTCGAAGTGGAGGATGGGTTATGAGGGCAGTTGTTATCTTCGAGCATGGTGGACCTGAAGTCCTCTCACTGGTTGAAGATTACAGGGATCCTGAGGTAGGACCTCAAGATGTCTTGGTTGAGGTGAAGGCGACGGCACTCAATCACCTCGACATATGGGTGAGGAGGGGTCTTCCCGGTGTTACCCTACCTCGAATTCTTGGATCCGACATTTCTGGCATTGTTAAGGAGGTAGGGGTCGGGGTGGAGAGATTCAAACCGGGAGATGAGGTGATAGTCGCTCCCGGCTACGGGTGCGGTGTGTGCGAGTACTGCTTGAGTGGCAGGGAAAGCATGTGCCCCGACTACACAATGCCCGGCTACCATGTCGACGGTGGTTATGGGGAGCTGACGGTGCATCCTGAGAGGGCAATCCTACCGAAACCCCACAATCTCACGTTCGAAGAGGCCGCTTCGGTTCCCTTGGTCTTCCTGACCTCTTGGCACATGCTCAGGACCCTAGCTGACGTCAGGGAGGGGCAATGGGTCTTCATATGGGGAGCGGGAAGTGGTGTCGGCATCTCCTCCATACAGATAGCCAAGATGCTGGGTGCAAAGGTAATAACGACCGTTGGAGATGACTGGAAAATAGAGAAAGCCTATGAGTTGGGAGCAGATCATGTGATCCAACGCAGGAAGGAGGATGTGGTCTCCAAGGTGAGGGAGCTATCGGGAGGAGTGGATGTAGTGATTGATTCCGTTGGAAGGGAGACATGGCCTAAGGACCTGAGGATGTTGAGGAAGGGAGGAAAACTCGTCAGCGTAGGAGCCACATCTGGAGCCGAGACCGCCGTGGACGTAAGGTACGTGTTCGCGAAGCAGATATCTGTAATAGGCGCCTACATGGGAAGCAGGGCGGAGCTGATGGAGGTACTCAGGTTCATCGAGGAGGGTAGGTTGAGACCGGTTGTCGATAGTGTCCTCGAGCTGGAAGATGCCAGGCTCGCTCATGAGAAGATGGAGAGGAGTGATATGTTCGGGAAGATAGTCCTGAGGGTGAGATGATGGAGTACGATGTGGAGGAATTCTGGAAATTTGATCTGAGGGTGGGTTACGTGGAGAAGGCTGAGAAAATCCCAAAGTCCAAGAAGCTGATAAAGTTGGAGGTGGACTTCGGTGACGAGAAGAGGACCATAGTAACCGGGATAGGAGACCAGTACGGTCCTGAGGACTTGGAGGGGAAGAAGATGATCTTCGTTCTCAATCTGAAGCCCAAGAAACTGATGGGAGTGGAGAGCAGGGGGATGCTGCTGCTAGCTGAGGAGGAAGATGGGAAGGTGCACCTAGTAACGGTGGGGGAGGAAGTTCCAGTGGGTGTGAAGGTGTGGTAGGGGCTGATGCCGCGCGCTCTTTCAAAGCCGGTCTAGAATATAACGATATTAATTGAGAAATTCGTCGGAATATAGGGGGAATGAGATTCCCATGTAGTTGACAGCGGTCCTTATGAAATTTTTTATCATTCAAGTGGCCGTGTTACCCGATGAATGAAGATAGGTTAATCCTTTCTATCGTCTTGGTATCACTGATATGCCTGTCGATCCCTCCATCTCCTTCCCTTAGGGGAGACCTCGCCTCTCCATCCTGGTGGGATCCTGATGGTGTCTCTACTGGCTACGATTGGCATTACAGGGTTCCAGTTCACATATCGACAGGGTCTCCCGGGGATTCAGTCAAGGTCGCGGTTGATTTCGAATCCTTGCTCTCGGAGCTCGGGGTATCGGGCACATTTGATGCGAATTCCGTGAGGGTTGTCACCTCTACGGGGAACTTACTGGCCTCGCAAAAATTCGATGACGAGCACTACATGGGAAGTGCCGACGACGCTGGGAATGCTAGAGGGGATGTGAGCTTCGTCTTGGAGGACGCAGCACCGGTGACTTACTACATATACTTCGACATTGAGGAGAACGGTTTGAAGCCAGCGCCCTCCTTCCTCGATCCAGCGCCGGTCAACTTGGTGGGTGATGGAGGATTCGAAGCCAGTCCTCCGGGCACGGAGGACCCCGCTCCGTGGGAGGGAGGTGGGGTAGACCATCCGCTTGCAGCTCACTTCGTAGTGAGTGGTGATGATCCTCACCTAGGAGGGAGCGTAGCCCATTCAGGCGCTCAGTCATATAAGATAGGGTGGGACTACTCCGGTTCCGGGCCCAGTGCTGCCAGCAACGCTATGGGAGGATACGTATATCAGGAGGTCACCATCCCACCTAGTGGTGCGACTCTCTCATTCTGCAGGAGAATGGTATCGTACGATTACGCCAACTACGACAGGTTTAGAGCCCAAATAAGGAGCACATCCAACGCTGTATTGCAGACCCTAGTCGAGGAGACGGCTCCTCCTGGAGGGACCGGTTGGAAGGAGAGGTCTTGGAAGTGCTTCACCTTCGACCTGTCCGCCTACGCAGGACAGACCATAAGGGTGTACTTCGAGGCCGGAAACACGGCCGATGCGCTCTTCGGTACTTACGCGTATGTGGATGACGTGGAGGTCCTCGCATGGCTCCCAGCGGAACTTGGCGATCCTGAGGGCTTCGGTTTGGATGTGATCTCCGTCACCAACATCGATGATCCGACCAAACCGCTGAAATGCGGCGATACTGCCCTAATCAAGGTGAGATCGGATGTGGGATTATACTTAGACAGTGGCGATGGGTCTTACCTCAGGGCTGAGGTGAGGGATTCCTCCTTCAATGTCATCACAACGGTCACCCTGAGGGATGATGGTGTTTCTCCGGATGATGTGGCTAATGACGGTGTCTTCCACGGGACATTCACCCTCCCGTCGGTTCTCGACGAGGCTGGAGGTACGTGGACGGTGATAGCTTGGCCGGGAGATCCACCTGACTACGACAACGGGTATCACGTCTCGGATAGCCTGCAGTTCATAGTTGAAGGTCTCGACGCGACTCCTGAGGACATCAGCGTGACGGTTGTCGAGGGTACCCCTGTCCAAGTCACCCTCCACATAACCAACGTGGGAGTGGAGGACGCCCAGCACGTTAAGTTGATGGTGGACCCTGCTGGAGGTGTAGACCCATCTTACGTGAGTTTCTCATCCAATGACTTCGTACTGACCGCCGGGAGTTCGACTGACGTTACTATAACCATTGATGTTCCTCCTGGAGATCCGACAGGCACCTTCTCAACTACTATCTACGTCTTCGATGATGAGGATCTCAACGACTCACCCGACGACTGCAGGGTGGACTCCCTGACGATGACCCTAACGGTGGAGCCCCCGCCCCTATATGTAACAGCGGATCCCGCGTCAACCAGTACCACGGTGCAACCGAAGTGCGATCAGAACATCACCAAGTACTACTATGTGGTAAGCTTCCATAATTCTGGGGCCTTGGATGACGTCTACGACATATCGATAAGATCAGATCCCGACTGGAACGTTTCGGTGTACCTTGATGTGAATGGAGACGATGATCTCGGCTTGTCAGATTCCGAACCGGCGAATTTCGCCGACGACGTGCTAATCGCCTACGATTTGAACGGTGATAGTACGGACGGCTGGACATACGTGAATGACGCATATGACACGTATTCCGATGGAATTCCGGACACTGGAAACGTTGCCTCCGGCAGTTCAGTGAAGGTAGTGTTCGTGGTGTACCTCCCGAGGGAGGAGGTGCTGGCTGGGGATAACTACGACTTCAGATTCAGGGGTTCATCATACAACGACTGGCAGACCAACTACCCGACGGATCCCTATTATACTGACGATGTGGTACACGCGGATTCCTTCCTAACGCTCAACATAGGGCCGGTGCCGTGCGGTTTCATAGATCCGGACTCGGGTTCCGTTACAGTCAACCCACTCACGAATGTGACCGTGAGCTTCGTGCAGAACTGGATTAATGCAGCTCCGGAGACGGATAGAGGGAACGTAAAAATAATGGAAAACACTGGATCCTTCGCGGTGAGACTTCTCAGGGATGAAGGCATGAACGATCCCATAGGGGCCTTTAACACATCAGTGAGTAACGGCGACGACGTTCTCCTAGCAGAGGATGGGAATGGGGACGGAGTTTGGGACCTAGTGACTCCCGATTACGATACGGGCGGTGACGGGATCCCCGACACAGGAGACCTGACACCGCATGGAGGTCTCGCTAGAATGGTGTTCCTAGTGGACATCCCTAGGAGGACGCCTCCTGGTACGTACCAACTGGTCATCAGGGGGTCGAGTAACTTCGACTGGCAGACCAACTACCCGACGGATCCCTATTACGCGGACGAGATTTTCCACGACGAGACCGTTTTGAGCATTACTGTCCCGCCGGTCGCTCAACCCGACCTCATGGTGACCTTCCCGAATGGCTCGACCTTCTGGGATGATGTGTTCGACCCCATCGGAGCGGTCCAGTACGCTGCCCAGACTCAGAAGTCCTCTGAGACTGTAAGTTACGTGGTGACGGTAGAGAACGATGGCAACCAGCTGGATAACATAGTCGTCAGGATCATCACGCCCGGTAACACCGTCAGGACGGTGGCTTTCGATGGAGCGAGTAACGTCACCGACGAAGTTACCTCGGCTTCTGGTTACTCTATCCCCCTGAATCCAGGAGAGAAGAGGGATCTTGTGGTAACGGTCACTCCTCTCGTCTCAAGGGACAGGTGCGTGCTCAACTACTACGTGGAGGCCAAGTCATCCAATGACCCGACCAAGGAGGAGAGGATTAGAGCCAACCTCATAATACTCGACGATGCCCCACCCGTGGTTATCCTCGCCTCCCCGGCAGACGGAACTACAGTCGATGAAGGGGAGGTCACATTCCTCGCCTCAGTTCACGATGATACTGGGATCAAGAACGCAACAATAACCGTTTTCAAGGGCAATTCGATCGTTTATCAGGAGAGTAAGGACCTCAGTGGACAGGACATCTCCGTGAACTGGACCTTCGACCTTGAGGAAGGGGCCTACTATTGGTGTGTGACCTCCTGCGACATGGCCGAGGGCAGGCAGAACTGCGTCACATCC
>Ga0256914_1004750_pt1 | contig 10054 bp, 9 predicted proteins | sample HulkmetaG_FD_191571 | JGI IMG/M metagenome (GOLD analysis project Ga0256914, IMG submission 191571) | Hydrothermal chimney microbial communities from Main Endeavour vent field at the Juan de Fuca Ridge, Pacific Ocean - Hulk | ecosystem: Environmental > Aquatic > Marine > Hydrothermal vents ...
TTTGCCGTCGTGATGGCACTGTTGGCGTTGAGAATGATACTTAAAGGACTTGGATTCACCGTTCCATAGTCCTTTCATTTCTTTCCGTCAGAGATATGAAAATTTTCACATCGGAAGAATTTTTAACACCACCACCGAGTTCCATTCATGTTTAGCTATTTCATTGATTTCATACTTGGGCTTAGCATAGGGATCATAGCCGGCCTATTTGGCATCGGCGGTGGCTTTCTCATTGTCCCTGCTCTAACGCTGATAGGCCTGCCGATTCACCTTGCGATAGGGACGAGTTTAGCCTGCATAACCATGAGCTCATTTACCTCAGCCTTTACACATTTACGCGAGGGTAGAGTTTTGCTGAAGGTCGCTGCACTCAAGGAGCTCTTTTCAGTCCCTGCCGCAGTATTCGGGGCTTATTTAACTATATTCATAAATGAAGACCTCCTGAGAATAATCTTTTCAGTGATGCTTATATATCTGGCTTACGAACTCATTCGAGCCTCAAGAGAAAAATGCACTCCTGAGGTTTCATCCATAAACTACAGGAATGTTCCTATCGTTGGAATCTTTGCAGGATTCATTTCGGGACTGCTCGGAATAAGCGGGGGAATACTAAACGTGCCCCTGTTCCATACGATGATAGGTGTCCCTGTGAGATACGCCATCGGAACTTCCAGCGTCGCCATCTTTTTTACAGCTCTCGCTGGTGCATATGAGCACTACAGACTCGGGCAGGTTAGTTTAGGAACGGCTCTTCTGCTTGCACCCGGGCTCATGATGGGGGCATACATAGGAGCCAAACTTGCCCACAGGATACAACCGGAAAAGCTAAAGCTGGGCTTTGCAGGAATCCTGATTTTGATTGCCATCAGGATGATAATTTAAGGCTCAAATTTATTAGGTCAAATGCAAGAAATGATGTTGAGAGGAAGAGCTTAACTCAACATGAGGGAGAAATGAAATCCGTAATTCACCCGTGTTTGACGGTTTCGAGATAAGATATAAATGGTCAAAACCTTAAAAGCTTTCAGAGGGCTTAAAAACAACAGTGGAACGATCCGGAACGTTCTTTCCGCCGGGTTCCTAATATAGGTTGAGTTCATAATCACAACTGGTGATGTGCATGAAGTGGAGTGCCCTGGTTATGGCCCTGTTGCTGGTGGGGAGTGTGATTCCCCTGAGCATGGCGGCAGAGAACACTACCAGCACCAACCCAAACTTACAGCTTGATAATTCAACGAGAGAGATGAAGATAGCTGAACAGCTTGTTGATCAGCTTCAGAGGCTCAGTAAGTTCGCTGAGAAAAGAATAGAGCCGATAAAAGACAAACTTCCAGAAAATTCAAGTATTCTGCTAAATTATCAGAGGGCCGGGGAGTACAAGAAGAGGGCAGTAAATGAATACAAAACAGGTGACTACTACAATTCAATACTTGACAGCCTGACGGCAATGCATTTCTATAAGGCTGCACTTATACAGCTCAAAGAAGGGCGGAAAAAGGTTGAGAATATAAGGGAGCACATGAGAACTGAAGCTGCAAGAATGATGGAATACTTCAAGATGGTCGAGAAAACAATCAGAATCGCCCAGAGGCAGGGTATAGATGTTAGCAACCTAACCTCTCTATACAACGAAACCAGAGATGCATACAAGCTTGTGCTCGATGATTTAAAGGCAAAGAATTTTGAAAAAGCAAAAGAAGACCTCAATGTTGCAAGGGAGAAGAAGGTTCAGCTTGACTCAGAACTGAAGAAGGTAAGGCAGGAACTTGCATATAAGAACGCCGACAAAATTGTTAAGGAGTTTCTGGTCAGGGGGGAGAAAGGAATTGAAATCGTCCAAAAAGCTATCAGAATAGGTAATGAGCGGGGATACAATACTACAGAGCTGCAAAAAAGACTGAACGCCTTTAAAGCTGTCTATGAAAAAGTCAAAGGACTTGCAGATGAAGGAAAATGGCAGGAAGCCCTGAATGTAATGAATGAAAACAGGAAGACAATAATGGACTTCCACAGGAGTATAGAATTTATCATGAGAAAAGCAAGAGAAAAGGAACTTGATGAAAAGCTAAAAGACCTCAAAGCATTCCTGAGGGAGATGGGCGGTAGAATACAAAAAGACAGTAAAGCCCTGAATGAACTCGATAAGAAGGGTATTGATACAAGAAAGGCACATCTACAGCTCAGAACTGCAGTTCAAGAGCTCAAGCTTGGAGTAGAACTTCTGAAGCACCATAGACCTGCCGATGCTAAGATGCACTTTGCAATAGCCCTCGGCTTGATTCATAGAGTCGAGGAATTTATTATTGCCCACGCTTGAGTTTTCCTTTTTATATTTAGGAGGTGGTCATTAAATGAAAAAAATCATGCCCTTAGTTGCTATAATGATCACGCTGATTTTCTTTAATGTGGTTAGTGCTCAGTTTACAATGTCTTCTGTAGCCCTTACTGTTTATGATGATGGTTATGTTAAGGTTGAATATGAGCTTATTCCCTCAGAGTATGCTGCTCAAATTGAGTTACCTTTGTTGGGGAGGCATTATGACAATTTTTTTGTTGAAGATGAGAATGGAAATCCCCTCAACTTCCAGATTGAAAATGGAAGTGCTATCATATATCCCGGAAACGCCCAGATAATAGATGTCTCCTACTACACACCTGACCTGACATCCAAAGAGGGACTTGTATGGACGCTTAAAGTATCCTCAAACTACAGTTTTACCGTCATTTTGCCCAATAACAGTGTGGTGGTCGACCTGAGCGATATCCCACTTTCAATAGCTCAGAATAAGATAACCATGCCTCCCGGAAACCAGAGCATATCCTACGTCCTCTCATACACTCAGACTTCCAGCGGAGGGCATCAAGAATCGGATAATTCGGGAAAGCACCTGCTCTTTGGACTTCTTGGAATACTAATGGTCACTGGAGTATTCCTCGGATATAAACTGAAAAGAACATCCAAAGAGAAAAGAAGACCCAAACTAAGCAGACCGGAATTCATGACGAGACTGGATGGCCTTGATCTAAACGACGAAGAAAAGCGGGCTCTGTTGTATATCTTTGACAAAGGTGGAAGGGCGAGTCAAGCCGAGGTGCGGGAGGCCCTCAGTATTCCAAAGACAACGGCATGGAGAATGTTCAAGCGTCTTGAGAGGAAGGGATTAGTGAAGATTCTAAAGGGAAGAAAAGAAAACTGGGTGGAATTAAGGATTTAACGAATCCTTGCTCCCAGCTTTATTTCTTTATCAGGAATCAGCAGGGCTACATTCTTCCCGTCATCTGCGGCTAAGAGCATTCCCTGACTCTCAACACCACGGAGCTTTTTAGGCTCAAGGTTTGTTATGACGATGACATAATGGTTTAGTAGCTCGTCCTTGGTATAGTACCTTTTAAGTCCAGCAACCAGCTGTCTGACTTCGTTCCCAAGGTCGACTTTCACAACATACAGCTTGTCTGCGTTCGGGTGATCCTCAACGCTGATTATCTTCCCTACCCTTAAATCAAGCTTCATAAACTCATCGAAAGTAACGTATTTCATTTTTTCACCATCCTTTTTCTTTTTTTCAGGCTTCTTTATGAAATCCCCACCATAAATTTTTCTCAGCACCGAGTCGACCTCATCTCCCAACCGTTCTTTAGCTACCTTTATCACATCCTCCCTTTTGTAATATTTCTCAAGAAGCGCTCTGGCGCTCTCTGGATTTCCCCTTCCAATGTAGCCAACAATATATGCTATGATATCTTCATCCGTAACTTTTCTGAACATAGGCTCTGCCTTTCTGACCCTGTGTCCTGCAGGGACTTCCGTGAACTCCCAGCGTTTGAGCTCCTCAAGGTTGAGGAGGTGCCATATCTTCTCGCTGGCATCGGGCAGGAAGGGCTCCAGTAGAATTCCAAGAGCTTTGACTATCTGGAGCGAGACGTTTATCGTCGTCGCTGTTCTCACGGAGTCAGCCTTGGCAGTCTTCCACGGCTTCTGGTAGTCAAAATAGCGATTGCCAAAAATAGCAAGCTCCATAACGCGCTTGAGGGCATCTTTGAAGCGATAATTAGATATAAACTCACCTGTGTCATTAAAGGTCTTCTCAATTTCTTCAAAGGCTTGTTTATCAAGCTCGTCAATCTCATCCCTCTCAGGAACGACGCCATCGAAGTAGCGATTGACGAAAGTTAAAGCCCTATGCACGAAGTTACCAAGATTGTTGACGAGCTCCTCGTTTATCTTCACTTTAAAGTCTGCAAAGCTGAAATCGCTATCCCTCGTCTCGGGCATTATAGCAGTAAGATAATACCTCAGATAATCAGCCGGGAAGGTATCAAGGAACTCATGAACCCATATTGCCCAGTTTCTGCTGGTAGAGAACTTTTTCCCTTCAAGGTTAAGGTATTCATTGGCTGGAATGTCGTAGGGGAGGAGCCACTCGGCCTCATTCTCTCCATCTTGGTACTTCCCGTATGCGAGGAGGAATGCTGGCCAGAATATTGCATGAAATGGTATGTTGTCTTTGCCTATAAAGTGTATAATCCGCGTTTTCCCATCAAGATTGAGCCAGAACTTCTTCCACTCATCTTCCTTTCCTTCTCTCTTCAGATGCTCAACAGTGATTGAGATGTAGCCTATTGGAGCCTCAAACCAGACATAGAGGACTTTTCCTCTGACATCTTCATCTTCCAGAGGAACTGGAATACCCCAGTTAAGGTCGCGTGTTATTGCTCTCTCCTCAAGCCCTTCTTCAATCCATCCAAGCACCATGTTCTTGACGTTGGGTTTCCACGGCTGCCTTTCAATCCAGTCTTTAAGCTTCTCCTCAAAATCCTGCATCTTGATGTAATAATGAGCCGAATTCCTGAAGGTTATGGGCTTTCCACAGATGTTGCATCTGGGATTTATCAGCTCTTCCGGTGTTAAAGGATGACCGCACACCTCACATTGGTCACCTCTCTGATTTTCAGCACCACAGTAGGGACAGGTGCCTATAACATATCTGTCCGGAAGGAACATCCTATCATGCTCACAATAAGCCTGTTTCTTAATTTTCTTCACAAGATGGCCGTTTTCCAGAGCCTTTAGAAAGAATTCCTGACTTATTCTATAATGCACGGGCAGTTCAGTTCTTCCAAAGTAGTCAAAGCTTATCTTAGCTCTCTCAAAGGTTGTTTTTATATGCTCATGGTAGTAGTCAACTATCTCGCGGGGAGATTTTCCCTCCTTCAGTGCTCTGAATGTTATGGGAGTACCATGTTCATCCGTTCCACATATGTAAATGACTTCCGCCCCTTTCAGGCGCAGATACCGCACGAAGATATCAGCTGGGAGATATGCTCCTGCCAGATGGCCCGCATGGATAGGACCGTTAGCGTAGGGCAACGCCGATGTTACAGTATATCTCACCACTTCCACCACCTCCGAGAAATAACCATGCTGACTTATAAGCTCTGCGGGTTTTAAAAATTACGGTGGGTTATTAAGCTGGTCATAAAATATGCAGAATTTGATATAAACGAACAACGACGGGCATCCCAAAGATTTAAGGTATTAATGCCGATGTGATTTCTGGTGGTTGAATGAAATCGCGCATCATTGAACGCTTCAAGTTTGATGCAGCTCATGCAGTGGCGATAAATGGAGAGCCCGAGGAGATTCACGGCCACACCTTCAGGCTCGAGGTGGCGGTTGAAGGGGAGCTCAGGGACGGCTATGTAATGGATTTCCTTGAACTGAGGAAGTTCGTTGCTGAAGTTATTGAAAAGCTTGACCACAGAAACCTCAACGCCCTCTTCGACAACCCGACGATCGAGAACGTTGCACTATGGATTGCCGAGGAGGTTGAAAAGCGCCTCCCCGATGGTGTGAGGCTGAAACGAATAGTCCTCTGGGAGGGCGACGAGAACGGCGTGGAGTTTGAGTTCTGAGAACATTATCATCTTGAGAAGGATTTCGCGGGCGTAGGGGAAATAACCCGCCCCCTCCCCGGGGATTTCTGGGAAAAACGTTAAATCTCACCAGACCTAAGTTCCATGGGGGAGACCGCATGATTGTACTTGCCACAAAGCATAAGGGAAAAGACATGTGGGAAAGGGGGTACCTGAATGGGTTCTTCAATATGAGTGAAAAAACGGCCCAGATGTGGAGACAGCTCGTTGAGTATATCCACCCAGAGGGAGCGAAGGCGCTGGAGAAGTACAGAGACATTGAGAGAGAGGGGATTCGGAGTATCAAAAGGTGCTACGAAACCCATAGTGAAACACGATCTTGCAGAGGCCACGAAGCTCACACTCTGGCTAAAAATATTCGGTGAGGCGGCAGCGAGCATCCTCGGTACAAAGCCGCACAAGGTTTTTACTATCCTTCAACTAGAAGATGTCGATAGCCACCTACAGCCATGGAAGCACCACAGTGATGATCCGCTTGGCATAAACTGGTACCTCATTGAAACGGCACTAAAGGAGAGTAAACATACAGAGAAAATCATCGGTAGAAAGATAACAGATGATGAGTTAAGCAAACTAGAAGAGGTTGCAAAAGTTGCAGCCAAGTTTGTTGACGCGTGGGGGCCAGATAATCCGAATCACGCACAGATCTGGCTAGCAGAAGGAAAAAACATGGACGACATGGAAGAATTCATCAAAAAACATGCCTCAGATCCGGAAAAAGCATTCAAGTACCTGAATGAGCTACGGGAAGTGATGCACAAGTACATAAAGCCAAAGGGGCTCCGCCCGCCAGTTGCTGGCCAGCACATCGAGCTGAAGGAATTAATCTCGGAACTCAAAGCCCTAAGGGAAGAGAACAAAAGGATAAAGGCTGAACTCAAAGAGCTCAGACAGGAAGTCGAGGAGCTTAAGCGTCGGTTCCTTTACAGCTGGTGAGAAATCCAGCACTAAACTAAAAGATGCAGAGCAGAAAAATAAAAGCAGAGTCACTTCCCTGCTATCTTCACGTTCTCAAATGCTATGTAGGGCGTTATTACCGTCTGCATTACGGGCATTACTGTTAGCTCCTTACTGACCTCATAGGCCTGCTTCAGAAGATCATATATATTGCCGGCTATCAGGAAGACGCTTGAGCCAACTACCTCGCCGTTTTCGATTAGGAAAGCTGGATTTGCAGTAACAGCGAAGTTTCCATTGTCCGGGTTGCTTGAGTGAGCTCCTTGAAAGCCATCCACAAAATAACCGTGCTCTATTTCTGCTATCATATCATCAAGGCTCTTTCTACCGTTTTCTATAACCATATTGTGGAAGCCAATGCTGACCCCACCGCTTCTGAGGTCGCGAATACCGTTCCCGGTGCTCTTCACACCTTTGATTTTTGCCCAGTAGTTGTCCCAAACAAAGCCCTGAAAGATTCCGTTCCTGATAAGCTCGTTCCTCCTTGTTGGAACACCTTCACCATCGGCTATCACAGGAGCAATACTGAGCTCATGGAACGGATCGTCGGCAATGCTGATTATCTCGCTTGCAATCTGCTGGCCAACTTTATCACCAAGCGGTGTTGTTTCTTTGACCAGTTTCTCGCCGCTGAAAGCCGGGAAGAGTGCGAAGGATAAAAGGCCTGCTATAGCCCATGGTCCGATAACTATAGGCACTTCCTCGTTTTTGCTTGGCCTGACATTGTAAGCCCACTGAACTTTCTGAATGCTCCTCTCAATAACTCCTTCCACATCCAGATCAAGGTTCCTCTTGGCGTCGAAGTCAACTATACCCGGAGTGACGCTTCCTCCTTTCCTTCCGACAAGCTCAAAATATATGTAAGCTGCTCCACCTTCCTGAAAGACGTCTATACCATGAGAATTAAGAACATGACTTTCCTCCCACTCTATACCACCACCGCCGCCTGCGACAATCGCATTAGGGTCTTTTTCACGTGCCAGCGTTATTCCCCTCACAGCCATATCAACAAGATTATCAGGAGAGGCCTCTTTCAGCTCCTCATTGGGCTTGAACGGCTCGTGATATTTGTCCGGTTCAGGCAAAGAGACCCACTTCTCATCCCTGCTGTTGAGCTTGGCCATCCTATATGCCTGTTCAATTCCTTTCTTGACATCCCCTTTATCCGCACTGTCCACAACAGCAAGACCGAGCTTTTTGTCTGTAATGCCGCGAATCACTGTGAGGGCCCTCGTTTTGACAATTGCCATTGAAATCTCGTTAAGCTCGATACTAACACCTGTGCTCTTAGTCCTGTAGATTGCGATTTCAAGTTCATCAAAAAACTTCTCGCCGTATTTTATGAGTTCCTCCATCTCCACCACCTCATCCGATGAGTATTCCTCCCTCGAACTTCATGTGAGGGCCACCTGAGCTCACGAAGGCAGTTTGCCCTTTTCCACAAAAGCCCACCTCAAGGCCGAAGTCCTTACCAACAGCTGAAATTTTCTTTAATGCTTCAATGGCAACTCCTGTTATGGAAGTATCCCTTATCGACTCTGCTATTTCGCCATTTCTGATTACATAGCCTTCCTGTATGCCGACTTGGAAAGCTGAGTTGAGCTGGGCCTGGCCACCGCGGAAGTCAACGACGTAGTAGCCAAACTTGATATCCTCGATGAGCTCTTCGAAGGAGTGGTCGCCGGGCTCAAAGATGGTGTTGCGCATCCTGATTATTGGCGGGTAGGTGTAGTTCTCGGCTCTCGCATGGCCGTTTGGAGACATGCCCCACTTGTGGGCATATTCCCTGTTGAGCATTATCTCCTTGAGGATTCCGTTCTCGATGATGTGTATGTCCTTAACCGGAACGCCCTCATCGTCGTACCTGTCGTTTCCGAAGCCGCCCTCAACGTAGCGCTCGCTCATCGTGACGTACTCCGGGGCAATCTGTTTGCCAATGAGGTCCTTGAAGGGCGAGTTTATAGTCAAGTCCGCCTCCGCGAGGTGGCCCAAAGCCTCGTGGGCGATGATTCCCACAACGATCGGTCCTGCAACGATTGGCCACTCACCGCGCTTCGGGGCTACTCCTTTCAGCTGGCTGTGCATCTTCCTGAGGAGCCTCTCGGTGACCTTCTCGTTCGGCTCGTGCTCGGTCATAAGCTCCCAGCCGTAGTCAACCGCTCCAATGCTGTCCCTCGCCATCGCCAGCTTTCCGTCGGCCTTTCCGGTGACGTAGGTTCCCTGGTAGAGGTAGTTGTAGTCCCATTTTATGTGCGTCCCTTCGTTGGTAAGGAGAATCTTCTCGCCGCTTCCGTCCTCATAGCGCACCTGGACGCTCTTGACGGCGCTGTCTTCCTTGAGAAGCTTTTCCAGTTCGTTGAGGTGTTTGACTTTCTCTTCAATGTCTACCTCCCGGGGTTTGACCTTCATTCTGCTCTTCACGAAGTCCTTAACTGGCTTTATCTCTGCCAGCTGAATCTTCTCCTTTTTTGTACGGGCAGCTGCCATAGCAAGTTTGTGTGCTTCTTCGATTGCCTTCTCAAGATTATCAAGTCGATTGGTTGAAGAGAATCCCCATGCACCATCTGCCAAAACTCTTATAGCCACTCCCTGATGTAGTTTGCCTGTAAAGCTTGTAAAAACGCCGTCCTTGAGGGCAAGTGTGGTTTTCCTCAAATTTTCATAGCGAAGCTCAATATATTCAGCTTTTAGATTACTATCCGCCCAGTCGAGGGCCTTTTCAAGTGCCTCCATAGTCACCACCGTTTGTCTTTATTCATTCAGGGGTTATAAGTGGCACTATAAAAGTCTTTTGAGTGTTTCGATGGGGGTCTAAAGGGAATGGAACGTTACTACTTATCAGCACAATAAAAATTAAAATGTATTAATCGTGTACATTTGTTCTCAACGAAAGTGTTATATATGATGAGTGAAAACAACTTAATGCAATAACTTGTTGGGGGGGTCGAGGCGGAGGCGTGCATTGCTGGTCGTGTTTGTGGCCCTGCTGCTGATTGGGGCGTATGGAGCGTACGTGGTCAGCTACCCCAAGTGTCAACCCCTTTGCCGTTACGAAGCCCATTGATAGGGTTCAGGAGAACTGGTCTAAAGCACACATATTCTTCAAGCTGGCAACTACAAGGGACTTCTGGAAGCTTGCAAAGCCCTGGAACGTTGACTACTC
>Ga0256914_1004751_pt1 | contig 10050 bp, 10 predicted proteins | sample HulkmetaG_FD_191571 | JGI IMG/M metagenome (GOLD analysis project Ga0256914, IMG submission 191571) | Hydrothermal chimney microbial communities from Main Endeavour vent field at the Juan de Fuca Ridge, Pacific Ocean - Hulk | ecosystem: Environmental > Aquatic > Marine > Hydrothermal vents ...
CTGGCCATGAGTTCATCCAGGGCCAACGCGTCGGGCCGCATGGCCAGCACGCCTGCCAGGGCCACGCGGGCCTTTTCGCCGCCGCTGAGCGCGTGGGTGGGACGCTGCAGCAGATGTTCGATGTCGCAGATGGCCGCGGCCTCGCGGACGCGCTCCCGGGCCTCCTCTTGGCTCAGGCCCAGGTTCAGCGGGCCAAAGCTGATGTCCTGAAACACGCTGGCGGAAAAAAGCTGGTCATCGGGATTCTGGAAGACCAGGGCCACTTGCTGACGCAGACGCTTGAGTCCTTGGCGCGTATAATCCAGGGGCTGGCCGCGAAACTGCACCTCGCCCGCCCGAGGTTTGAGCAGACCGTTGAGATGCAAAAAGAAGGTGGATTTTCCCGAGCCATTGCGTCCCACCACCGCGATCTTCTCGCCCGCGGGGATGGCGAGGGAGAAGTCATCCAGGGCTGGGCGTTGGCGCTGGGTGGGATAAGCGTAGGTGACGCGATGGAAGGTGAAGAGGGGCATGAGATTTGAGAAACGCCGGGGGCAGACGCTGGGGCGTGGACCTGGCCGACTCAGAAAGTCAGCCAGACGAGCAGTTGGAGGAGGATGCCCAGCAGACCCAAAAGCAGGACGCGGTTATCATGTTCGTAGGTGGCGGGCAGCACGCGCAGGTCGCCGCCATCGTAGCCGCGAGCAGCCAGGGCGCGTTGCAGATGGCGACTACGCAAGAAGGATTCGATGAAAAGCCGGGTGGCGATTCCGGCGGCGTTGCGCATCCGCCGCATGTTGGATGCTGCAAAGCCCAGACGGCTGTTCTGCGCCCGATTCATCCGCTCCAGGCTTTCTAGCAGCACAAAGATGTACCGGTACATCAGGGTCATCAGGTCGATAATGATGGCGGGCATGTGTAGGCGATGGAGCATGTCGATGAGGTCGATCATGGGCGTAGTCAGGGCCAGAAAGTTCATGGCCGCGGCCGCGCCCAGGGCCCGCAGGATGAGATTGGCGCCCCGATACAGAGCCGCGGGCGTGGTGGAAATCCACAGCACCCCCAGATGCAGGCGCCATCCCCCATCCTGGCCAGGTGGTTGCAGGCTGAAGCTGAGAATGACCGCGATAGTGGCTAACAACAGAAAACCGCCCTCAGCCAGCAGGATGCCGCCAAAGGGGCGCAGGGGAATGCGGGCCAGGCCCACAGCCAGGACTAGCATCCACAGCACTGCTGTCAGACCCACCAGCGGCTCGTTCAAGACCAGGCAAAGCAGGATGACCGACAGGGTGATGGCGGCTTTGAGCGTCGGCGTTACCTGGCGCAGCGCGTTGCTATAAGCGTAGCGGTCGATAATCTGCATGATGGGCCTCGACAAGGCTACGCGTCTCGCATCCCAAAAGCAACGCGAGATGCGTAGCCTCATTCATGCGGACGGGCGCCTAGCTATTCTTGCGCTTTCCTCGATAGTAGCCAAACGCGTAACCGATGAGGATGCCGCCAGCAGTGGCCTGCAGTGCAAATAGCATGCTTTCGGTTTCGCCGCCCGGCGGCGCCCAGATGTTGGATATCCAGGTGGGGTCGTAGTCCGGGGCGATTTGAGCGATGACTTCGGAGCCCACGCCATCGGAGCCGCCAAATTCGCTATCTTTGACTGTCAGCAAGGGCCAGGCCATCAGCAGGATAATGGCGATGACGCCCAGCACCCACATCAGCGTGGTCTGTTTTTTGGAAGAGGCAGGGGAGGATGTTGAGGTGCTCATGCGCTTGCTCCTTCGATTCCGAGTTCGGCGAGTTCTTCTTGGGCGTAGTTTTGTAGCGAGCTGAAGACCAGAACAATGAGAATACCCTCCGCGATGGCCAGGGGAATCTGGGTGACTGCAAAGACGCCGGCGAAGGTGAGAAAGGAGCCGATGTAGCCGCTGTTGGGATCGGGGAAAGCCAGGGCCAGTTCGGTGCTGGTAATGACGTAGGTCATCCAGTCGGCGATTACTGCGGTCAGAAAGATGGAAAGCCAGGTGGGAACGCGATTTTTCAGGGGTCGCCACACGAGATAGTAGGCGACCAGGGGCCCACCAATAGCCATGCTGAAGGAGTTGGCGCCCAGTGTGGAGATGCCGCCGTGGGCCAGGAGCAGCGCTTGGAAAACCAGAGCGATGGTGCCCAAAATGGTGACCACGAAAGGTCCGTACAGAATTGTGCCCAGGCCCGTGCCTGTGGGATGGCTGGAGGAGCCGGTGACGCTGGGCAGCTTCAGCGCGCTGAGCACGAAGATGAAACCGCCTGAAAGCCCCAGCAGCAATCGTTGCTCCGGGCGTTCCTTGAGCAGTTTGCGAATCTGGATAAAGCCGATAACCCAGAAGGGGATGGCCACCAGCCACCAGAAGATGGCCCAGGGCAGGGGAAGATAGCCTTCCATGATGTGCATGGGCTGAGGCGCGGCCATCGAATCGGCCCACACGCTCTGCGCGCCCAGCATCATCAGGGCCAGAGCCATGAAAAACACGCGTTTGGGGCTGCGAAAGAATCGCTTCATAAGAATGCCTCCGGGAGAAAGGGAAAGGGATGAGATAGGGATTCGGATTGGGCGCCTCAACCTGAATCCTCGAACCAACAAAAAAAGCGGCGCTCGCCGGAAACGAGGCCGCTGGGTGATGAAGGAGATCGCAGGAAATAAAAAACCGCCAAAAAATGGCGGGGGCGAAAGTCGTGAAGTCTTCTCACGCATGGGCCCCCTGTTCCACGAGGGGTGATTCATGCCATGATGAAGGTGGGTGTTCGGGCTTACTGTTCCTAAGAGACCTCAGACCTTGGACTCTTAACAGCTTACCGTTGCGGGCCAGCGCCGGACTTTCACCGGTCTTCCCCCATTATGCGCAGGGCATCCGGGCCATCTGCGCACCTTCATCGGGAGGGGATATTGAATTGTGTCAGGGATGATAGCACATGTGATTTTGTGGCGTCAAATTGAGGTTCGCCTGCTGTTGGTGGTAAAATTCCCTCCAATGACGGCAACCTCTCTGTCGACGCTTGTAATGACGAATAGCAATATGGAAATCAGAATTCTTTCGGCGCAAGATGTGCGCTTGGCTTTATCCATGCCCGCAGCCATTGATGCCATGCGTATGGCTTTCTCTGAGTTGGCAGGGAATGTGGTGCAATCCCCGCAACGTTTGGCTATTGAGACGCAGGCGGGCGTGGCGCTGTTTATGCCTGCTTTTTTGCAAGAGAGCCAGACGTTGGCTCAAAAGATTGTTTCAGTTTTTCCTGGGAATAGCGGACGTGGGCTGCCGACCATTACGGGGTTGGTCATTGTGCTGGACGCTGAAACGGGTGCTCCACTGGCATTGCTCGAAGGTGGCGCCCTGACATCCATTCGCACTGGCGCAACGAGTGGTCTGGCTACCGAACTGTTGGCGCGTCCTGATAGTCGTATCTTGGCTTTGATTGGCGCTGGCGGGCAGGCTTATGATCAGGTGCGGGCAGTAATGGCTGTGCGAGAAATCGACGAGGTGCGTATTGTCAGTATGGGTGGCCAAAGCGCCAAGGCGTTGGCCCATCGGTTGCAAACTGAAGGCGTCAATGCTTGGGCCACCAAGACGCGTGAGGCTGTGCAAGGGGCGGATATCATCACCACCGTCACCACCAGCACCACGCCTGTTTTTTTGGATGCTGATGTTGCTCCTGGCGCACATATCAATCTGGTAGGCGCATATACGCCGGAGATGCAGGAAGCGCCTGCAGCCACAATTATTCGCTCTCGGGTGTTTGTTGATGATGTCATGGCGGCTGTGCATGAAGCGGGCGACATCATTAAGCCCATTCGCGCCAATCTTTATTCCACTCAAGAACTGGCGGGCACGTTGGGCGAGCTTGTATTGGGGCTGGTTGAGGGGCGTGTATCGCAATCGGATATTACGATTTTCAAAAGTGTCGGATTGGCTGTGCAAGATGCTGCTGCTGCCGGTTTGGCACTGCGGTTGGCAGAAGAAAAGGGGCTGGGGCATATGTTCACACTATGAATGTTGTCGTTGTGTCAGCTCAACATTTCGGTGCATTCGTGGTATGATGTTCGATATTGTTATCCCATTGACACGGAGACTGTTATGAATGAAATTTATCCTATGCTGGATGTCGAGGAGGCTCGGCGACGCATTCTTGAGCATTTTGCACCATTGAAACCTGAACGCATTCCCATCCTGGAGGCGTTGGATCGGGTTCTGGCAGAGGATATCATGGCTGAGATGGATATTCCACCTCTGTCCAACACGGCCATGGATGGCTATGCTGTGCGCATTGCAGATACGCAAAACGCTTCACTCGAGCATCCTGCTCGCTTGAAGGTGGTGGCGGATCTGGCTGCGGGATATGTGTTGGAAACTGCCATTGTTCCTGGCACTGCTGTACGCATTATGACCGGCGCTCCCATCCCGCCCGGTGCGGAGGCTGTTGTTCCTTTTGAGCAAACTGAACGTGATGGCGATGATGTGTTGATTTTCAAGCCGTATCGCATGTGGAAAAATATCCGGCATGCAGGAGAGGATGTGACAAAGGGCCAGGTGGTGTTGGCTCGCGGAAAAGTGTTGCGCCCACAAGAGATCGGCATGTTGGCCGCACTAGGGCGCCCAACCGTGTTGGTACATCGCCAACCCCGTGTGGCGGTGCTTTCCACTGGGGATGAAGTCATCGATGTAACTGAGCCCTGGCAGCCGGGCAAGATACGTGACGCCAATAGCTACACTGTTTCGGCGTTAGTGCTGAAGTATGGGGGCGTCCCCCTGCGATTGGGCATCGCTCCAGATACCATTGAGGCCCTAACATCGAAGATTGGCGAAGCGCTGGACCTGAATGCTGACTTCATTCTCACTTCAGGGGGTGTTTCCATGGGCGATTTCGATGTTGTCAAAAACGTATTGGCTTCAGAGGGAGAAATGCATTTTTGGCGGGCGCGCATGAAGCCAGGAAAACCCATGGCTTTTGGTGAGATTCAGGGCACGCCACTTTTGGGCCTGCCTGGAAATCCAGTTTCTTCCACCATTTCTTTTGAGCTCTTTGCCCGACCTGCCATCCTCACCATGCTGGGCAAAACTAAATTGGAGAAACCCACCATTGACGCCATATTGGTGGATCCGGTTAAACGAAAAGACAACCGCCGCCATTATCTGCGCGTCTGGTTAGAAGAACAGGATGGCAAAATCTATGCGCACCTCACTGGCGATCAGGGTTCGGGCATCCTGCTTTCGATGGTCAAGGCGGATGGGCTGGCGATCATTCCCGAGTCGCTGGATCATACCCCGCCCAATTTCCCGGTAAAGGTGATGTTGCTGGATTGGCCTGAAGTGGCGTAATGCGTGTGCGTGAACCAATGTGCAACCTTATTGTGGCATACCAACTGGCTTACCAAGCAATCTTTACTAAATATGCCGACGAACATGGACGAAAATAGACCAAGGTGGATGCAACCAGCATCCTTCTTCATCCATTTTCGCCCTGTTGTCCCTGCGTTTGTTTGTGGGACAGCAGATTAAAGCATCAACACTTGCTTTTTAGACCAGAAGCCGCGTTGCAGGACGCGGCTTCTGGTTTGCAAGAGTTCCATCACTTCCGACGAATCGTCTTGACGTGATTTATTCAGCCGAAGGGCTTTATATTCCCCAGGCGCGGCGGAAATTGCTCCAGGTTTCTTTGACTGAAAGAGCAGCTTTGGCCAAGGTGTCAGCGATGTGTAAGGCTGTATAATTTGCGCTAACGACGTTCCAATCCACGACATGCCACCATGAATCGATGTAATCGGCCCGGCGGTTTTGGTAATTTAGATAGTAGGCGTGTTCCCATACATCCAATCCCATGATGGGAATGAACCCGAGTGAGATGGGATTATCTTGGTTGGGGGTGCTGATGATGGAAAGTTTTCCATCGACGGTCACTACCAACCAGGCCCAACCACTACCAAAGCGTCCCATGGCTGCTTGTTTGAATTCGGATTGGAATTCTGAAAAATTACCGAAAGCATCATTGATTGCATCGGCCAACGTGCCCACTGGAGCGCCACCAGCCTTGGGGCGCATAATACTCCAGAACATGGTGTGGTTGGCGTGTCCTCCGCCATTGTTGCGAACAGCGGTGCGAATATCAGCAGGCAGTGCATCTAGGTGCATCAGTAATTCGGTCAGGCTGTTGTCGTGTAATTCGGGGTGCGATTCTAAAGCGGCATTCAATTTGGCGACATAACCGCCATGATGTTTTTCGTAATGAATTCCCATGGTGCGCGTGTCGATATGAGGCTCTAGCGCATTGTAATCGTATTTGAGTTTGGGGAGACTAAAAGGATACCCCATGGTCGTTGGCTCCTGTGAATGAAGAGGGCCGTCTAATGACAGCCCTCGAAGTTGTTGGTTGACGTTGGCGTAACGCACCTGCGATGTTTAGCGTTGCGTGTTTTGGATGAAGGTAATGCTGTCGTCAGTGCTTGTCGATAGCTTCAGCTCCTGACCATCCTCAGAAATTTTATAATTGGTCATCTGAAGCAATAGTTCGAAGTAGACCTTTTCTTGCTCCATGACCTCTGGTTCGCAGACTTTCTGTCCTTGATTCATGGGGAAGAATTTGACTTCTCCCTCACCTTTAATGTGATACTCGCCCTGGTAATTGTTACAACCACCATTGCCCGTATAGGTGCCAGAATAGTTACCCTTGGGGGTTAGCAGCAGCGTTACGGGGTAGTCTGGGAGGACTTTGATCGTGGATTGGCGTCCTTTGTGCATCGTTTGCATGGACCATTCGATGTTGACGAGACCTTCGCCAGGTTCCGGTTGAGGTTCTGGGGTGGGCGTTACGGTCGGTGTAGGGGTGGCTATGTCGGCTACGGTGATATCCACACTCGTTTGACCTGTCTGGCCCAGGTCATCGGTTACGGTCAGAGTAACGCTATAGGAACCGGGTTGCGCATAGGTGACTTCGGGATTGACCATGGTGGAGTTGAGGCCATTTCCGAAATCCCATTCATATTTTTGGATCTGATGTCCTTCTGCAGCTGTAGAGCGATCACCCTTGAACTGAGCGGGTTGTCCCACAACGATCGGTTCGCTCGGGAGGTCGATGACAGCTACAGGCGGGGCTGTTTGCACAGGTTCCCATGAGACAGTAATGTGACCGATGCCTCCACTCTTGAAGTAATCGACGCGTAGATCATGCGGACCACCATTAATGATGCCACTTTTGGCTTGTAAGGTGCGATTGCCGCTGCCAACCCAATCATCGATAAGCAACCGGCCATCCAGCCACAGGCGGACGCCGCCTTCGAGTGCAACGGTAAAGAGGTAGTCGCTGTTCTCGAAATCTGCCTGACGGCTCCATCTCACCGAGTAGTTGTCGTTGGGGAGCCCGGGAGCGGGAGGTTCGTTGCCCCAGTTGAAGTTGATTTCGGTGTCATTGCGCACCAAAACGGGTTCGCCTTTTATGTCGGCGTTATCAAAGTATTCCCCTTTCCAGTCGGTGATGACAACAGGGGTGGCTGTGGGGGTGGGGGTTGGTAAAGGCGGCGCCTCGACCACAGGAACATTGTCGGTATTTTCAGTCTTGACATCGCCATTAGGCACCCAGCCTACGCCATCTGGTCCTGCCGGGAAGTCGATGGCCCACCAGCTGCCATCAGCGTTTTTGCCAACGATGCCAGCTGAAAGTCCGGATTGCAAGACGCCAATCTGTTCGTATTCTGTGCTGGGGCCAGCATAAATTTTTGTATCTGCGCTTGCCGTCAAAGCGGGTTTGCCGGCTTCAGCTGTGGGGGGGGCTACCGTGGGGATCGGAGTTAGATCGGGCTCGGTTGAGCCGCCCTTATCACCGCCAAGCATGGCAAAAAGCCCCCACAGTAATAATCCGATCAGGACGATGACTCCAATGACAATTGCCGCTTTAACGCCACTGCTGGCGCTTGCCCAAAATCCGCCAGCTCCAGCAGATCCGGAACTTGTGCTGTTTCGTTCTTCATTCATTGTATTCCTCCAAAGTTGAGTAAAGGTATGATGAGCAAGTGATTAGTTTCTGAATCGGGCCTGGATATACCTTGCAGCTTGGCTAAAAGCCAGAGGTTGGCTGGCATTTCCTGCCCGCACATAGAATTTTTCGGTATTATTTTCTTTGAGAAAGATTGGGGTGTTGGCCGGTTTTGCATAAATATGACAAATCGTTTTTCCATCTTTCTCGTAAAAGTTTAGTTTTATCAGACGGCGATATTCGACGCCTATCATTTTATTGAAAGCCAAATTAAATGTGTTCTCCCAACCATCGAGATTGGGTTTCTTCAGGCCTTGCAAATCGGCTTCGATGCCCAAAATGTTTCCATCGTCATCGACTCCGATGAGAAGGTGACCGCCTCGTGAATTCATGAAGGCGGTCAGGCTTTTCATGACAGGCGTATATAGTTTTTTGTTTACTCGCTGCTGACGGTAATCCCACATGAGGCTTGATTTGTATTCCACAAACTGAGATTCACCTGCAGCAAGGATTTCTTCGACTGTCATGGGGGGGACGGTATCATCCTCGACGAGAATAGACCGCCTGGCTCGATCCATAATCTCCTCCGCAGTCATTGTTGGATATGGGATGTCTTGGATCTTGATAGGCATAGCTGATTCCGGGGGCAACAGAATGATGCTCCCGTAGCTCAAACGACGTGCAAGGATGCCTTGTTTCACTGATACATCTTGAATGCGGCGGTAATCGACCAGGAGCTTTAGCTCACCTCCAGGACCATAACGGAAGTATATGCCATCTTCGGCCAACACATAACGAGGCATATACCAAAATAAAAAGGCTATCGTTACGGCGATAATCTGTAGTAATGTAATGAATATCGTCCAAATTAATACAAATGGAATGCTGCGAGCCAGGCCAATCGTTTCGTAGCTTCCCTCTAAATTCAGGAAGGCTGCGAGCGTGATGGGGACAAGAGCAAAGATAACTTCAATGACAATGAAGTTTTTCAGAAAAGTAAAGGGGCTTCGGTGCAAGATGTCTTTTTGTATAAACATAATGACGTCAAAAACCCAAAAAGAAGGACGGCCAGTAAGCCGTCCTCCGATGACTGCTTAAAAGTTGCTGTGGTGAATGGGGCAAAGTTTTCTTAGCTGCGAATCTTGAATGCCATGAAGATGTTGATGATGCCGCCAGCTAATGCAAAGGCTCCCAGCACGAAAGGAAGCGCCAATGCCGCAGCAAACGGGTTCCAGATCAGGAACAAGCCAAGGAATATGCCAATGACGCCCATGATTCCTGCGCCCCAGCCTGCTCCTTTGAATGCTGAGATGAGCATGATGATCCCCATGATCATCCCCCAAACACCTAGGATTATGACGTAAGCCGTGGGGACGACCATCGTGGCCCAGAGGGGGCGACTGATGACCAGCAGGCCAGCCACAATACCTAAGATGCTGAAGAATAACTTCCAACCCCAGGCGGTGCGGTCTTGAAACATGTCGAATAGGCCGATAATTCCCGTTACCAGCCAGTAAATTCCCAACACAAAGACGATGGAAACCATGGCTAGTCCTGGTTGCACAAAGAGGATAACGCCTAAAATTACAGACAGGATGCCATAAAGTAGCACCACCCACCATTGGTTTCCGGGGGTGTTTGAAGAAGTCAACGTCATGATAAAGTCTCCTTTATTAATGAAGGTTTTAACGATAGAACGTAGATAGAGTTTGCCAAGTGATTGAATAAAGCACAAGTATTTTAAGACATTTTTTGCGAGAAGTCAATTTCACCCGTTGGGGGCGTTTCAATTTCGGGGCAAGTTGTCTAATGATGCACTGGCCGAGTGAACTCGGGCTAGCCCCATCTTTGTTTCCTCCCCCGTCCATCTCGGAGCGGGGGAGGAGTTGCGGGAAGGTGTTCAGATAGCGCCCATGGGCGTCCTACGGCGACCTGGACGGCGGATGGTGTCCCCTGGCCGCAGGCCTGAAGCGCCCCACTTGAGTAGGCCATGAACGCGAAAAGCGCCACCCATTTTGAAACGCCCCCGGCGGCAGGGGACCTATCTGCGACTGCTCTTCCGCCAGGAGCTGCCCG
>Ga0256914_1004752_pt1 | contig 10049 bp, 10 predicted proteins | sample HulkmetaG_FD_191571 | JGI IMG/M metagenome (GOLD analysis project Ga0256914, IMG submission 191571) | Hydrothermal chimney microbial communities from Main Endeavour vent field at the Juan de Fuca Ridge, Pacific Ocean - Hulk | ecosystem: Environmental > Aquatic > Marine > Hydrothermal vents ...
CCTCAAAATCCTGCTCTTTTTCAAGTAGAAGCACTCCCTTCACCAAGCTTTGATACCACCAACTGAAAGTAGATGCCCAGCGTTGACTTCGGATCCATGTCAACGATCTTCCAATCAACACCCTCCCTCGGTACCGTATCTGGTATTTCAACGCCAACAGACCTAAGCGCACTTACATCGTCGTCGAGCGCGTCGGTCTCCATAGCCATGTGAAAAAAGCCTTCTCCTTTCTCTTTCAAGTACTTGTAAGCATAGCTTTCCTCTGAGAGAGGAGCAATAAACTCTACCAAAACCTCCCCTATCCTGTAGATAGTAACCTTTATCCTCAGGGAATCAAGCACTACCTCCTTAAACAACGGGAGTTTTAAACCTATCCCAAATAACTCCTTAACTCTTTCAGTATCTTTCACCAGAAAGGCTATGTGATGCACCTTTTTTATCACCTCTTCACCTCCTCACGCCACATCTTAAACGGTGCAATGATAGCCAAAAGAGCCATGAGTATCAAAACCAACACTATTACAAATGCCCAAGACGGTAATCCCATAACAATGGAATAATGTGCACTCCTCGGGAAATACCACGGAACAGAGAGCAAAAGCAATAGCACCAGTATAATCCAAAATGATTTGTGGTGAACGGGAAACACCTGTTTCCTCCCAGATTCACTACCTCTCTCCACTCTGCTAAGTTCGAGAAGCTTGCGTGCCTCCTGCGTCTCACTATCAGGCTTAACCAGATAGCTACCCATCAAAACTACAAGTGTATTTACGAGGAAGCCTATCATACCCGCATGCAAACCCCATGGCTTAGGGTGACCAGAAAGCGTCAATCCAAGGGAAAGCACTACCCCCACTATCATTCCCCAAAGGACTGAATTTCTCCTTATACGGGAAGAATACAAACCGAAGTAAAATGCGGGACCAACCTGCAACAGAATCTCAAACTTTACTTCCGTCCATCGCCATATGGTAAGCTTCGGATAAAGAGCCACAATCACGGCAAGCACAGAAGCTACAACGATAGCCACATTGCCCACCATTATCGTTCTTCTCTCAGACGCATTCGGATTTACAAATCGCTTGTATATATCCTTCGCTATCTCCATAGAAATGGTAATCAATGTGCCACCAGCAGTGGATAGCGTGGCCATAACGACTCCTACTGCTGCCCAGGTTACTATAGTATAACCACCATACATCTCACCAACCGCTCTTCCAAATATATAAGGCACCACCTTATCAGACTGCAACTTACCCAGATGTGGAAAGAGTGCAATACCCGCTATACCGAGAAAGAACAACATCAGTGCAGTAAACAGATAGATAGGAGCCTGAAATGCAAACATCTTCTTGAGATTATTCTGGTCCTTTGCAGCCATTAAGTGTTGCAATATATGTGGGTACACAGGTGCCCCAAGCATAACCAAAACTATAATACTCAGCAATGTAATGTCAACCCTACCTGGTGGAGGCAAAAGTTTTTTAGGAGCTACCTTCTGTATCACAGATACGGCGTGAGTCAATCCTCCAAAGTGCATTATAATGAGGATAACAAAGGCAATAGAAGTCACCATTATCCCACCTTGAATAGCAGCAACTATGGTAGAACCCCTGAATCCTCCCAAAAGCGTATAAACCACCATAACCACCGCAAAAACTATGATAACCGCAGTATAAGGTATCACACCTCCAGACGATACCTGTCCCAGATACCCCATCGCAAAGAACTGCTCCAAAAACTGCACAAACAAACCCCACAACATAAACAGACTTGCAAGGAGCGTTATAACCTTTGAATGGAATCTGTCCTCTATAAAGTCTCCAGGAGACACATAGCCCCTGTGTGCAGTAAGATTATTAAGAGGAGGAGCAACGAGTATCATGCCGATGACAAATGCCACCATAAATGCAGGAAAGACGAGAAACATCATTCCAGCTCTGTAGCTCTTTGCAACATAACCCAAAAAGGAGTTCCCACTGTAGGCAATGGCAAATGTACTCAAACCAAGCATGAGATAACCAAAAGTCTTGTTAGCTAAGAAGAATTCCTGAGTGGTCAAACCCACCCTTCTCTTGTAAGATATGTATCCTATAAGAAGCATGACAAGAAGTAAAAGGCCTATCACGACCACTATAGGCCACCCCAGACTACTTATATCAGAAGGAATCTTCATAAGAGACACCCCCTCACAAGAATAGGGGCACCCCAAATGGTGCCCCTGAACTCTACTCTGTTGCTAACTCTATAAACTTCTTACCTACATCTTCACCTACACTCTTAGCCCACTCATTCCATACAGGTTTTACCTTTTTCTTAAACTCTTCCATAGCCTCTGGAGAAGGTGTTATAGTCTTCATCCCAGCTTTCTTGAAGTCTGGCAGAAACTTCTTTTTCTCCACATTTTTAGCGTTGGCAAGGAAGAAGTAGTCATACTTTACGGCTGCCATGTAAATCAGGTGACGAACTTCCTTCGGGAAGGAATCCCATGTTTTCTTCTTAATCCAGATAGCATAACCGTAAGCGCCTATAGGGACATTTATGTTGTACTTCAACACCTCATAGAGAGAACGACCGTGAATGGTGCCAGGATAGGAGACAACACCATCAATGGTATGCCTGTGAAGTGCTTCATAAAGCTCAGCAGAAGACATCATAACAGGGCTTGCCCCGAGCGCCTTTATCGCTTCCGATTCCGTCTTACCACCAGCTCTTATGGTGAGTCCTTTCAAGTCTGAAGGCTTCCTAATCGGCTTGTTAGTCCATATATGCTCCAGTGGTAAAAGCCCATTTGCAAGCATCATAATACCGTGTTTCTTTTCCAATACCTTGTTCACAAAGTTAAACAGAGGTGAACCTATCTTAAACTTCCTTTCAAGGTCGTACACACCATTGGACAAAAACGGTAACGATTCTCCTCCTATAATAGGCCAGCTACCTGTACAGTGAGATGTGGTCAAGAATATCATGTCTGCTGTTCCAGAGATCAAGCCCGGTATAAGCTGTTTCACCTTTAGAAGGGTACCTGAGTGATAATACTGAACCTTTACCTTACCTGCTCCAAGACTATTTATGTCGTCCACAAAGACCTTCGTAAGAGGAAATATATCCGTGTACTTTGGGGGCACATGGCTTGCAATAACTATCTTAACAACACTGGCAAAACTCACTCCCACAGCCAAAGAGAGAAGACCAACAACAAGTAAACCAACAAACAACCTCTTACACCTATTTCTCACTCCTACCACCTCCACTAAAAGATTTTACCAAGAACTAACGCAGAAGCCACGCCACACCCAATCATTATCACCCCCTTACCTATCACATCTTACTGGGTAACCAGAGTGCAAGCTCCGGTAGAAACATAAACAGCAGAAGTGCGCCCACATCCACAAGTATAAAAGGTGCCGTTCCTCTTATGATCTCCCCGAGCGTCAACCTATCACCTGCTATGCTCTTGAGCGTATAAAGGTTCAGCCCAACAGGTGGAGTAATAACAGCAATCTCAACATTCAAAACAAGCAATATCCCATACCAAAGAGGGTCAAAACCAAGTTTGGTAATCGTGGGCAGAAGTATAGGGGTAGTAACAATAATAAGAGAAGCTCCATCTATAAGACAACCTAAACCTATAAGTGCAGCCATTATAATGAGCATTATACCCCACTTAGGCAGGTCTAAACCTGTGAGCCACACAGCAACTGTTTCTGGCAATCTTATGAGGTTCAAAAACTGGCTAAACGTGTAAGCAGCTGCTAAAATTATCAGTATGGCTACAGTGACTTTCGTCGCCTTGAAGAGAGAGGAAACAAATGTTTCACGAGTAAGCCTTCCGTACAGAGCAGCTATGAGAAAGGCACCTGCAACACCTATTGCCCCTGCTTCTGTAGGAGTAGCTATACCACTATATATTGTGCCCAAAACCATTACTATGAGCACCAAAACAGGCCATAGTCTTGTAAGAGTAGCCATCTTTTCTCTAAAAGAAACCTTGGCAAACTCCTTGGGTGCAAGCTCTGGATTCCTTAAAACCCTAAATAGTACATACCCAGCCATCATCGTAGCAAGTACAATTCCCGGAACAATCCCCCCTATAAATAGCTTCCCAACAGAAGCTCCAGATATAGCACCATACAATATAAAAGATATACTCGGTGGTATCAAAACCGCTAAGGCTCCTGCAGCAGCTATCGAACCTGCTGATATAGTTTTAGCGTAGCCCCTGTCAAGCATCTCTGGAATAGCCATCGTACCTATGGTTGCCACCCCAGCTATACTAACGCCGCTCATTGCACCAAACAGTGCACAAGAGTAGATACTCGCAACAGCAAGTCCTCCCGGAACCCTGTTTAACCACTTACTAAAAGCATTGTAAATATCCTTACCAATACCGATGATGAATATCACCTCTCCCATGAGGATAAACAACGGTATGGCAACCAGTGTAAAGCTGTCGAGCTGTTCAAACAAAGAAGCAGGTAGTTGAAAAAGCCCTCTTACACCGCTTATCAAGAATATGCCAACAATACCAGAAAGCCCGAGAGAAAGAAATATCGGGGCACCAAGCACCATCAAAATAAACAGCAAGGATATCACAACTATAAGTGCAGTACTAAAATCCATGTTCTACCTCCTTCTGAGAGATAAAAGGGCATCTATCACCCTAAACAGAAACTGTAGAGCAAGGGTCAAAGCCCCCAAGGTTATAAAGAAATAGGGTATTGCAAGTGGTGTCCCAAGAAGGGAAGGCATCCTCATATTGTTCGTATATACCATCTCGGTTGCCCTTCCACCCTGCCACACCAAGACAATGCAGAACGCAATTCCCAAAATAGAATTTACGATCTCAAAAATCCTTCTACCGTTAGGAGAAAGCCTGTCCAGAATCAGACTAAACTTTATGTGTTGGTCTTGTTTCAAAATTTCACCCGCACCAAGGAATGTGAGTATTACGAGCATCACTGAGGTAACTTCGGTAGACCAGTAGGTGGGATTTCTAAAGATGTATCTCATTATTACATTGTAAAACACGGCAATAGCTATAAATAACACCCCACCCATGCTAAGAATGTAGAAGAATTTCGTGCTACCATCTATTATCCTTCTGAGTAGCAACAGCCCTCTCATCTTTCACAACCCCTTTTCCTCAAATTCTCTCATCACCAGCATAACCACTTCAGAGGCGTTTCTTACATGTCTTCTCGTAACACGCCTTGCCTCAGCAGGTTTTTTATTAGCTATAGCCTTAAATATTGCCTCGTGCTCTTTGACAGTCTCCTTCAATCTGGTTTCTACCCTCGTTCCCATCACCCTATATGGGAAAACCACAACCAGCACTTCTCTTAGAAACTTCTCAAGCACAGGATTGCGGCTTAATCGATATATAAACTCGTCAAAATCCTTGTTCACCCTGTCAAGTTCCTGCAAACTTCCACTCTTTGCACAACTCTTCATCTCCTCAATCATGCCCGCAAGTTTCTTTATGTCCTCACTTGAAGCATTTTGAGCTGCAAGGCACGCAGATTCTGGCTCCAGCAAAAGCCTTACATTGTAGTAATGTTGCAACTCCGAACAGGACAAAGTCCTCACAACTCTTGCCTTCCCATTCCTCACAACCAAGCCATCATACTCTAACCTCGTCAGCACCTCCCTCACAGGCGTAATACTAACTCCAAATCTCTCCGCTAACTCCCTCTCCCTTATCTTTTGCCCCCCTTTAATCCTCCTGAACATAATATCTTCCTTGATTAGCTCATAAATGCTATCAGAAGAAATCCCCTCTTCCTCCATACAACCACCTCTTTCAAAATATCAAACAGTTTTATGTGCTGTATAATAAAGTTTGGAAAAATATAACACAATAGATGTTATGTGTCAACAGAAAAATAGTGTCTACGCAAGGTAATCTATACGAATCCATATCCAAAACTATAAGAATGCAAAATCCATCTTGAATTTCCAATTAAAATAGTCGAAAATTAGAAATAAGCACCAATTCAAGCAACAGGGGGTAATTTTTAGAGTGGGGAAATACATACTCTCCTTAGACGAAGGAACCACAAGTGCAAGGGCAATCGTCTTTGATAAAGAAAGCAACATATTGGGCATGGGGCAATACGAGTTTACTCAGTACTATCCGCAACCAGGCTGGGTTGAACACAGCCCCGAAGAGATATGGAGTGCTCAGTTAAATGCTATTAAAACTGCTATAAATACAGCAAAAATACAACTAAAAGAGATAGAAGCCATCGGAATCACCAATCAGAGAGAAACCGTAGTTCTGTGGGACAAAGACACGGGCAAACCTGTATATAACGCTATAGTATGGCAGTGTGTAGAAGAACAACAGAGATAGTCGAGCAATTGAAAAGAGACTGTTATAAGCTAATAAAAGAAAAAACAGGGTTAGTTCCAGATTCTTACTTCTCTGGGCCAAAGATAAAATGGCTTTTAGACAGCATTCCAATTTTGAGAGAAAAGACCAAAAAAGGAAAGGTTTTATTTGGAACAATAGATACATTTCTGATGTGGAGACTCAGTGGTGGCAAAATACACACGACAGACTACTCCAACGCTTCATGCTGTTTAACATAAATACACTGAGTTGGGACAAAGAAATGTTAGAAATGTTCGACATACCTCAAAGCATATTACCCAAACCTGAACCCTCAAGCAAGATATACGGATACACCAGCAAAAGCATACTTGGTGCAGAGATTCCAATATCTGGAGATGCAGGAGATCAGCAATCTGCCCTCTTCGGACAAGCCTGCTATAACCCCGGAATGGTAAAGAACACATATGGAACGGGAAATTTCATCCTAATGAATACCGGGCAAAAGGTAGTACATTCGGAAAAGCTCTTAACGACAATCGCATGGGGATTAGACAATAAAGTAACATATGCGCTTGAAGGAAGCATATTCATAACCGGAGCTGCAGTGCAATGGCTCAGAGATGCCCTGAAAACGATAGATGAATCATCTGAAAGCGAATCTCTTGCAACATCGATCACATCAAACGATGGAGTTTACTGTGTTCCAGCATTCGTAGGATTAGGTGCACCTTATTGGGATCAGTATGCAAGGGGTATCCTAATAGGCATTACGAGGGGGACAACAAAAGCCCACCTTGCAAGGGCAGTACTCGAGTCCATAGCCTACCTCAGCAGAGATGTACTAATAGAAATGGAAAGAAGTAGCCACATAAAGATAGCAGAGCTCCGTGTTGACGGTGGGGCTACTAACAACACCTTCCTCATGCAGTTCCAGGCAGACATCACCGGCACAAAGGTCGTAAAACCTGCTATCCACGAAACAACAGCCCTGGGAGCAGCATATCTTGCAGGGCTTGCAGTAGGATACTGGGAAAATCAAGAAGAGATATCCAAAATTTGGAAGATGGGAAAGGAGTTTCTCCCTGCGATGGAGAGGGAGAAAAGAGAGAGACTCTACTCGGTATGGAAAGAAGCAGTAAAAAGGTCTATGGGATGGGCAAAAGTATTGAGAGATTCGGCACTCGAAGGCTAAAGGTACAAACCCAAGTGGCAAAACTTTAAAGAAAGGTGGTAGAGATGTACATAAATAGGGATATAGCAGAATCTATAGTTACAGAGACAATGAAAATAATTCACAGAAATGTAAATCTGATGAACGAAAGAGGCGTAATTATAGCATCGGGAGACAAAGAGCGCATAGATACCTATCACGAAGGCGCTTCAATCGTGATTAAAACAGGAAAAACCATAGAGATAGACATTCCGACAGCACAAAGGCTAAAAGGCACAAAACCGGGTATAAACATGCCAATAGAGATAGATGGCAAAATTGCCGGCGTAGTTGGTGTGACAGGACCTCCAAATGAGATAAGGAGCTATACAAGACTGGTAAAAATGACAGTCGAACTCATGATAAAACAGAATATCCTTACCAAGGAAATAAGACTCAGCTCGCTGGCAAAAGAGCGATTTTTAAATGACCTGTTAAATGGCTACTTCGACGAAGCAGAAGAAGCCATAATATATCGAGGAAAAGTGCTTGGTTTTGACCTAAGCCTCCCAAGAATAGCTATAGTGATATCCACAAAGAAAGACCAACAGGGTAGCGAAAAGACCATATTAAATGAGGAAGTGGAAAGAGAAAGGTTTATAAAAGATATAAAGGCCTTTCTGAATAACAACAACGACATCGTTGGCTCGAACATTAGAAACAACTACTTTATACTAAAACACATAAACCCATCAAAGGACGAAAGATCAAGAACAATACATTATCTAAACAGAATAAAGAGCTACATAGAAGGAATAAGAAAGACAAGCATCAAGATAGGTATCGGAAAGTATCACCCCGGTGTACACGGTATCTATATATCATATCAAGAAGCACTAAAAGCCCTTCACATCGGCGAAATTTTCAACAGCAAAGCCAATATCTATTTTATAGACGAACTCGTATTCGAAGAGCTCCTTACCAACATACCCGCTGAGATCCAGGAAAACTTTGTAAGAGAGACCCTAAAAGGGTTAAAGAACAAAGAACACCTCATCCATACACTTATTGCGTTCCTCGACAACAACTTTAATGTATGTAAAACCGCAAAAACAGCGCACCTACACAGAAACACCGTTAACAACCACCTTAGGAAGATACACAACTTGACGGGGAAAAACCCCTTCAATTTCTATGAAGCAGTGCAGTTATATCTTGCAATAACACTGAATAATCACACCAACTAATCATACCCTACAAGAGCAACTACTACGTCATTTACATTCGTCTGCGTGGGACCTGTAAACACAAGGTTTTTCAGCTCATCAAAGAAGTGATATGAATCATTATCGTCGAGGTAGCTTAAAGGATTAAGTCCCTTCTCATGCGCTCTAACAAGTGTAGTATCGTCCACAACAGCACCAGCAGCATCAGTAGGACCGTCATTGCCATCAGTAGAGATAGAAACTACCCTATAACCTTTCCATCCACTCATAGAAACCGCAAGAGAGAGCGCGAGTTCCTGAGATCTTCCCCCCTTACCGTTCCCTTTTATCCTTACCGTAGTTTCTCCGCCAAATATCAATAGCTTCGGTGTGTTTTCTCTCCTAAAGAGGTATTCCTTCACTACAGCAGCTATAACCTTGGCAACTTCCCGTGCCTCACCTTCAACAAAACTCGTAAAGTGCACCGGTGATATGTTTGCCTTTCTCGCTGCCTCGCACAAGACATTACAAAAATATCTATTGTCACCAATTATTTCTGTTATACTTCTATTCATATCTTCATCTTCAGGTTTTAGTGTCTCCTGAGCACGTCCTTCTACACCCTCTTGAAGGTGTCTCCTGACGGAAAGCGGCACCCTATCCCACAATCCATATCTCCTTAAAACATTCACAGCATCCTCAAAAGTGGTAGAATCTGCAAATGTAGGACCAGATGCTATAGAAGATAGATCGTTTCCTATAACGTCAGAAAGAACCATAGTAACGACTTTTGCAGGATAAGCAGCTTTGCGCAACTTACCGCCTTTCAAAAACGAAAGGTGCTTCCTCACGCAGTTTATCTCCTGTATAGTAGCCCCACTCTTTAGCAAAAGATCAGTAACGAACATCTTGTCCCGCAGGGTTATACCGTCAGGGGCAGGTAAAAGTGCTGAACCACCTCCAGATATAAGAACGAGCAGTATGTCTCCTTCAGAAAGCCCCCTAACCAAGTCAAACGCCAAGCGTGCCGCCTTCAATCCATTCTCGTCAGGTATAGGATGTCCTGCTTCTATCACCCTACACATCTTCAGAGGCATGGAAAAACCATACTTAGTAACAACCAGCCCTCCTTTTATCCTATCTCCCAATACATCTTCTGCTCCCTTTGCCATCGCAACGGAGGCTTTACCTATTGCCAAAATATATATGTCTCCTTCTATCCTCACCTTTTTCCCCTTGATAACTATGTAATCATCAACAACAGCCAGATTGTCTTTAACAACAACATCTCCCCGAACTTTTCGGAGCGCTTCTTTCAAAATGCCTTCCAAAACTCGCCCACTTTCACCATCCAAAG
>Ga0256914_1004753_pt1 | contig 10048 bp, 11 predicted proteins | sample HulkmetaG_FD_191571 | JGI IMG/M metagenome (GOLD analysis project Ga0256914, IMG submission 191571) | Hydrothermal chimney microbial communities from Main Endeavour vent field at the Juan de Fuca Ridge, Pacific Ocean - Hulk | ecosystem: Environmental > Aquatic > Marine > Hydrothermal vents ...
ACCCGTACTTAAGGCGGAGGAGGTCGCGAAGTACTTCGAGGTTAAGGCCTACGGCAGGAAGAAGGTTGTTAAGGCGGTTGACGGCGTGAGCGTTGAGGTCGGGGAGGGTGAGACCTTAGGCTTGGTTGGTGAGTCCGGTAGCGGCAAGTCAACGTTGGGGCGGGTCGTGCTGAGGGTTTACAGGCCGACGCGCGGGAGGGTTATCTTCAAGGGGCGGGACATAACCGACGTGCCGGAGTCGAAGCTGAGGCCGTTGAGGCGTGAGATGCAGATGGTTCCCCAGGACCCGTACGCCAGCTTCAACCCGCTAATACCCGTGGGTGAGGCCCTCACCGAGCCCCTCGTGATTCACGGCGTGGCCACGAGGGAGGAGGCGAGGGAAGCGATACTGAGGATGTTTGAGCGCGTAGGCCTCACGCCGCCGGAAGAGTACTTCAACAGGCGCCCCCACCAGTTCAGCGGCGGGCAGCTCCAGAGGATAGCGATAGCTAGGGCAATGCTCCTCCAGCCGAAACTCGTGGTTGCTGACGAACCAACATCAAGCTTGGACGTCTCAATAAGGGCGTCCATACTCCAGCTACTGAAGGACTTCCAGGAGCGCTTCAAGCAGGCAGTGATATTCATAACGCACGACCTAGCCCTAGCGAAGCTCGTCTCAGACAGGATAGCGGTGATGTACTTAGGCAAGATAGTTGAGGAGGGGCCAACGGAGGAGATCTTCAGGAACACGGAGCACCCCTACACCCTAGCGCTCCTGACCGCGATACCCACCCTAGACGACTACGAACCACGCAAGAAGGTCCTGCTCAAGGGCGAGATACCCGACCCCTCTAAAGTGCCTAAGGGTTGCAGGCTTCACCCGAGGTGCCCCTACGCTGAGGAGCGCTGCAGGCGTGAGGAACCCTCACTAGTGGAGGTTAAGCCCGGACATAAGGTGGCGTGCCACCTAGCGGGAAAGATATGATTTTCAACCCTTAACCGCCACGAGGAATAGCCTGCCGCACCTACTGCCTGGGCCGGGCTCACGCAGCACGGGCCCTCTAGAGCTGAAGCACAGTACCTTAGCCTCCCTGAATCCCGCCTCCTTAGCGGCCAGCTTGAGCTCGGTTGCGGTGTAGTTCCTTAGCCTGTCACTCACTAGGTAGGACCTCACCTCGCCGTCCGGCTTAACCACCCTGACCTCACGCTTGAAGAGTATTACCGAGTTAACCCAGTCCTCAACCTCCCTCCAGTCATTCATAACGAGCACCTCACCGTCGGGGCCTTCCGTGTCCCACGCCGTCACCTTACCGATGCCGCGCTCCCCTAACCCGAACATGAGTTGATGGGGGTTAGGCGTGTCCGCGACGAAGACCCCGCCATCCCTGAGCACGTGGTGAACTGACTTAAGCAACTTGATCAGCTCCTCCCAACCCACCATGTACGCTATGGATGTGAAGAACATCGTTACCGCGTCGAAGGACGCCGGTCCGAAAACCTTGCTCAACTCCCTCGCGTCACACTTAACGAACCTAACGTTGAAGCCCTCCCTACCCGCCTTCTCCTTAGCTACCTCAAGCATCTCCTCGTGAAGGTCGGCCCCCGTTACATTATAGCCCCTCCTAGCCAGCTCCAGGGTCGGCCCCCCGGTCCCGCACGCGACGTCGAGCACTTCCCTAACATCCCTCCTAGCGAACCTCCTGAACGCCTCGACGGCTGCGTCAACGTACTTAGGCACGACGTCCCTCAAGTACTGAGCGTATATGTAGTCGTAGTACCTAGCAAGCACGGTGTATAGCACGTGCTCCTGCAAGGGCATCATCACCCACTAGTAGGGGGCTGGCACGCTATTTAATCATTGCCGTGCCGCAGGGCTGGGGCGGCGGCTCCAGCTACAACGTTATTTGCCACTGCGGGAAATACTGTATTGGAGGTGACCACGGATGTCGGAGGAGGAGATAACGGACATTGACTGGAGGTCCGTTAAGTTCTTCGCCGCGGGCGTGGCGATAGGCTTCTTACTCGGCGTTTTCATGGTGTGGGTAGCGCTGACGTACGGGCACTGAAAAGCGCGGGCAGGGTGCCGTAGCGTTGACGGAGGCGCCTGAATGGTGGTACCTGCTCCTACACCCGAGGCCAGCCTACCTGATAATGTCGGGTTCGGGTGAGGATGCCGGGGTAATGACCGCCTCGTGGGTCACGCCGGTAGCTGAGGAGCCGCCGCGACTAGCTGTGGCGATGGATAAGGAGGGGCGCACGTACTCCCTCCTAAGGCAGTGCGGGGAATTCACGGTTAACGTGGTCTTCGACGACCACCTAGACGCGCTGTGGCTTGCCGGGACGCTGAGCGGGTGGAGGGTGGAGGACAAGATCGGGAGGGCGGGGATTAAGGTGGCGCCCTCCAAGAAGGTGGCGGTGCCTAGGGTCGCCGACGCAGCGGCAGTCATTGAGTGCAGGTTATGGCGAGTGATTGACGTGGGTGAGACCGCGTTAGTGATTGGCGACGTGCTTGATGCTTACGTGCTCGCGGCGGAGGCATTTAATGAGTCCTACGGGTGGGTCGCAGGGAGGGCTAGGATCCCGCTACACCTAGGTGGTAGGGCATTCACGCTTCCCGGCAAACTACTCCTCGCTGGTAAGAAACGTAAGTAGCTTTTGTCCAGCACTCCAGCTTCCTCCCCCTTAAACATAATTATTAATATACTTCCACATGCATAATCCTTTGGGTTAACCTGCCCTAGCGGGGGAGTTGTTAAGCTTGTACGAGGCGTTAAGGAATACGCGTAAGGGAGGCAAGACCGTAAGCAAGCACTCACTATGCGAGGTCTTCGTGAAGAGATTGCTCCCGGCACTGAGGGCCCTCCTAGCCAAGGAACTGATCGAGGGACACGGACTAACGCAGCTGGAGGTGTCCAGAATACTGGGTGTTAGCCAGCCACTCATTAACTACTACTTAACGGGCAGGAGGAAAGTCCCTTACGCCAACGCCTTAAGCAGGTGCCCTAAGGTAGTGTCCGTCGTGAAGAGCGTGGCAAGGATGCTGGTCACTGAGGGCATTAAGGGTAAGGGAGAGGTTAACGTGGCATGCCTACTATGCACGGCGCTCAGGGCGTCGGAAGCCTTGAAGGAGGCCTTAAGGGCCTGCGGCGTGCGGGAGGATGAGGTGGTTTACCCGGTGTGTGGTGAGCTGAACGCTGTTAGTGCTTAATGAGCTCAGCACCTGCCTCGGCACTCACGGATAAGCCCGCAAACCACCCTGCACTTGAGGGTCTTAACGGCGGTCACGATCCAGAGTAGCGTTAGTAGCGCGTACAGCCCGACCCCGATGACGTGCGCGGCCCCCGAGGACATCACGGAGGATACCTTATATGTTGCCGCGACGTACGCCCCTAGGGGGAACGTGAACGCCCACCAGGAGGGGGCGTAGGGTAACCCTACCTTACGCAGGTAGTGGAGCGTCATCGCCGCAGCTATGGCGAACCACCATAGTCCCGAGCCCCAGAAGAAGGCGCCGAACACGAACAGGGCTTCTCTGGCGGAGTTAGTCACGAACGCGGCGTTCGATATTACGTTGTAGAGCGCCACCGTCCCAGCCCCTATCGGGCCTAGGTTAATCCAGAGTGTCGGTGCCAACGTACTTGGGAGAGGGTGATGCAGTATGAACCTATACACGCACACGGCCAGCAACGCTAGGTATATGAAGAACCCTGCTCCCCACCCAACAACGTCAAGGAGAAGCACTAAGTCCCTTAGGATGTTGGTGGCGTGGCTCAGCAGTAGCCCTCCAGGCACGGGTATGACTATGAGTCCGACGGGCGGTATGAACCACGACGGGTTAATGTGATCCAACTTAACGTGCTCGCCCTTAAACATGTTGTAGGGGGCTATGACCCCGAAGACAAGCGTCAGCACGGCCCCAACGCCCCACAACCACCAAGCTAGGGTCAGGTTAGGTACCACTATTAGGTAGTCGCATGCGAGCACCATCATACCGATCGGCAGGGTTGGGTAGAAGTTTGACCTTACGGGGTGGTTTAAGTCGCTTAACGCGTCATCCGTGAAGAACACCCACCTAGCAACCCAAGGAATCGCTATGGCGATGAGGAGTAAGGTATTCAGGTACGTTAGCCCCACCGCGAAGTGCTGAAGCGGTTGGAAGGTCGAGGAGTAGAGCTTACTGCACACCGCGAGTATGCCGGTACCCATGACGGCAGCGCCCCAGGAGGGTGAGAAGCCCCTCACTAATTCGCTTAGCTTACCGCTCAACATCAACACCCCCGGTTTCGTTTTTAACCACATGATGAACTATTAATAAAAGTATCTCCACTTCATATATGTCAAAAATAAGATAAAACTTAATTCATATCAAGCCAAACTTAATCGGGTGAGCAAAACGTCCGGAGGCAAACCTGAGGTCATAGGTAAGGACGTGCTCGGCAGGGTGATAAAGGACTTCTCAAGCATGCCGTGGTGGGGCAAGCCAAGGCAGGAGATACCGTGGTACCCGAGGATAGATTACGAGAGATGCATCGGGTGCGGGCTCTGCTTCCTGACCTGCGGCGGGCGCGTGGTCTACGACTGGGACTTCGAGAGAATGCGCCCCGTGGTCGCTAGGCCATACAACTGCATGGTCGGGTGCGACACCTGCGCGAAGCTCTGCCCGAGGGACGCGATAATATTCCCGCACCTCGGCGAGCTAAGGAAGTGGCGCGACGAGGTCGGGGCGGTGGGGAAGGCTAGGAAGAAGCTTGAGGAACTTAAGGCGGCGAGGGAGAGGGGAAAGCAATGACGGGTGAGGCGATCCCAGAGCCCATGCGGTGGCTCGGGAGAGCCTCAGAGCGTGTGCTTAAGGCCTTCGCTGAACTCAGGAGGGGCGTGCAGGAACCTTCTAGGCTCAGCGCTAGGGAGAAGAGGTTGGCGTTAACAGCGGCCTACGCGTCGATAGGGTGCGTTAAGTGCTTGGTAGGGTGCTTGAGGGAAGGTATGAGGGAGGGGTTAAGCCTAGATGAGCTGCTTGAGGCTGCGGCAGTGGCTGTCCTAGTTAGGGGTGCGGAGGCCGTAGTGACCGTTAGTGAGGCGCTGAAGCTACTTAATGTTTAGTTTTTTCTAACACGCTTTAATCGCTTCCAACTACTTATACAACATTTCAAAAAAGCTACATATAAAAGCATCAACACGGAGATACGCAAGGGTAACGGATGCGCGCGGTACTCATAACTGCCTCAGCACTCATGGTTCTCATAGCGCTAACCACCGCGATGATCACGCTCAACTACCCCATAACCACGTACCCGAGCGAGGAGATCGGTAACCCAGCATCACCAACGCAGACACGACCAACCGAGACCAACACCAACGTAACCGTGGCCGGGGTCGTTGAGGAGAGCAAGGGAGTGCTCAGGGAGGTAACAGTGAACGACATGGTCATCTCGTTGGCTGGTACGTGGAACTGCAGCGGCATTAACTCACCGGTTAGCGGCACCGAGTTAACGCACATGCTGAGGCCCGGCTCGAGAGTCGTTATCATAGGGGAGAGGAGCTACGTCGGGTTAAGGGCGCTCATGGTGGTTATCCAGGGTAGCGGGACTTACTGCACGTTAATTCGAGGGTAACGCGCCCCGCCACGTAAGTTATTTTCGAATTGACTGAATTTTCTTCCGGTAGTTAAGCGAGGGTACCTCAACCTTATTTAGGGCTTAACGCGAAAGCTCGGGAGGGTGCGGGGCTTAGTGGGTAGTAAGGTATCCCTCACCTTAGTGGGTGTGGGCGCTTACTCCATGATTAGGGGGTTAGCGATCCCGGCCTTCCGGGTGCTCTTCCCCCTCTACATACTGAGCATAGGGTATAAGGTTCAGGACTTAGGGCCCATGGCCACGTACTCCGCCGTAGCGATAGCGCTCTCCCTCCCCCTAATAGGTTACTTAGTTGACCTCGGCAGGGCCAGGGTGATAGGCGCGGCCTCCGGGGCGATGGTGGCGGCATCCCTCCTGATACCTGCGGTCAGCAGTAACTACGTGGCCCTCATCGCGGCCTACACGCTCTCGATGCTCGGGATGATGGCGTGGCAGCCGGCGCGGAGCGCGATAGTTGCGCTGGAGGTAAGCCCCCAGTCCCTCGGCAGAACCTTCTCCTCCCTCTCAGCCGCCTTCACCGTGGCCAGGATAGCGTCGCCCGTGCTGGCGGTGTGGGCTGCGGGGCTCCTCGGCTACAGGTACGCTATGGTGGCTTTCGCGGGCCTTGCGCTGGCCGGGGCAACCCTCTTCCTAGCTATGACGAGGGGCTTTAAGGGCGTGGCTAACCCGAGTGTGCGTGAGGGCAGGGATGGCGGCGGGTTCCTTAAGTCCGCGTTCGCTGCGTACGTGAGGGTGGGTAAGTTATTCAGAGAGTACCCCGCCCTAATGCTCTTCACCATAACCGACAGGTTCGCGTGGAGCTTATGGCTACCCATGCTTAACGCGTACTTGAAGAGCGTGTGCGGCCTAGGCGACGATGGGGTGGGGCTATTCAACAGCTTGTTCGCGGTGGCGATGCTCGTGACTTTCTACCCCGCAGGCCTCCTCACCGACAGGATAGGGTCCGTCAAGGTACTGATAATTAATGAGTTAGTGGGGGCGGTCTCAGCCGCGCTACTCGCGGTCGCCGGGCAGGGTGCGGCGCTAGCGGCTTACGCGTCAGCGGTCGTCATGGGCGTTAGCGTCGAGTTATGGATAGCCGGGTATAACACCTTAACGACGATGCTGAGGGGTCCTGAGAGCGTTGGTGAGGTTAGGGCGGGCGTCGACTCCGCGAGGACTGTGTTCTCGATCCCCGCACCCGCGCTTGGCTCCGCCCTCTACGCGTCCTTAGGCCCCGCAACGCCTTTCATCTCAAGCATAGCGTTAATGATTGCGGCGGCCTCCTCCCTCACCCCGCTACTGGGGGGTAAGCGGCGGTAATACCTTCACGGTGTATTCTGAATACGTAGTGAACATCTCGAAAATAGTTATTCAGCACTCGATAATAACTGGTAATGTTTTAAACAGTACATGCACAATGATGTTTGAGGGATTACAATGGCGTACGCACCAACTACCCCCTACGGCGGGGGGAACGTCATGGCGTTAAGAGAGGGCTTGGAGAAGCTGAAGAAAGCAGCCCTACTGTACCTAGTATCGGCATTGCTGGTAGGCATAGGCTTCGCCTCGCTCCTAATGGGCGGGGCCCTCTTCGGAGGAACGGGAGCCCTCGCCGGAGCGGTGGGGATGCTTGCCGCAGCACTGATCGGCGCTATCTTAGGGTTAGCGTCACTATTCGCGTTCTTGCTGCCAGCGTTTTCGAGATTCAAGGAATACGACAGCTCGAAGTTCGGGACGCCGTCAACCCTCCTTAAGATCGGTTATGGTGGGGGCTTCGCGCTTCTCTTCATAGCCATGCTGGTCCTAATAGGTGGGGCGGTGGCTAAGTCGCCAGGGATACTATTAGGCGGGCTAGCACTCTTCGGGATCAGCGCCATACTGCTGTTCATAGGGCTCATAGGCCTGATAATAGGGTCGTTCAAGCTGAAGGACGTTACTGGCGAGGGAATGTTCACCGCGGCAGGCGTCCTGTTCATCATAGGGATATTCGTGAACATACTGACGTTCATAGCGTGGATACTGATATTCGTTGCTGCGGGGAGGGCGCTCAGCAAGCTCGGCACAGGAACCTACGCGGCGCCAGCAACACCGCAGGCCCCACCAAGCGCTCCGCCGCCACCTCCAGCGTGAGAGACCCGCTTCTCCAGTCAGCCCATAGCTAAATAAAGAATGTTTTTGAGTTTTGAAATACTTCATCATGCTGGGGTGTTCGAACTTAATTGTTTTCGAGTGATCTAGTAGAAAAACATTCAGCTGTGACAAAATATTGTATAATGTATGGACTAAATCCTACATTCTTCACTATATTTTAGTTATTGATCACCCGAGTTAAACTTAAAAATTCTTCCGCTACTTACTTAAGTGAAATTAAACTAAGGTAACCTTCCGGAAAGCAAGGAATTTCGGGGGTTCCGCATGGGGTTCTGGGAGTCGTATAAGAGGTTCCCCGTAATATACAAGATACTGATTGGCTTCGTGCTCGGCATCATCGCCGGCATAGTTGTGGGGCCAAGCATAGCGGCGATCAAGCCGCTCGGCGACCTCTTGATAAGGCTCCTTAAGATGATTGTCGCGCCGATCGTGCTGTTCTCCCTGGTCGTTGGCGCGGCGAGCATCGCCCCCAGCAAGCTGGGGAAGATCGGCGTTAAGATAATAATCTACTACCTCTTCACGTCCGCGGTAGCCGTCATCATAGGCATCTTCATGGCCAGGATATTCAACGTTGGCGCCGGCGTCGCGCTTGGGGGCACCCATAAGGAGATAGCTGTTAAGGCCCCGCCGTCCATGGTTAGCGTCCTCCTAAACATAATACCGACAAATCCCTTCGCCGCCCTCACCGAGGGTAAGGTGCTGCAGATAATATTCTTCGCCATAATCCTCGGGATAGCCTTAACGTACCTAATGAACAGCAAGAACGAGAGGCTGAAGAAGGCCGGCGAGATCACGTACCGCGTCTTCGACGGGCTGGCCGAGGCAATGTATAAGATCGTTAGGGGCATTCTGGAGTACATGCCCATAGGTGTCTTCGCCCTAATAGGGTACGTCGTAGCCATGTACGGGCCGAAGGTACTCGGCCCACTAGCAATAGCTGTCGTCGCCCTGTACGTGGGGCTCTTCATACACATATTCGTGACGTACGGCGGCTTCCTAGCAGCGTTCCGCCTAAACATCATCAAGTTCCTGAAGGGCGCTAAGGAAGCGATGCTTACGGCCTTCGTAACCAGGTCATCCTCAGGCACCCTACCAGTAACGATGAGGGTCGCGGAGGAGAACCTAGGGATTAAGAGGACGGTGTTCTCATTCACCCTACCCCTAGGCGCCACCATAAACATGGACGGCACAGCCATGTACCAAGCCATAGCAACGTTCTTCATAGCCAACGCCCTAGGAGTGCACCTAACGCTCAGCCAGCAACTACTCATAGTCCTCACAGCCGTCCTAGCGTCAATAGGCACGGCAGGCGTGCCGGGCGCGGGCCTAATAATGCTCGCCATGGTCCTCCAGAGCGTAGGGCTACCCCTAACCGACCCGAACGTCGCCCTAGCCTACTCAATGATAGCCGGCGTGGACGTCATACTCGACATGGGCAGGACGATGGTCAACGTAACCGGCGACCTAGTGGGCACGAGCATTGTCGCCAAGACAGAAGGCGAACTCGACGAGAGCAAGTGGAAGTAGTGAGAGCAAGAAATCGGTTTTTAGATTAAATTCAGCCCTTCCCCAACCCTCCTCCCACTCACATCATCTAGCGCGCCACTCCGCAACGTACCCCGACCTTATCCTTCTGAAGCCCTTACCCCACGCACGCATAAGTTCACACTCAGCTCTTAACCCGGTGCAGTGCCCTACGTGGAGTTCCTCCACCCCGGCGTCCTTAAGCCCTCGCTTAACTTCCTCCACCTCCGTTCCCTTGCTCGATATGAGGTGGAGGCCCCCTAGGATGGCCTTGACGTTGTCCCCGGTGATCTTGGCGGCGTGCTCGACGATGTTTAGTATGCCTGAGTGGCTGCACCCGGTGATCACTACGGTTCCGTACCCTTCCACGAGGACGGCTAAGGCCGTGTCGTCTCTGAGGGGGTGTGGCTTGAGGGTTCCGTCACTCAGCACTACGTAGTTGTCCTTGACCTTAGGTTCGGGACCCTTAACTCTAGGGACTTCACCGAGGAAGTACGTGCCCGGGACTCCCTCGATAAGGGCGGGTTCCTTGCTTAGGGCGGGGTTAGCCCCGAGCGCCTCAAGCCCCTTAAGCGTGGCCGGCACACCCACGTCTACTCTCTTCCCTTCCCTCAACGCTACTGACGGTAGGAAGGCATCTGGGTGCGCGTAGATCGGGAGCGTGTTGGGAGGTAAGCGTAGCCACTTAAGTAGCCCGGGTAGCCCGCCGCTGTGGTCGTAGTGGTTGTGGGAGAGCACGACGGAGTCAACCCGCCTTAGGAGGTCCTTAACCTTAAGGA
>Ga0256914_1004754_pt1 | contig 10047 bp, 10 predicted proteins | sample HulkmetaG_FD_191571 | JGI IMG/M metagenome (GOLD analysis project Ga0256914, IMG submission 191571) | Hydrothermal chimney microbial communities from Main Endeavour vent field at the Juan de Fuca Ridge, Pacific Ocean - Hulk | ecosystem: Environmental > Aquatic > Marine > Hydrothermal vents ...
CAGCTGCTGCTGGGCCTGCTCCTCGCCGCCGCCTTCTGGCTGTCGCGGGTGCTATGATGCCTCTCAATCCATCTTCCATTTCCGGTGATTCGCCATGAAGGGATTCCTCAAGCAGGTGCTGGCCGGCCTGGTGGCGCTGTCGCTCTTCTTCTTCCTGGGGTTGCTCTTCCTGGGCATGCTCCTGGGCACCCAGGAGATGGGCCCTCCCCTTGAGAAGAAGACCCTGCTCACCCTCGACCTGTCGGTGCCCATCGCCGACCGGCCGCCCGTGGAGCGTTTTGCCGACCTCTTCGACGACGCCCTGCAGGGCCGCGCGCGCGGCACCCATACCCTGCGCGAGGTGGTCGCCGCCATCGACGAGGCCGCCGGCGACGACCGCATCAGCGGCCTTTTTCTCAAGGGCAACGTGGCCCGTGACGGCTACCGTTCGGGCTGGGCCGCGCTGCGCGAGGTGCGCCAGGCCATCGAGCGCTTCCGGAAGAGCGGCAAGCCGGTGGTCACCTGGCAGGAGAACCTGGACGAGGCCACCCTCTACGTGGTCTCGCCGGCGGACCGCATCGTGCTGCACCCTCTGGGACTGGTGGAGTTCAACGGCCTGGCCGCCGAGGTGCTCTACTTCCACGACGCCTTCGAGAAGTACGGCATCGGCGTCCAGGCGGTGCGCGCCGGCAGGTACAAGTCGGCGGTGGAGCCCTTTCTCGCCAGCCGCATGAGTGAGGAGAACCGGGAGCAGCTCGCGGCCCTGCTCGACGACTTCTCCGCGGAGATGACCGGCGCCATCGCTGCCAGCCGTGGCATCGGCAAACGGCGCCTGCAGGCCGTCTCCCGCGGGGAAGGGGTGCTGCCGGCGCCCGAGGCGGAGCGGCTGGGTGTGGTCACCGCCGTGGCCCACTACGACGAGGTGCTGACCTACCTGAAAGAACTCACCGGCACCGAGGCCGGCGAGCCCATCGAGCGGCAGATCGACGTGGGCGGTTATTTCGCCACCCTGGAGGAGAAGGGCGCCAAAGGGAAGGTGGCGGTGATCTACGCCGAGGGCACCATCCTCTCCGGTGACGACGAGCTGGAGGTGGGCGCCGACCGGCTGGCGCGCCTGCTGCGCAAGGCGCGGGAGGACGAGACGGTGAAGGCGGTGGTGCTGCGCATCAACAGCCCCGGCGGCAGTGCCTCGGCGGCGGACGTCATCGGCCGGGAGGTGGAACTGCTCCGGGAGAAGAAGCCCCTGGTGGCCTCCATGGGCACCGTGGCCGCCTCGGGCGGGTACTGGATCGCTGCTTCCGCCGACGAGATCTGGGTGGAGCCCAACAGTCTCACGGGGTCCATCGGCGTCTTCGGCCTTTTCTTCAACGTGCAGCGCCTGGCGGAGGAGCACGGTCTCAACCGGGAGGTGGTGCGCACCTCCCGGCGGGCCGACTTCTACAGCCTCTTCCGACCCAAGACGGCGGAGGAGCTGGCCACCGTCCGGCGCATCGTGGATACCATCTACGACGCCTTCATCGGGTGGGTGGCCCGGGGGCGGGGGCTGGAGCCTGCGCGGGTGAAGGCGCTGGCCCAGGGGCGCATCTGGTCGGGCAAGCGGGCGCTGGAGCTGGGGCTGGCGGACCGGGCCGGGGGCCTGCGTGAGGCCATCGCCGCCGCCGCGGAACGGGCCGGCCTGGAGGAGTACTCGGTGCAGGAATATCAGCGCGCCGAGAGCTGGGCCGACCTGCTGCTGCGCGAGCTGGGGCTGGCGCCGGAAGAGGGGGATGCGCGGGAACCCGGGATGGAAAGCCTGTGGACCGCCCTGCGGCAGATCCGGCGTTTCGCCGATCCGCGAGGCGTCCATGCCCGCCTGCCCTTCGACCTGACCATTCACTGAAGGAAGAGACTATGACCCGGACGACCGAAGAGACCCTGGAACAGGAACGGAAGCCTTCCCCCGGCATGAAGGGCAGCACCGTCGCCTGGATCGTGCTGGCCACGGTGCTGGTCACCGTCGGCGTCACCTGGTGGGCGCTGCGCACCTACCTCTACGCCAGCGGCTTCGAGCCGGTGGCGCTGAGCCCGAAGGAGGAGCGGCAGCTCGACGCCAAGCTGCGGGTGCTGGGGTACGAACCCCCGCCGGCATCCGCCCGGCAGAGGGGAGGGGAGAGCGACCAGGAGTGGCTGCGGCCCGAGGTCTACCGCGAGGAGGCGGGCAGGCGGACGCTCTACTTCACCGAGCGGGAGCTCAACGCCCTCATCGCCAACAACCGCGACCTGGCCAGGCGGCTGGCGGTGGACCTCTCCGACGACCGGGTGAGCGTGCGTGCGCTGGTGCACGTGGATCCCGACTTCCCCATCCTGGGCGGCAAGACCCTGCGGGTGTCGGGTGGCGTGGAGATGGCCTTCCGCAACAGCCGTCCCGTGGTGCGGCTGCTGGGCGTGAGCCTCATGGGCGTGCCCATCCCATCCGCCTGGCTGGGTGGCCTCAAGAACGTGGACCTGATCAGTGAGTTCGGCGATGCCGGCGGCTTCTGGGAGGCCTTCGCGCGGGGCGTGGAGGGGATCCAGGTGGAGGAGGGCCGGCTGAAGCTCATCCTGCGCGAGTGACGAAGCCGGTCTCGAACGGCCGCCGGAGCGGAGTCCGGCGGCCGGGATTCGGTCAGAAAAAGGATTTCTTTCCCTTGGCCAGCGTCAGGGTGCCCGACCACTGTCCCTTCATTTCGCCGTCGATGGTGAACATCTTCAGCTCGAGCTTGTAACCCACCAGCTCCTGGCCGTCGGCGCCGTACTGGCGGTTGGAAGAGAGTTCCGACCGCACCACGTAGTCGAAACTGGTGGCGGACCTGTCCACCAGGCGCACGGTCTCGGAATTGAGCAGGGTTTCGGTGATGCGATCATAGATGTCCGCCATGCGGATGTTTTCGTTGTCGGTGTTGTTCCGCAGCTTGGCCAGTATCAGCCTGGGCTTGCGCTTGCCCCAGCTCTTGACGAAGCGTGACGAGAGCATCTTGTTGGTGACCATTTCCGCCAGCTCGGTGTAGTCGGCCATGGTGAGCTCGGCCTGGAGATGGGCGCGGCTCGAGGAGTCGACCACCGCGACATTGGCCTGTTTCCCGAAGGAGACGGGGTTGCTCTGGCAACCCGCCAGGATGGCTGCGGCACATGCGATTGCGAACGTTGGTCTGGTATTCATCGATCTGATTTCCCCCTGTTGACGAATGGGCGGGATCGGCTCCCGCGGTGGTTCGGATCTGCTGCCGGAGTCGGCTAACGCTTGTCGGGCGTCTGTTCCTGGTGGATGAAGATGTCGTCGGGCAGACGGACGGTCAGCGTCACCGAGTAGGCATCGGGACTCTTGCCGACGGATCGAAGGCTCTTGATCTCGCGGGGTCCCAGTACGAAGCGCCGCCACACCGGATTGTCATTGATGGCGAAACCCTGCTGATCTTCCCAAGTGTACATGTATTCCAGGGTGTAGCGGTGGTCGGTCAGGTTCTGGGCCGACACCTCCACCCGCGGCAGGGCGCCGGCCGTGCCCAGGCGCGCATCCACCAGCGCGATCTTGCCCACCAGCCTTTCGGATCCCAGCACCAGCCTCACCCGGGGGTTGGCGTTGTTGATGGTGCTCTGCTGGTAGTGGCGGATGTTGGGATTGCTGACCCCGGCGGAGTCGTTGCAACCCGTGACGAAGGCGGCCAGCAGGGCCGCCAGGGCAATCGATGTCTTCGGTTTCATATCGTTATCTCCCCACCCACATCTTGTCGCTCGAGACCGTGTACATGGTCCCATCCAGTGTCCTTGCATAGACGATGTTGTGACTCTCCTTGTCGATGTTCACTACCTTGCTGGCGAGCACCCTGCCGCGCTTGTCGTAACTGACGATCTTGATTCGGGATACCGATCTGGGCACGTAGAAACGGGCCGCGAGCAGGCGCGAAGGCAGCAGTGACCAGGAGCGCATGTCGGGATGCGCCATCTTGTCCCGCTCCTTTTTCAGTGAAAGGATCACCGAGCCGAACACGCCCGTCTGCTGGGCGGTCTGGTTCCACATCTCGCTCTCTATGAGGTTCCTGATGACTGTGGTCATCATGCGCAGCTGCATCAGGGGCCCTGCATCCTTCTGGAAACGCAGGGCGAGGGCAGTGATGTCGGCCACCTCGGAAAGACGGGCCCAGCGGCGCCCGCCGGTGGTCTGCACCTCGATACGGTGCACCTTGCCGGGCACGGGTTCGTAGATGGGCAGTTCGATCTCGGTGGGCAGGGAACGCCCGAGACTGAGATCGAACTTGAGCAGTTTCTTCTCCGGTGCAAAACCGTCGCCGACGATGACGTGGACCAGCCGCCTGTTGCTGGGCGGGGGTTTCTTCATCTCCCGCATCGCCTGCTTGATCACGGTACTCTTCGGATTGAGCTCCAGCGCTTTCTTGTAGGAGATCCGGGCGTTGTCCCGCAAGCTCGGGTCCTCGTAGCTGTCGAGTTCCTGCACCACGCCGGCGACGTAGAAGCCGAAAGGGTTGACGAAGGCATTGGGCACGGAGAGCGCCTTTTTCTCGGTCGCCTTGTACTGCTCCTCGACGATGGCGTCCAACCCTTCCAGGTCGGCTCCCTTCTTCTGCTGTTCCTTTGCCTCTTTCTTGATCTCCTTCTTCGCCTCGCGTACCAGCTCGTCGAACTTCTTCTTTTCGATGTTCTGCAGGTCGATGGCGCGTCGGGTAACGTTGTAGGCCTGCCGCTTGCCCTGCAGCATGAAGGCGATGGACTTGTAGTTGAGCATCAGGATGCGTTCGAAGCCCACGCCTTCGTAGTCGCTCAGCTCCTCGTTGCCCGAGACGGTGGAGAGGGCAATGTTCTTGAAGCCCGAGAAGAAACCGCTCACGGTGCTCCGTTCCTTGCTGGCGACGAGGCTTCTTTCCGCCTGGCTGAAGTGCCGGATCGCCGCATCGGTGTCGGCGGCGTCGAGTCTCACCAGCCCGAGCTGCAGGTGGGCCAGCAGGTCCATGGCTTCAGGATCCTTGTACTTCCCGCTCAGCGCCTCGATGGCCTTGTCCAGTTTTCCGTCGTGGACGAGCGCCTTGATGGGCAACAGTTCCTGGCTGTAGCCCTCGTAGACCACCCGGCGCTTGCCCGCCTTCGACAGGCCGAGGGGATCCTCCCCCCTCTTTTCCACCTGGGCGGTCTGCCGTGGGGCCGGATCCTGCGGCGGTTGGCCGGCAGGAGCGCTCAGCGCCTTGCCGAGTGCGCCAAAGGGGTTGAACTCGGCGCTTGCGTAGGGCGAAGGGGAGATCAGTCCCGCGACGACCAGCGATGAAAGCAGTGACCGCCTGAGTTCCATGGGTGCCCTCCTCGCCGGTCAGAAGTTGGGACGATTGACGCGGGGCATCGGTTTCGGTGCCGGCGGTGCCGGCCGCCTGGCAGGTGCCAGGGTACCCTCCCGGCGCGCCCGCAGGTCATCGCTGATCTGCTGGGACAGGTCCGTGGAGAAGCGGTCGATGAGGTTGCTGACGGCCGTCTCCTGGTCCTTGACCTCGCGGATCCTGTCGTCGATGTCGATCTTGATCATGCTGGCGACCTTGCCGGTGTGCACGTCCACCAGGCGGGCCGTGGCCTTCACGGTGCCGAAATAGCGGACCTGGATCTCCCTGGTGTAGGGGATCCTCGTGGACTTGCTGCGAATGCGGAAATCGTCGATGGCGGTATGGACCAGGTAGTCGGCGCCCTGCAGCTCCCGGAGCAGCACATCGTCCGGGAGATCCCTGGCAATGGCGACGAAGGCCTTTTCGTCGAGCACCTGGTCGACCTCCGCCCGCTCCATCACGTCGAACTCGGGGAAACGGGACAACTTGTACATCAGATCGTTGGTGATGCGCCCCGTCTGCGCTTGGTCGAGAATGATGTTGCGTGCACCGGGCGTGATCCGGATCCTGCCCACGGCCAGGGTGAGCGGTGTGCTCTCGTCCGACCGGGCATCTCCCCCGCTGCGCGGAGGCGTCTCTTCCTGCGTGGCGTTCCGGTCGCCATCCCGCATGGCGAGATCCTCGATGCGGGGGATGCCGCCAGTCACGGAGACCACCGCCAGTCTGGGCTGTACCTGGACCACTTCCGCCCGGGCCACTTCGCTCCTGAGACGGCCGATAACCACGCCCGCGCTGTCCTTGATCTCGTCGCCCTCGCGCACCAGCGTGTAGCGGTCCCCCACGCGCACGCCCTGGTTGCTGCCGCGATTGATCACCCAGGGGTCCGATGCCACGATGCGGGCGGGAAAGACCATGTCCAGGACGGCCAGGGCCGCCTCGGACCCCAGGTGGTCGAACATAGAGTAGGCGTCCTGCTTCGATTCACGACCGGAGAAAAGGCGTTCGGAGATCCGGGTGTGCAGGCTGGTGGCCCCGAGGATCCGACCGTGGGCGGTTTCGATCAGGCGCAGCCGCAGGCGGGCGTCCACCTCGTTGGTCACCAGGGTTCTGCCACGCTCGCTGTAGGGCATGGCGCGCACCTTCTGCTTCGGCTGGTGTTTTTCCAGCACGGCGTAGACCAGGTAGTCTGCGCCCAGGGCAGTGCCCAGATCCTGGAACTCCTTGAGACGGTCGTTGTGGTCGGCCAGGGCGCCGGCGGCGGCGATGGTCCAGCCGCTGGTGGCGGGCAGCTGTTCGAGGCTCTTTTCGATCACCTTGTCCACGTCGGTGGCGGTGCGCTCCCGGCCGAACTGCTGCTCGCGGATCACCCGCCGCAGGGCGGTGCGTTCCACTACTTCGAAGCGATTGGTGTCGGTGAGGTGTTCGATGATGCGGGCCGCCAGTGCGTCCGGCAGCGAACGGACATTGCCCGGGACGGTTCGGTCCGGGTGGAAGTCCTCCTGGCCCATGACGGCGATCCTCACCCGGTTCTCCTGTGGCGCCAGGGTCTGGGGAACGGCGGCCAGCGCAGGCGTGCACAGGAAGGCCAGCAGGAGATGTAAGGCGAACTTGGTTTTCATGGTGTCCCCTCCTTGGTTCAGGGCGTCATTGCGGCCTGCGAATGATGTCGCCCACGCCGATGGGGGCGTTCTCCGGGTCGACCTCGGAGACGATCTTCGCGTAGCTGACCTTGGGGTTGATTCGGACGATCTCGATCTTGCCGACGAACTCTTCGCCGGAGCCCAGCGACTGGCCGGTATCCGGGTCGATGAGCTCCTCACCGGCAAAGAAGACATCGTAGACCTGGCCGATCTTCAGACCGCCATCCTTGCCGCGGTTGATGATGATCTGGTTCCTCCGCGTGCGCTTGATCACCTTCATGGGATAGACCGTGTCGACGAACTGATCGGCCAGCTGTGCGGCCACGTCCTTGGCCATCCTGGTGAACCAGGTGTTGCTGGGAACGCCGCCCTTGGAGTTGACGATCCTGGGCTTGGTGGCGAACTTGCTGGTGAGGTCGAAGGTGGTCACCACCTGGCCCGAGGTGGTGTCCACCATCTGGGCAGTGAGGTGCAGGAGGCCGGAATCCTGCCTGCGGTATTTGTTGTCGAAGTTGGGCAGCCGCGTCGCCGACCGGTAGAACTTGAAATTCTGGACCTTGGGCAGGATCAGGTAGTGGGCATTGGCCATCTCGCCGGTGGCGGCGGCATCCCCCTTGGCCAGGTCCGACTGCGAGAATTTCTGCTCCTCGCGGATCTCGGCCATCACCTCCTCGTTGCGGCTGAGTACCCGGAACTTGCGGGTGGCGCGGAAGGATGCCTCCAGTTCCGCCCAGAGCAGCTCGATGTTCAGGTGTTTCCTGGCGTACTTGCCGATCTTGTCCCCTACCTTGGGTTCCTTGATGGCAACCGCGGGCTGGGTCGATTCCGCCGGAGAACTGGTTGTGAAAAAGAAATTCAGAAAGATGCCGGCAAGGAATATGCCGGCGAAAGCACGAGGACTGAATGGTGCCATTTTCCCCTCCTCCCTTGGATGAGTCATGATTCGGCTTCCTGTTCCTGCGTTATTGTTCGGAATTATTGGTTCCTGTCTCGGGACCGTAGCGGATTTGCCGTTGGCAGGTCAAGCCGTGGGAAACCGCTGCATCGTCCTTGCTGATGGAGGTGATGAATTTTCCGGGCACTGGAACACTCAGGCCTCCTCGATCTCGTCCACGTCCACCTGGCCGGTGAGGCGACGGCGGACGTGGGACCAGGAGATTCCGATGGCCAACAGGATGGAGAGGAGGGTGAGCGCCACCCAGCTCAGGCTGGAGGGATTGTCCAGGGAGAGCCAGCCGTAGTAGACCATGGTCCACACCAGGCTGCCGAAGAGCGCCGTCACCAGCAGGGCGCCGATGAAGCCCAGGGAGCGGGCGGTGGCGCGCAGGAAGATGACCCAGCCGATGACGAGCAGCACCGCACTGAGGATGAGTAACGGGTCGAACTTGTTGCTGCTCTTCTGCAGCCAGTGGACCCAGGAATATCCGGAGGGGTTGTAGGTCGCGAAGACCAGGAAGAGGGCGGCGCCCAGGCGGATGAAAAAGTTGGGCCAGCCGAAGGTCGATCCTGCCATTGCTCAGATCCCTTGTGCTCTTGATGCGTTCCAGTATAGGGGAAGGATCTTTCCCTTGCCACTGCGGCGCTTTCCTACCACGGGAGCGGGTTCTTGGTCAGGGCGACGCTGGCCATGTAGGCAAAGGTGGCATAGGCCAGTACCAGCGCCGTGAGCCTGCGCGGCAGGCCCCGGCCACGCAGGGCCACGGCGCCGAAGAGGACGTAGAGCACCAGCGCCGCCAGCTTGGCGGTGAGCCAGGGGGAGGTACCGGGGTACTGGTGGAGGTTGTAGGCCAGCCCCAGGCCGCTGAAGAAGAGCAGGGTGTCCACGAAGTGGGGCACCGTGCGCACCCAGCGCCGGTGCAGCAGGGAGGAACCGGTGAGCATCAGCAGCGCGCGCAGGGTGAAGCCCGTGATGGAGAGCACCACGCAGCTCAGGTGGACCAGTTTCAGGAGGTGATGGTCAATCACCGGCGGGCCGTGCACCGATGCCGTGTTCGCGGGCGAAGTCGAGCATGCGCTGGATGGGCACCACGGCGCGCCGGCGGATCTCCTCGTCGATGAGGATCTCGTTATTGCCGCGCTCGAGCACCCGTTCCAGGTTCTGCAGGGCGTTCATGGCCATCCAGGGGCAGTGGCCGCAGGAGACGCAGGTGGCGCCCTCGCCGGCGGTGGGGGCGATGATGAGCTTCTTGTCCCTGGCCATCTGCTGCATCTTCCAGAAGATCCCCTCGTCGGTGGCGACGATGAACTCCCGGTTGGGCAGGTCGTGCACCGCCTTGATGAGGGCTGTGGTGGAGCCCACCACGTCGGCCTGCTCGATCACCGCCTCGGGCGATTCGGGGTGCACCAGCACGGCGGCGTCGGGGTGGAGGCGGCGCAGCCGTTCCAGGGCGAAGGACTTGAACTCCTCGTGCACCACGCAGGAGCCCTGCCACAGCAGCATGTCGGCGCCGGTCTTCTCCTGGATGTAGTGGCCCAGGTGGCGGTCGGGGGCCCAGAGCACCTTCTCGCCGCGGGCGGCCAGGTGCTTGACGATGGGCAGGGCGATGCTGGAGGTGACCATCCAGTCGGCGCGCGCCTTCACCTCGGCGCTGGTGTTGGCGTAGACCACCACGGTGTGGTCGGGGTGGGCGTCGCAGAATTCGCTGAACTCGTCCGCCGGGCAACCCTCGTCGAGGGAGCAGGTGGCGTGGAGGTCGGGCATGAGCACCCGCTTCTCGGGGTTGAGGATCTTGGAGGTCTCGCCCATGAAGCGCACGCCGCACACCACAAGGGTGTCGGCGTCGGTGGTGGTGCCGTAGCGCGCCATCTCCAGCGAATCGGCCACGCAGCCGCCCGTCTCCTCGGCCAGCGCCTGGAGGTCGCCGTCCACGTAGTAGTGGGCAACCAGCACCGCGTTGCGTTCCTTCAGCAGCTTCTTGATGCGCTCCTTCAGGGCCTGCTTCTCCTCGTCGGAGAGCTCGGGCCACTCGGGGTGGGGCGGTACCTCGATCTTCTTCCTGGCGGTCTCTTCTACGGCGATCATCGCATCTTCCAAAGCCGGTTGAAGCCCTTGGCAGGGGGTTGCTGGAGGGACGTCCGAGGCCAGGGAT
>Ga0256914_1004755_pt1 | contig 10046 bp, 7 predicted proteins | sample HulkmetaG_FD_191571 | JGI IMG/M metagenome (GOLD analysis project Ga0256914, IMG submission 191571) | Hydrothermal chimney microbial communities from Main Endeavour vent field at the Juan de Fuca Ridge, Pacific Ocean - Hulk | ecosystem: Environmental > Aquatic > Marine > Hydrothermal vents ...
CGGTGACTTTCCCTACACGACCACCCTCAACTGCAACTCCACACCTGTCTCCTGCAGCCTGCCATACTCCGGCTCATTCACACCCTACACCCCAAAAAGCACAGGGGCCTACACCGTGCGAGTAGAAGCCATAAGCGCTCAAGGAGGAAGCCTGGGCTCTTCAGAGAGCATCACAGCCAACATTGACGTGTCCTCCCCACCCGTGCCTTCCATCGCAGACTTCTCCTGTGCTTACGACAGCGTGCAAGGAGGCTACGTGGTGGAATTGGCCTGGGGGAGCATAAAGGACAACGGCTGAAGCGGCCTTGCCACCTATCCCTACTGGGCGCAGGTATCCACCTCTTCAAACTTTGGGAGCGTTGTGGGAGGATGGTACAACTCCTGGACATCAGATACCCTTGAATCCAAGGTAATCACAGGCGTTTCCCAAGGCACAGTGCTTTACGCCCCCTGGCCGCGGCCACCGCCCATGGGTGGAAGCCGCACAGAACGCCCGGCAACTGGACCTCGCGGGCTTCATTTGCCAACCCCCCTCGCGGGGACTGCGACCAACCGCCCCCGCGGTTTCGCAACTGAAGGCCGCAGTTTCGACTGCCGGCCGCTCCCGAGCCCCACTGCCCCCCGGCCGCGCCGGCCATCGCCCGTGGGTGGAGGTCGCACAAAACGCCCGGCACCTCGACGTTGCGGGCTTCGTTTGCAAAGCCCCCTTGCGGGGGCTGCGTCGAACCGCGCCTGGCGGTTTCGCCCCACCGAAGGCCGCAGTTTTCAACTGCCGGCCGCCTCCGAGCCACCCTGCCCCACGGCCGCGGCCATCGCCCGTGGGTGGAGGTCGCACAGAACGCCCGGCAACTGGACGTTGCGGGCTTCGCTTGCCAAGCCCCCTGGCGGGGGCTGCACCGAACCGCCCCCAGCGGTTTCGCATCCGAAGGCCGCAGTTTCCAACTGCCGGCCGCCCCAACGCCCCAACGCCCTCGGCCGCGGCCATCGCCCGTGGGTGGAAGCCGCACAGAACGCCCGGCAACTGGAAGTTGCGGGCTTCGTTTGCCAAGCCCCCTGCGGGGGCTGCGGCCAACCGCCCCGGCGGTTTCGCAGGCGAAGGCCGCAGTTTTCAACTGCCGGCCGTGTCGAGCCCCACCGCTCCCCGCGCCACTCCCGCCACCCAAGGCTAGGAAATGCGTGAATTCGCCCGGCAACTGGACGTTGTGGGCTTCGCTTGCAAAGCCCCCTCACGGGGGCTGCGATTAACCGCCCCGGCGGTTTCGCCCCCGAAGGCCGCAGTTTCCAACCGCCGGCCGTCGCGGGCTACACTGTCTCCCGGCAGCCTCATCCCCCACCCCTCATCTCTCACCCCTCACTTCATCTCGCGGGCTGCGCTTGCAGAACTACTTGCCCACGTTGCCCACGTTAGAACAATGAGACCGAGAATACCAACCACAACAGCACCCACACCCGGACCATACGGAAGATGGGTGTGGTACACGTGTTCAAATTCAGGCCACACTCGAGGCAATTGGCGGAGAAGCACCACCCCCGTGCCCAACCCACAGACCAGCACTACCGTATTTCCCACCCATACCGGGAAGTAACGCCAAAGTGGGCTCAATATTGCCCCCCCCAGAGCGACCAAAATGAAGGCCACCTGCAACCGCCATTCAGGGGATCGCAGAGTAGCCGGCGACCACGCGGGGGGAAGCATGCTTAAAGCCACCGCCATAGCGAGCACCATCAATAGGAAGCGGACCCACGTAGAGAAAGGCCACCGACGTCGCCACGCGTGCACACTTAGGAGGAAAGAGAGCGTACACTGGGGTAATAAGAACCCCTCCCGCCAAATAGGGATCTGGCCACCGCGCACCGCCGGCAAGAACTTGACCGCCTCCGCCATGTCCACACCCAGGACCTGGGTGCCCACCGCGTGCCCAGGCACCCAAACACCCCACACAGCCACAGCCCAGGCAAGAACAGAAAGGCCCCACACAACCACCGAACCTTGCACTGTGGCTACCCCTCGAGCCTTCCGCATGAATACCCCGCCCACTCAATCCCTCCCCAAACAAGCCTTAAAAGCATTCCTCTTTCGAAGTTCCATTTTAAATGACCGCGGACAAGCACCCAAGTTGACATCTTTCTCAAGCGCGCTATAATAGACAAGCGGAACGGGCGGGTGTAGTTCAGTGGTAGAACGTCTCCTTGCCAAGGAGAAGGTCGGGGGTTCGAATCCCCTCGCCCGCTCCTGAAAGGCGACGTGGCCAAGTGGTTAAGGCAGGGGTCTGCAAAACCCCGATCGCCGGTTCGAATCCGGCCGTCGCCTCTGATCTATCCCACCCCACCCCATGTGGCCGGTCCTGGCCCCACCCCAGGACCGGCTTTTATTTTCACCATGAAAAAGTACACCTCAGGCCAATTTGACTTCCCCTACCTGTCCCAGTAGAATGGGACGCATCCTACAACTACCCCTCAATGATGAGGCCCCTTTTAGCCAACGGTGCTCAGATCCTAGTCCATTCCCCTGCGTCAGAGCATGGGTATATGCTCCTGATTCAGGGCAAAGATAGGAGGAGAATGATGAAGGCTTACACGCACCGTCTGTGGGCTTCACACCCAGGTTTTCATTTTCTTATCCTGTTCCTGCTTATAACGTTGGTGGCAGCATCTTGTGCCCCCTCAACAACACCGACGCCAACATCCGCCCCGCAACCCGCAGAAAAACCCACGGAAACCCAAGCCCCACCTACTGTTCCACCGAAACCCGCGGAGAAAACCACCTTCCGCATCGCGGTAGGCATCGATCCTGATACACTAGATCCCGTTGCCTCTACCACCTCCACCGTTATGAACATGGTGGAATACGTGGTCCAGACCCTTGTGCGCATTGATAAAGAAGGCAACGTCCAACCTCAACTGGCTGAATCCTGGGAAGTTTCCGAAGACGGCCTAACCGTGACCTTCCACCTGCGCAAAGGTGTGAAGTTTCACGACGGCACACCCTTTAACGCAGAATCTGCCAAATTCAACATCGAACGCATGCTAGACCCAGACCTTCGCGTTCCCATTCGCGCCCCCTTCACCTCTATTGAAAGCGTTGAAGCCGTAGACGAGTACACCATCCGCCTGCACATGAAAGAACCTTTCCCGCCCCTGGTCAGCGCGTTCGCCTTAACCACTGCAGGCATGATTTCGCCCGACTCTGTGGAAAAGTATGGCAACTCCTACAAGAACATCGTCCACCCTGTCGGCACAGGTCCCTACGTGTTTAAGGAACGAGTAAAAGGAGACCACATCACCGTGGAGAAATTCGCGGACTACTGGGGCGAAAAACCCTACTACGACGTGGTCAAATTCCAAATTGTACCGGAAGCAGCCACTCGCGAAAGTCTCCTCCTGGCTGGCCAGGTAGACCTCATCATCCTGCCACCTGCATCTGACCTTCCGGCCCTGAAACAGAACCCAGACGTCGAAGTCCTTCTAGCACCCAGCGACCGCACCATATTCATTGCCATCAACAATCGAGATCCTGTTCTCAAGGACAAACGCGTTCGCCAAGCCTTAAATTACGCGGTGGACAAAAAGGCCATCATCGAAAAAGTCCTCTTTGGCGCCGGGGATATTATGGATGCCCCCATGGCCCCCAGCCTTTTTGGATACTGCAAAGTGGGCGAATATCCCTACGATCCAGAGAAAGCCAAAGCGCTTCTCAAGGAATCTGGACACGAAACCTTGGAACTGAACTTCATCGCGCCTACTGGGCGTTATGTGCAGGACTTCCAAGCCGCGCAAGCCATCTCCGGCTACCTAGAGGAAGTGGGGGTCCACGCGCCGGTTAAAACCATGGATTGGCCTTCCTACGTGGCCACCATCACCGCCCCACCAGAGAAAAACACCACCCAGCTTCACTACCTGGGGTGGGCGCCTTCTTACCTGGACGCCGCGCAGCAAATGATTCAATTCTTAAGCACATATGCACCTCCTCACGGGTTGGAGACCTCCTTCTACAAAAACGAAAAGGTTGACGAACTCATCCTAAAAGCCAAAAAAGAGACCAACCCAGAAGTGCGAAAACAACTCTACTGCGAAGCGTCCAAGATCGTCTGGGATGACGCCCCGTGGATCTTCCTGTGGGTGCAGCGCTTCCCCATCGTCTACTCATCCAAGATCACAGGCGTATCCTACATACCCACCGAAATGTTCGATGCCATTTACGCACGACCCAAGTAAAGGGTAAATCCATCCCGTCGCGGGCAGTGTTCAGAGCACTGCCCGCGACGTTAATCTACTGGAACCTATGAGCGGATTCACACGCTATCTCATCCAACGACTGGTCGCTGCTCTCCTCACACTCATTGGTGTAGCGACCATTGTCTTCTTCCTCTTGCGCCTGTTGCCAGGAGATCCCGCACGTATCATTGCCGGACTCCTGGCCAGCGAGGAGGAAATCCAGCGGATTCGTGTCCAATTAGGATTGGACAAACCCCTGTGGATGCAATACATCATATTTATGGGGCGTCTCATCGGGGGCGACTTAGGCCTCTCCGCCCGCACAAGTCAACCTGTATTAGTGGAAGTGGCAGCCCGGTTGCCTAACACCCTAAAATTGGCAGTCGTGAGCACAATTTTAGCAACAGTGGTTGGCGTATCCGCGGGGGTAATTGCAGCCACACGACGCTATTCCTTATTTGATTACATTGCTTCTTTTGGTTCCCTTATTGGCATTTCCATGCCCGTGTATTGGCTGGGCTTATTGCTCATTATCCTCTTTGCAGTGAAGTTACACTGGCTACCGGCCGCAGGGGCAGAAAAACCAACGAGCATCATCCTCCCCTCCCTCACTCTAGCCCTTTTCTCTGTTGCCCTGGTGGCGCGTATGACCCGCGCCAGCATGCTGGAAGTACTGAATCAAGATTACATCCGCACCGCACGCGCGAAAGGCCTAAAGGAGCGAACCGTCATCTTCCGCCACGCGTTGCAAAACGCGTTCATTCCTGTACTGACAGTCATTGGCCTACAATTCGGCGCGCTCCTTGGCGGCGCAGTCCTTACCGAATCTGTGTTCGGGTGGCCCGGCATTGGTCTCCTTCTCGTGGATTCCATCTTCGCGCGAGACTACCCTGTTGTGCAGGGCATCGTGCTCATCTTCTCTGCCATGTTCATCCTCGTAAACCTAATTGTGGACATCCTATACGCGTACATTGACCCGAGGATTCGCTATGGCTGATATCACATTGACAGAGATTGGTCACCTGGACATTCGGGAAGATTCACTCCTGCGTCTGACATGGCGACGTTTTCGACGCCACCGTCCGGCGTTGGTGGGGATGTTCATCCTGCTCGCGTTTGCCATCCTGGCTATTGCCGCTCCCATCATCACACCTTATGACCCTACAGCCCAGAAACTCACGCAAGCGCTCATTCGGCCGTGTGCAGCCCATCCCCTGGGAACCGATCACCTGGGGCGAGATATCTTGGCACGTATCCTGTACGGGACCCGTTTGTCCATGCTCATTGGGATCTTTGCTGTGTCTATCGGGCTTATTGTAGGCGTTCCTTTGGGAGCGATTTCTGGCTACTACGGGGGCTGGATGGACATGGTTGTGCAAAGAATTGCTGACACACTCTTTTCCTTTCCCAGCATCCTCTTGGCGCTCTCGCTAGTTGCAGTTTTGGGGGTAGGACTTCAAAACGTCATTATCTCCGTGGGCGTAGGTACTATTCCTTCATTCATCCGTCTTGTGCGTAGCACCGTGCTCACTTTGCGAGAGGAAACGTACGTGGAGGCTGCACGCTGTATTGGTGTTTCCGACTGGGGTATTATTTGGCGTCACATTATGCGCAACGCCATGGCACCTATCATCGTCCAGGCCACGCTCTCCATGGGAACAACTATCCTGGTCGCCGCGGGATTAGGGTTCTTGGGCTTGGGTGTACAGCCCCCCACACCAGAGTGGGGATCTATGCTGGGCGAGGGCCGACAGTACATTTTCAGCGCCCCGTACATGTCCACATTCCCAGGCCTGGCCATTTTCCTGGCCGTCCTGGGCTTTAACCTGGTTGGAGATGGGTTGCGTGACGCGCTCGATCCCCGATTATGGCAACGTTAAAGGAACTCGTCACATGTTCAGGGCTAAGGGCCCTGAACATGTGACGAACACCGAGGTTCCCCCGCGTTAGGAAGTTCCCAAGTTACACAGAAAGTGAATGTACGTCTCAATACCCCGATACCAGGTGGGCAGGTGCAATTTTTCGTTGGGCGCGTGCAAATTCGCGTCGGGCAGAATGAATCCCACCATCAGAGAATCCACCTCGAGTAGCCTCTGCATGAACCCTACAATGGGAACAGTCGCACCTTCCGGCTTGAAATAAGGCCGCTTGCCCCACACCCGTGTCATTGCATCAACCAACGCCTGCATCCAAGGAGTGTTAAGGTCCATAATAACCGGATAGGCTCCTGCCAGATAGTCCAATTCCCAGCGGATAGTTGGCGGCGCGTGTTCCTCCAGGTATTGTTTCATCTGCTCATACACTTCCTCCGGGTCCTGATCGGGCACCAGCCGACTGGAAATCTTCGCCGTCGCCATACTGGGAATGATGGTTTTTATCCCCTCCCCGCTAAATCCCGCGTGCAACCCGTTTACATCCAACGTTGGACGCAGGGATGCCCGTTCCACCGGGGAGAATTCAGGTTCACCGTAGAGGGCTGGAACTCCGGTTTGCTTTAGCCAGAAAGTTTCATCTATGGGCAACCGGGCCAGTTCTTGCCGTTCTGCCTCATCCAGCGAACGTACTCGGTCGTAAAAACCGGGCAACGTGATGCGCCCGTGGGCATCCTGCATTCCGGCAATAAGGGCAGCCAACGCGTTGGCCGGATTGTGGACAACACCCCCGTAGATGCCCGAATGCAAGTCGTGGTCCGGCCCGTACACTCGCAACTCAAACGCCGCCAACCCTCGCAGAGCGTACGTAATCGCGGGCAAATCCGGCCCTAAAATGCCAGAATCCGCGTTCAGAGAAAAATCACAGGCAAAGAGATCCTTGTGCGCTTTTAGAAAGGAGGGCAAATGCCGCGAACCAATCTCTTCTTCCCCTTCAATGAGGAATTTCATGGTTACAGGCATTTCGCCACTCTGCAGGAGGGACTCTATCGCCGCGAGAACAGCCATAATTTGTCCCTTCATATCGGCAGCCCCGCGAGCGTATAAATTCTCCCCCCGCACTTCCGGCTCAAAAGGTGGACTTTCCCATAAGTCCAGGGGGTCAGGAGGCTGTACATCATAATGGCCGTACATGAGCACGGTCGGGGCATCCGAGCGAGTTGCAGGGATAACACCGTAAACTACAGGGTGTCCCTCGGTGGGCATAATGGCGACATCCTGGGCTCCCAATTCGCGCAAGCGTTGGGCAACCCATTCGGCTGCTCGTTGAATGTCTGCTTTGTGGCGAGGATCCGTGGAAATAGAAGGAATTGATAGAAAGTCCTTTACATCCTCTAAAAACCGAGAGCGATGATCCCGAGCGTACTGAATGGCTGTGTCGCGATGCGTTTTCATGGAAACCTCCTACTTGCCTAAGATGGGTTCAGGATGGCCTGATTCCAGGTCAACCGGTGAACTAATGGCCTGACTCTAAGTGACAGGCGTCATATTAAGGTCCCCAACTAAACACTTAAAATTGACCAACTGGTGAGTCGTGCTCCTGAGTGAAGCACTCCACGCACCATGAGTGTGCCATGGATGGCGTGGAATAGCAAAGTACTGTACCATTACACTTTGCCATCTTTTTACTTAAGGGAGGCAATTCTGTATGTTTAACGGCTTGCGACGTTGGCTTATTGGGCCACCGTTGCCCACAGAACGCATGCGACATGAACGCCTGGGTAAAGCTCAGGCGTTGGCGGTTCTCTCCTCTGATGCCTTATCTTCCACGGCATACGCGACGGAAGAAATCCTGTTAGTGCTTGTCCTGGCAGGCACAGGGGCAACTCGCTTCTCCATCCCTATTGCCATTGCTATCTCATCGCTTCTCTTCATTGTCGCCAGTTCATATTACCAAACAGTGCACGCCTATCCCGGTGGGGGTGGTGCGTACCTGGTGACAAAGGACAATTTAGGTAAGTTTCCCAGTCTTATTGCCGGAGCCGCGCTGCTCATTGACTACGTACTCACGGTTGCTGTAAGTATTTCGGCCGGTGTCGCGGCCATCACTTCTGCTTTCCCATTCCTGTACCCAGAACGGGTGGAAATCGCCCTGTTCATGGTCGCGTTCATCACCATCGTGAACCTCCGGGGGGTGCGGGAGACAGGCAAGGTTTTTGCTTTGCCTACCTATTTCTTCATCGGCATCATGTACACGCTCATTATCGTGGGCATCTATCGAGTAGTAACAGGCAACCTGCCTGAACCACAAGTCCAGCAAGCAGCGACAGAAAGCATCACCCAGGGACTTACTTTGTTCCTTATTCTGCGAGCGTTCGCATCCGGGTGTACCGCGCTGACAGGCATTGAGGCCATCGCGGACGGCGTCCCCATCTTTAAACCACCCGAGGCGGACAACGCGGGGAAGACGTTGCTCATTATGGTGACCATCCTATCCAGTATTTTCCTGGGCATCACGTTTTTGGCTCACCATTTCATGGTGCTACCGCGGGAAGGTGAAACTGTAGTCTCTCAGATTGCACGTATTGTGTTTGATGGTTCGCCTGTTTATTACCTGGTTCAGTTTGCCACCGCACTTATCCTGCTGCTGGCAGCGAACACGAGTTACTCGGACTTCCCCCGACTGTCCATGTGGATGGCTCGGGACGGGTTCCTCCCCCGTCAGTTCGCCAATTTGGGGGACCGCCTGGTTTATTCCAACGGGATCATCGCCCTGGGATTTCTGGCCTCTTTGCTCATTATCCTGTTTGGGGCCAGCACCCACGCATTGATTCCCCTGTATGCAGTAGGGGTGTTCATTTCCTTTACCCTCTCGCAAACGAGCATGGTACGCCGCTGGTTTACCCTGCGCACTCCGGGGTGGCAGATACGAGCTTTCTTCAACGGAATCGGCGCGTTGGCCACCGGTATCGTCTTAGTAGTCATTGCCGGTACTAAGTTCATCCACGGTGCCTGGATTGTCTTAGCCTTGATCCCGGTTCTAGTGCGCATGTTCCTGGCCATCCGTGAACACTACGACCATGTGGCCGAACAACTTACTGTGGAGAAACGGCCACCAATGCCGGTAAAACAGCACACGGTCATTGTCCCCGTGGGAGATGTGCACCGTGGGGTTCTGAAAGCCATGTTCTACGCCCAATCCCTAGGTGGCACCCTAAAACCCGTCTTTATCGACATCAACCCCGAACGAACAGAACGGGTCAAACAGAAATGGCAACGGTATTTCCCGGATGTGGAATTGGTGATTCTCCCTTCGCCTTACCGTTCGGTCATCGGCCCCCTGGTGGATTTCATTGACTCCCACATTCAGGAAGAAGGCCATTACGTGACCGTGGTGATTCCCGAATTCGTGCCTGCAAAGTGGTGGCACAATCTACTTCACAACCAAACCGCGTGGGCCCTGCGGGTAACACTTCTCTATCGGCGAAATTGGCAAGGACGTTTCCGCATCCTCACCTCCGTACCTTTTTACCTGGCTAAATAACAAACAAGAGGGCATCGGAGAGGGTAACCTGTCCGATGCCCCTTCCTGGTGTCCGTTCGGATTCCTCATTTGCCCTGCCTTTACACCTTTGCTATGCTACCCACAACGGTAAATCCTGAGAAAAAGGGATTGAGCGCCATGACGCTACCCATCACTATATCTGCCCGTCAACGTTACAACCTTGCGACCTCGCGACTGCCCCTGGACATTCGCGCGGCGCGAGAGATGGCCCAACGCCTAAACACGGTCCGCCCGCCGGATAACCCCGCACACGCGGGAGACATTGCGGCCCAGGCCTTGCTGGACACCATTCTCGACCATGTCATTCACCTGTACCAGCGCCAACGCGCGCCGCAGGTGCTCACCCACGCTCACACGTGGTTGGAAGAGCACCTGGGCCGGGAGAGGGTGCAGCG